>Ga0075423_10000338_pt1 | contig 36229 bp, 33 predicted proteins | sample SoiMethybrSBSTD2_FD_80114 | JGI IMG/M metagenome (GOLD analysis project Ga0075423, IMG submission 80114) | Bulk soil microbial communities from a Populus tree surrounding site in Tennessee, USA - Soil MetaG P. TD hybrid SBSTD2 | ecosystem: Environmental > Terrestrial > Soil > Tree plantation...
CAGTCGATCGACAACGAGGGCTACGGCATCGCGGCCTTCTTCTCGACGGGTACGCACATCATGGGGAACATCACGCGCGGCTCGGACGAAGCGGGCATCTACATCGGCGACTCGCCCAACGCCGACGCAACCGTGGCGAGCAACGTGACGATGGACAACGGGCTCGGGATCTTCGTGCGCGACTCGATGCACGGGACGATCTTCAACAACGTCTCCCAGGCGAACTGCGCCGGGATTCTCGTGCTCGCAGATGCGCCGGGCCCCGCGGGCTTCTATCGCATCCTGGGGAACAAGATCCAGGGCAACTCCAAGGAGTGTCCCGCGAACGAGGACAACGACCAGGCGTTCTCCGGGATCGGCGTCGCCATCTCCGGCGGGCAGGACAACATCCTGCACGGCAACCAGATCACGGACAACGTGCCTGGCGGAGACACGTTCGCGTCGGCCGGCCTGCTGGTCGTGACCGGTGACGGAGGGACGCCGCCGGAGGGCAACATCGCCACTGGCAACGTCATCACCGGCAACACCACGGACATCCTCTGGGACGGGAGCGGCAGCAACACGCTGTCGCCGAACACCTGCAACACGAGCGTCCCGCCCGGGCTCTGCTGAGCACCTGGGCGTGGAGGCGTCGCACGGGGCGGCGCCTCCACGCCCGTACAATCAAGGCGTGCTCTCGGAACCCCTGACCGGCGAGCAGACGGAGATCCGCGACCTGGTTCGCACGCTCGCGCGCGAGCGTATTGCCCCGCGCGCGGCGGAGATCGACAAGTCGGCCGAGTTCCCGTGGGACATGGTCGACCTGTTCCGCGAGCACGAGCTGTTCGGTCTCCCCTTCGAAGAGGAGTACGGCGGGACGGGAACAGGCGCGCTCTTGGTCCTTGTCGCCGTGGAAGAGATCTCCAAGGTCTGCGCGACGACGGGGCTGATCCTCGCCGTGCAGGAGCTCGGCTCTCTGGGCCTGAAGCTCGCCGGATCGGATGAGCAAAAGGAGCGCTACCTCCCGCGCCTCGCGAGTGGCGAGTGGCTGCCTGCGTACGCCTTGACGGAGCCGGGCTCGGGGTCGGACTCCGCCGCAATGCGGACGGCCGCACGTCGCGAGGGCGACGCATACGTCCTCAACGGCTCCAAGCGGTTCATCACGAACGCCGGCGTCGCGCAGCTCTACACGGTGTTTGCGAAGACCGACTCCGGGACGGGGCATGCTGGCATCTCGGCCTTCGTCGTCGAGGCCGAGTCGCCTGGCTTCGAGGTCGGGCGGATAGAACCGAAGATGGGCATCAAGGGCTCGACCACCGGCGAGATCTTCTTCAACGACTGCGTCGTACCCGTGGACAACCTCCTCGGCTCGGAAGGGGAGGGATTCGCGATCGCCATGCGTATTCTCGACCGGTCCAGGCCCGGCGTCGCGGCACAGGGCCTGGGGCTCGCGCAGGGCGCGACCGACTTCGCGCTCGAGTACGCGAAGTCGAGGGAGTCCTTTGGAAGACCGATCGCCGAGCACCAGCTTGTCGGCGGCATGCTGGCGGAGATGGAGACGAAGTGCGAGGCGGCACGCGGGCTCCTGTACCGGTGCGGCCAGATGATCGACGACGGCGTCGACGGCCCCGAGCTGACCAAGATCTCGGCCATGGCGAAGCTCTTTTGCACCGACGTCGCCATGGACGTGACCACGAACGCGGTTCAGGTCCTCGGGGGCTACGGGTACATGCAGGAGTATCCGGTCGAGCGGATGATGCGCGACGCCAAGATCACCCAGATCTACGAGGGCACGAACCAGATTCAGCGGCTCGTGATCGTCCGCGAGATGCTCCGCGAGGCGCGAGCGTCGCTGCTCGCCGGCGCGGGGGCCGCCGTATGAGGGTGCCTGCCGAGGTCTCGAGTGCGGGGGTCACGCGCGCGGGTGACGCGGAGCGCGAGCGTGCCGTCGGCAGCCTCCGTCACCACTACCTGCGCGGACGGATCGATGCCGACGAGTTCGCCCGTCGCGTCGAGCGAGTCGTCAAGGCCCGGACGAAGGGCGATCTCCGGGGGGCGTTGCAGGATCTTCCTCGCTTCGGCGACGTTGTCGAGCGCGCGGGCACGACGGCCCGCGTCGTCGGCTATGTAGCGGGCTTCGCGGCCATCTGGGCGGTGGCGAGCCTGTTCCTGCTCGTGACGCTGGTGGTGCTCGCGCTGGCCGGCGCCGGCGGCAGCGAGTTGCTGCTCGTGCCGCTGGCGTGGGTTCTGCTCTCCGCCGTCCTGGTCGTCACGGGACGACGGCAGGTCCGGCGGGTGCGCGCGCTGCAGCGCTAACGAGCGCGCTGAGCACACGGGCGGTTGTCGTCGGATCGGGGCCGAACGGGCTCGTCGCTGCGATCGTGCTCGCCACAGCAGGGCTCGAGGTCGAGGTCTTCGAGGCCGAACCCCAGGCCGGGGGCGGACTGCGTTCCGCCGAGTTGACGCTTCCGGGCTTCGTGCACGACGTCTGCTCCGGGGTCCACCCACTTGCGGCGGCGTCGCCGGCGTTCCGCGCGCTCGACGTCGAGCTCGACCTCGTGTACTCTCCCGCGCCGGCCGCGCACCCGCTGGACGACGGGAGCGCGATGGTACTGGAGCGGAGCCTCGAGGCCACCGCCGGGTGGCTCGGCCCGGACGCCGCGGCATATCGCCGCCTGGTCGCGCCGGTGGTCGCCGCGCTGGACGCGACGCTGGCGGGCCGGTGGCCCCAGGCGTCGGGCCGGATCCCGGGCGCGCTTCGCCACGGCCTGGACGCCGCCGGGGCTCTCTCGCGTCGGCGTTTCGGGGCCGACGCCGCGCGGGCCTTTTTCGCGGGCCACGCGGCTCACTCGATGCTGCCGCTCGAGCGGCGGCCGAGCGCGGGCGTGGGCCTGGTCCTCGCCACTCTCGGTCACGCCGCGGGCTGGCCGATCGTCCGCGGAGGGTCACAGCGGCTCGCAGACGCGCTCGTGGACCGGCTCCACGACGCGGGAGGCGTGCTGCACGTGTCGAGCCCCGTCGATGAGCTTCCACGCGCGGATCTCGTGCTCTGCGACATTGCCCCCCGCGAGCTCGTCCGCCTCGCGCGGGGACGGCTTCCCGCGCGATATGAGCAAGCCCTGCGGGGCTACCGCTACGGGCCAGGCGCCTTCAAGGTCGACTGGGCGCTGGCTGCTGCCATCCCCTGGGCAGCCGAGGAGTGCCGTCGCGCTGCCACCGTTCATCTCGGAGCAACCCTGGACGAGATCGTCGCGTCGGAGCGCGCGCCGTGGGAGGGGCGCCTCGCCGCACGACCGTTCGTCCTGCTGTCTCAACCCTCGGTCTTCGACGAACGGCGGGCCCCGGGTGGAAGGCACACCGCGTGGGCCTACTGTCACGTGCCGAACGGCGCGACCGTCGATGCCGGCGACGCGATCGAGGCGCAGGTCGAGCGCTTCGCCCCTGGTTTTCGCGAGCTCGTCCTTGCGCGGAGCGCCCTCGGCCCACGCGACCTCGAGCGGCACAACCGCAACATCGTCGGCGGCGACGTCAACTGCGGCTCGTTCGAGCTCGGCCAGCTCGTCTTCAGACCCGTTCGCCGCGCGATCCCGTACCGCACACCGCTACGGGGAGTGTTCCTCTGCTCGGCGGCGACGCCGCCCGGCGGCGGCGTCCACGGGCTCTGCGGCTACGCCGCAGCACACCTCGCGCTGCGGACGCTCGCGCGGCGGCGGAGGAGTTAGGACCTGGCCGCGGCCGCCCGGCCCTCCGCCTTGTATGCCCGCTTGGCGTCCTGGTAGCGCTCGAGCGTCTCCATCGAGTCCACATCGCCGAGCGTCGGATGTTTCGGCGCCACGTCTTCCCATCCCGGAGGCTTGATGCCGTAACGCATGCCCAGGATGGCGATCAGCGAACGCGCCTTCATCTCGCCGATTCCCGGCAGGTCGAGCAGGCGGCGCTCGAGATCGGCGCCGGTGGACGCGTCCTTCCAGACCAGCGCCGCGTCGCCGCCGTACTCGCTCGCCACGGCGGCGCACAGCTCCTGCACGCGCCGGGCCATCGTGCCGGGGAAGCGATGGATCGCCGGCCGCTCGCGAAAGGCCTGCTCCAGCCGGTCGGGCGCCATGCCGGCGATCTCCGCTGCATCGAGCGTCCCGACGCGCTGCCGGAGGCGAAGCGGCCCGACGAACGCCGTTTGTACGGAGACCTGCTGATCGAGCACGAACCCGATCAGAAGGGCGAGCGGCTGCTGCGCGATCAGCGCATTCGCCTCGTCGTCGTTTGTGAAGTACAGGCGGTCGGGCACGACGATGAAACCCTAGCGACGACGACACTGCGGACCGCGCGACCCGCGTGACTTTTGCGCGGGAAATGACGCACGGGTGTGAGGCGAACATGTGTACGATGCCGACATGAGCGCGCTCGACGTCTTCCGCCCCGAGACGCGCGAGTGGTTCGAGCGAACGTTCGACACGCCGACGCCCGCTCAGGCCCTGGGATGGCCCGCCATCGCGAGCGGCGAGCACACCCTGATCCAGGCGCCGACGGGATCGGGGAAGACGCTGGCGGCCTTCCTCTTCGGCCTCGATCGCCTCACCGCGTCGCCTGGAGGCGGCCTACGCCTGCTCTACGTCTCGCCGCTCAAAGCGCTCAACTACGACGTCGAGCGCAACCTCCGCGGGCCGCTCGCCGGCCTCGAAAGCGAGCTCAGCGTCGCAGTCCGGACCGGTGACACACCGCAGAAGGAGCGAGCGGCGATGCTTCGGAAGCCACCCGACATCCTGATCACCACGCCGGAATCGCTGTTCCTGCTCCTGACGTCGCAGGCCCGAGAGATGCTCGTGGGGGTCGAGACGCTGATCCTGGACGAGGTGCACGCCGTGGCCGGCACCAAGCGTGGGACGCACCTGTCGGTCTCCGTCGAGCGGCTGGAACGGCTCGTCGGCGGTCCGATGCAGCGGATCGGGCTGTCGGCCACGCAGCGGCCGATGGAGGAGATCGGGCGGTTCGTCTCCGGGGGCCGGGACATGCGCCTGGTCGACGCCGGTCGGGCGAAGGAGCTCGATCTGCAGGTGGTCGTCCCGCTCGAGGACATGAGCGACCTCGGCTCGTCCGTGGGAACCCCGTATCAGCCTGAGCTCACGGATACGAGCGGCCTCGGCGCCGGGACGGATCCGGCGCGGTACTCGATCTGGCCGTCGATCTATCCCGAGGTCCTGCGGCTCGTCGAAGAGCACCGGTCGACGATCGTATTCGTCAACAACCGGCGCCTCGCCGAGCGGCTCGCCCTGCGCCTGAACGATCTGGCCGAGCGGGAAATCGCTCGGGCGCACCACGGCTCGCTCGCGCGGGAACAGCGAACCGAGGTCGAGGAGCTGCTCAAGAAGGGCGCGATTCCGTGCCTCGTCGCGACCTCGTCGCTCGAGCTGGGAATCGACATGGGCGCCGTCGACCTGGTCATCCAGATCGAGTCGCCCAAGTCGGTCGCTCGCGGACTCCAGCGCGTAGGACGAGCGGGCCACGAGCTCGGCGCGGTCTCGCGCGGCCGCATCTTCCCGAAATTCCGGGCCGATCTACTCGAGGCCGCGGTCGTCGTCAAGGCGATGCTCGGTGGTGAGATCGAGGAGACGGTGATCCCGAAGAACCCCCTCGACGTGCTCGCTCAGCAGATCGTGGCGATCGCGGCGCAGGAGGAGATCGCCGTCGCCGACCTCCACGATCTCGTACGCCGGGCGTACCCGTTCCGCGATCTGTCGCGCGCCCAACTCGAGAACGTGCTCGACATGCTCGCCGGCCGCTATCCCTCCGACGAGTTTGCCGAGCTGCGGGCCCGAATCGTCTGGGACCGTACCGGAGGCACGATCAAGGGGCGCGAGGCGGCGAGACGGCTGGCGGTCACCAACGCCGGCACGATCCCCGACCGGGGACTCTTCGGCGTGCACCTCGTCGACGGCGGTGGCCGGGTGGGCGAGCTCGACGAAGAGATGGTCTACGAGGCTCGTGCGGGGCAGACCTTCCTGCTCGGTGCCTCGACGTGGCGCATCGAAGAGATCACGCGCGACCGCGTCCTCGTGACGCCGGCGCCGGGTGTCCCCGGCGCAGTGCCGTTCTGGAAGGGGGAAGGAATCGGCCGACCGTACGAGCTCGGGGAGAAGATCGGCAGCGCCTCACGGGAGCTGTTGGGTCTCTCGGACGAGCAGGCGCTCGAGCGCCTCAGCGAGGAGCATCGGCTGGACGCCCGAGCCGCGACGAACCTGCTGGCATTCCTGCGGGAGCAGGAGGCCGCGACCAAGGTCGTGCCGTCTGACCGCGTCGTGGTGATCGAGCGCTTCCGCGACGAGATCGGCGACTGGCGCCTTTGCATCCTGACCCCCTTCGGCGCCAGGGTGCACGCGCCGTGGGCAATGGCGATGACCGCTCGGATCCGCGATGCGCTCGGCCTCGAAGTCCAGTCGATCTGGTCCGACGACGGCATTGCGCTGCACTTCCCCGACGCCGATGCGCCCCCGCCGACCGACGATCTCCTGCTCGACCCCGACGAGTTGGAGGATCTCGTCGTCGGCGAGGTCGGCCAGACCGCGCTTTTCGGTGCACGCTTTCGTGAGAACGCGGCCCGCGCGCTCCTGATCCCCCGCCGGCGGCCCGACCAGCGGACACCGCTGTGGCAGCAGCGCCTGAAGGCGCAGAGCCTGCTTCAGGTGGCCCGGAAGTACCCGTCCTTCCCCGTCGTGCTGGAGACCTACCGTGAGTGCCTGCAGGACGTGTTCGATCTCCCCGCGCTGAGGCGGCTCCTGCACGGCATCCGGACGCGCCAGCTCGATCTCGTGGACGTCGAGACGCCGACCGCGTCGCCCTTCTCCGCCTCGCTGCTCTTCGACTACATCGCGACGTACATGTACGAGGACGACACGCCTGCAGCCGAGCGGCGCGCACAGGCGCTCTCGCTCGACCGGGATCTGCTGCGCGAGCTGCTCGGCCAGGAGGAGCTGCGCGACCTCCTCGACGCCTCGGCGCTCGAGCTCGTCGAAGAGCAGCTCCGAGGACGGCCGCGGAACCCCGACGAGCTGCACGATCTGCTGCGACTGCGCGGCGACCTCCGTCCCGGCGAGTACGATGATCGCCTCGCGCAGCCGCTCCTGGACGGCCGCCGCGCCGTTCAGGTGCGCATTGCCGGCGAACAACGTCTCATCGCCGCCGAGGACGCGGGCCGCTATCGCGACGCGCTCGGCGTCATGCCGCCGAGCGGCCTGCCAGACGTCTTCCTCGAGGCCGGCGACGAGCCCCTCCGCTCGCTCGTACTTCGTTTCGCGCGCGGTCGAGGGCCGTTCACCACCGCCGAGGCAGACGCGCACTTCGGCCGAGCCGTCGAACAGGAGCTGCGAATGCTGGAGCGCGAGGAGAAGCTCGTCAGGGGCGAGCTCCGGCCGGGGGGCGCGGAGCGTGAGTGGTGCGACCCCGAGGTGCTGCATCGCCTTCGGCGCGCATCGCTCGCCCAGCTCCGCCGCGAGGTCGAGCCGGTCGAGCAACGCACGCTGGGGCGGTTCCTGCCGGGCTGGCACGGTATCGACCGGCGGGCGACGCTGCGAGAGGCGCTCGTCCCGCTCCAGGGGCTCGCGCTCCCGGTCGCGCTGTGGGAATCCGACGTCCTGCCGCGCCGGGTGCCGAACTACGCGCCCGCCGAGCTGGATCAGCTCTGCGCCTCCGGTGAGGTGGTCTGGGTCGGAGCGGGACTCGATCGCGTCGCGGTCTTCTACCGCGACGACGCACGAACGCTCGGGCGTCCGCCTGCGGCGGACCGGCCCGATGGTGAGGTCCACGACAGCATTCGACGCGTGCTCCGGCGCAGCGCCGAGTTCTGGTTCGATCTCCTCGTGAGTGCCGAACTGGAGGCCGAAGAAGCGCTTCCGGCACTCTGGGATCTCGTCTGGGCCGGCGAGGTGACGAACGACGCGTGGCAGCCGCTGCGCTCTCGCCGGCGGTTCGCCGCCGCCAGCCTGCGCCGGCGCCCACGGCGTTTCTCCCGCCGGCGAGCGGACGGCGTGACGGCCACCCAGGGCCGCTGGTCGCTGACGGATCGGCTCTTCGCGGAACGCCCGGACCGACGTGCGCTCGCGGAGCTGTTGCTCGAACGCCACGGCATCGTCACGCGCGACGGCGTCCGCGGCGAGGGAGTTCCCGGGGGGTACAGCGCCGTGTACGGGGAGTTCCGAGCGCTCGAGACGCTCGGTCTCTGTCGCCGTGGCTATTTCGTCGAGGGCCTCGGAGGTGCGCAGTTCGCCCTCGGGGGCGCGGTCGAGCGCCTGCGAGAGCTACGGCCGCGCGACGGCGACGACGCGGGCGACACCGATGCGCTCGTGCTTGCCGCTGCGGATCCCGCGCAGCCGTACGGCGCCTCGCTGCCATGGCCGAAGCGCGCGGGTGCCCGCGCGGCTCGCGTTGCCGGCGCCTACGTCGTTCTCCTCGGCGGCCAAGCCGTGCTCTTCGTCGAGCGCGGCGGGCGGACGCTCGTCCCCTTTCGCGACCCCAACGAGGAGTGGCTCCGTCCGGCGCTTGCGGCGCTGGTGGAGCACATCAAGGGCCGTCGAGGTCGCCGGCTCGCCGTCGAGCGCTTCGACGGTGAGCCTGTCACGGAGTCGGAGGTGCTGGCGCTTCTCGTGGAATTCGGCTTCATCGCCGGCCCCCGCCGGGCCGTCCTTCGCCCGTAACCACGGAGCGAGAACGGCATACTCGGCGGGTGCCGGGAAGCGGTCCCGAGGATCTCGTCTGGGCCTCCCGCGCCGCCGGGGTCACGGATAGCGCCGTGCTGGCGGCGGTGGCCGCCGTTCCCCGCGCCGCGTTCGTCGCGCCCCAGACCCGGGGGCGTGCCTATGCGGACAGGCCGCTTCCGATTCCGCACGGCCAGGTGACGACGCAGCCGTCGCTGGTGGCGCGCATGATCGAGGCGCTCTCGCTTCGCGGCGGCGAACGCGTTCTCGAGGTGGGGACGGGCTACGGCTGGCAGACGGCGCTCCTCGGCCGGCTTGCTGCCGAGGTCTGGAGCGTCGAGCGATTTTCTGACGTGGCCGCGACCGCGAGGGTGCACCTGGCCGGACGCGCGAACGTTCACGTCGTGGTGGGCGACGGCAGCGCCGGCCTCCGCGGGAACGCGCCCTTCGACGCGATCCTCGTCGCCGCTGCGTACCCCACCGTTCCGGCTCCACTCACCGAGCAGCTCGCCACGGGAGGGCGGCTGGTTCAACCGCTGGGCGAGGGCGGAGCCGAGGAGGTCCTGGCCTTCGAGAAGCTCGGTGGTGAGCTGGTCCGTCGCGGTCGGGTGTGCTCCGCGCATTTCGTGCGCCTGTACGGGCGGCACGGCTTCCGTGAGGCGAGTTGAGGCTCGCGCTCGCCGGTGACACGATGCTCGGCCGCGGCGTCGCCGAGCGCCTTTCCGAGATGCCGGCGAGCGCCCTGGTCGCGGCCGAGGTGACGGAGGCCTTTCGCGAGGCGGACGTCGCCGTTCTCAACCTCGAGTGCTGCATCTCGGAGCGAGGAGCGCGGTGGCCTGCGCCGGGCAAGCCGTTCTTTTTCCGGGCGCCACCCGGCGCCGTCGATCTCCTGATTCACCTCGGCGTCCGCTGCGTGACGCTTGCGAACAACCACGCTCTCGACTACGGCGTCGACGCGCTGCTGGATACCTTCGCCGCGCTGGACGCGGCCGGCATCGCGTGGGTGGGGGCGGGCCCTGACCTCGAACGGGCTCGCGCCCCCGTCACGCTCCAGGTCGACGGGTCGCAACTGGCCGTGTTTGGCGCCACCGATCATCCGCTCGACTTCGCTGCGACGCCGGACGGCCCGGGCGTCGCCCTCCTCGACCACGAGCAGCCGGGGTGGCTCACCGATACCGTTGGCACCGCTCGGGCGGACGCCGTTCTCGTCACGCCGCACTGGGGCCCGAACATGGTCGAGGGCCCGATCCCTCAGGTGCGGCGTACCGCCGAGCGGCTGGTCGCGGCCGGGGCGACTCTTGTCGCTGGGCATTCGGCCCATGTCTTCCACGGCGTGGCAGGACGCGTCCTTTTCGACCTCGGCGACTTCGTCGACGACTACCGGGTCGACCCGGTGCTTCGGAACGATCTCGGGATCCTCGCGCTCGTCGAGCTCGGCCCGGACGGTGCTCGCCGGCTCGAGGCCGTTCCGCTGAAGCTCGACTTCGCGTACACACGCCTGGCGGATGGGGCGGATGCCCGCTGGATCGAGCGTCGGTTCAGCTCGGCGTGCGCGCAGCTGGGAACGAGCCTCGAGACGGCGAACGGGCGGCTCGTCGTCGACCTGGGCGACTGAGGCCTCCCCGCGCTACGGAAGCGTCGGCAGCGCGCCCCTGTGGTGCCTGCGCCACGTCGCCGCAGCCAGCAGGCCGAGCACGATCGTGGGAACGATCGTCAGCACCCGATAGACGAGCACGGCGGCGACCGTTCCCGCGCGGGCGCCGCCGAAGCCGACGAGAAGGCTCGTCAGCGCGAGCTCGACGACGCCGATGCCTCCGGGCGTGATCGCCAGGGCACCGAGCAGGCGGACGAGTGACCACGCCGCGAACGCCTCCACGCCGTTGACCTGGCTGTCGGGAACGCCGAGGACGCGAAGCGAGACGAGCAACACGGCGAACAGCGCGAGCTGCTGGGCGACGGTCGCGATCGTCAGAGCGTGCCACCGGCGGCGGAGCAGGCCGAGTGCTCGCACCCGGAAGGCGACGAACGAGTCGCCGGTCCAGGTGACCGGCGCCCGGCGGACGAGCGCGAGCGCCCGCGAGACGACGCGCGCCGCGAGGTCGCCGGCCCACTGCGCAAGGCGGGCGCTGCTGAGCGCTCCGGTGAACATCGCGAGGACGACGCCGAAGGCGGCAAGCCCGAGCAGGCCTGCCGACTCGACGCCGGCCTGGCGGCCGCCGGTCAATGCCAGCAGCGCAAGCCCGATGGCCGGTAGGCCGAGCAGGGCGAACTGCAACCAGACGGCCGTTACGGCGACGGCGAGCGTCGCCGCGGCGGCGGTGAAACCCCACCCCCGGAGCATCGCGAACGAGGTCGCCATCCCCACCGCCGGCCCGCCCGGCAGGACGTACGACGAGGCGGCCGACGCCTGGGTGACCACGAACGCCTGGCGGAAACGCAGGTGCGGCAGCGACGCCATCATCGGCGGCGCGTAGGCGAGCAGGCTGACAAGCGTCGCGGCGCCGAGCGCGAGGATCTCTGGCCAGCCAAGTGCGGTGATCTGTCCCCACACCTGGCTGTAATCGGCGATCCGCGGCAGGATGAACGCGAACGTCGCGACCACGATCACGATGCCAAGTAGGGCGCCTGCCGCGTGGCGAAGCATGCGGCGGCGAATCGCAGGCCGGGGCTGAACGCGAGGCTCGAGGCGGATCAGCTCGTAGGCGAGCGTCACCTCGACAAGGCCGATCGCCGCGCCGAGTAGCGATGCAACGACCGGAGCCCCGAGAAGCGTGCCGAGCCTGCCTCCTGCGTGGAGGTACTCCTCCAGCTCGTGGAAGATCGCCTCCTCGACGACGACGGGCACCGTGACGAGCGAGAAGACCAGCCACGGCCGCTGGAGGACAAGGCTGGCCGATCGGTGAAATGCGTCGATGACACGACGGCCTTCGATCGTCACCATCGGGCCCGCCAGCGCAAACAGCGTGAAGGCGAGGATGCCCGGAAGCACGAACGCCGCATAGCCGACGAAGACGACCGCCCCGAGCGCGAGGTCGGCAAGGACGAGACGGCCAATCGGCAGGCCCCGCAGCAGGGCGAGCGTGCCGTGACGCTCGCCGCCATAGCGGTGCGCCCCGATCGTTCGTTCGAGTCCGCCGGCGAAGAGCGCCGAGCCCCAGATTGCCGCCGTCGTCGCGGGAAGGAGCGCGATGGCCACGATGCCCCCGAGATGGCTATCTGACCGGATTTGCTCTGCGAGGAGGTTGGCTGCCGCCTCGACGGCCGCGAACGGCGCGAAGACGACGAGTGCGATACCGAAGACGCGCCCGGGCTCCGCCCGCGCGACCGAGAGCGCGCCTCGCAGCACAGTCCAAGTGGTGAGTCGCGCAGGTGCGGCGGCTACCGAGACGGCGTCGGTCATGCGCGTATCCTCCTCTACCGCCCGCCGGAGCGGTCAGCGTGCTCCTGAACGTAGGACGTCGAAGAGTCGGCGCGAATAGACGGTTGCCGGACCCGGGCGCCACGCGCCCGCGAACTTCAACGCACGAAAGGAGCACTCATGTCGTCTGCGACGCCCACTGTCCGCGAGGAGGGATCGGGGTGGATCGCGTTCGCCGGGGTGATGCTGATCCTCGCTGGAGCGATCGACTTCTTCGACGGGATCCGTGCGATCGGGGCGCATACCACGTCGTTCGACACGATCTTCTGGGACAACAACCTGGAGGCGTGGGGCTGGTTCTATCTGATCGTCGGGATCATCCTGATGGTGACCGGGTTCTTCGTCTTCCAGCGCGCGCCGTGGGCCGTGACGGTCGGCATCATCGCCGCGACGGTCAGCGCCGTCTTCCACATGTGGTGGATCTTCGCCTACCCGATCGTCAGCCTGATCCTCGTGCTCATCGACCTGCTCGTCATCTACGGCCTCGTCGTGTACGGGTCGGACGAAGGGGGAGGCTACTGAGGTAGCGCAGAGCGCGGCACCCTGCGCTCGAGACCCCCGCCGCCGCCGGGGGCTGAGGGCCGTGCCGATCTGAGACGATGTCCTGGTGACGAGGGTCGACGCGCTCCGGGAACGCGTGCGAAGACTGATGCCGCAGGCCCGGAGCGACCTCGCCGAGCTGGTCGCGTTCCGGTCCGTCGCCGACGAGCGCCAGTTCCCACCGGAGGAATGCGAGCGCGCCGCTCGTTGGATCCTCGATGCGCTCGGCGCGGCCGGCTTCCCCGAGCGCCAGGCATACGAGATGCCGGACGGGAGCAACGCGGTCTACGGGCACGTCCCCGGCCCGGCGGGTGCTCCGACGGTCCTGCTGTACTCGCACTACGACGTCCAGCCTCCGCTGAACGAGGAGGCGTGGGACACGCCGCCGTGGGAGCTGACCGAGAAGGACGGGCGCTGGTACGGTCGCGGCGCCGCCGACTGCAAGGGCAACGTCGTCGCACACCTGACCGCGCTCCGAGCGCTCGGTGACGAGCTGCCCGTCGGCGTCAAGTTCATCGCGGAGGGGTCGGAAGAGCAGGCCTCGGACGGGCTAGAGAGGTTCGTGCCACGGCAACCCGATCTGCTCGCCGCCGACGCGATCGTCGTGGCCGACACCGGCAATGTCGCCGCCGGCGTCCCCACGATGACGACCAGCCTTCGAGGGGCCGTCGGCATGGTCGTGAACGTGCGGACTCTCTCCACGAGCCTCCATTCCGGCGCGTTCGGAGGATCCGCACCCGACGCGCTGGCGGCGCTCGTGCGCATGCTCGCGTCCCTGCATGACGACCGCGGGAACACCGTTGTCCGCGGCCTCGACGCCACGCGCGCATGGGCGGGCGCGGAGTATCCCGTCGAGCAGTTCAGGCTCGACGCCGGCGTTCTCGACGGCGTCGAACTGCTCGGCGACGGCGAGGTTGCCGACCTCCTGTGGGCAAGACCGGCCGCGACGGTGCTCGGGATCGACTGTCCGCCCGTCGTGGGAGCGACAGCCTCGATCCAGCCCGAAGCACGAGCATTGATCCTCCTCCGGATTCCACCCGGCACGAACGCGGACGACGCGCAGAACGCGCTCGCCGCTCACCTCCGGGCGGTCGCCCCGTGGGGGGCACGCGTCGAGCTCGAGCGCCACGGGGCGGCCGATCCGTTCACGGGTCGCGTCGCCGGGCCCGCGCACGGGGCCATGAGAGCCGCCATGGAGGAGGCCTACCGCCGCGAGCCGGTCACCGCGGGACAGGGAGGCTCGATCCCGCTCTGCAACATCCTCCAGGAGACGTACCCGGAGGCCGAGATCCTGCTGATCGGAGTGGAGGAGCCCGGCTGCCAGATCCACGCCCCCAACGAGAGCGTCGACCCGAAGGAGCTCGAGCGGCTCGCCCTCGTGGAGGCGCTGTTCCTCGGGAAGTACGCGAAGATGCTGTCCTCGTCAACCGACGGAGGTGCCAGGCCATGATGCTCCAGAACCACGATCACGACCACGACCACGGTCCCGGCTGCGGCCACACCGCAATCAGACACGGCGATCACGTGGACTACCTCCACGACGGTGAACTCCACTACCACGGCGCCCGCGGCGTCGAGGCGCACCGGCTCGAGGTCGGACCGGCGAATCAGGACGATTGCACTCCCGAGCATGCCTGCGGCGACCACGAGGCAGGTCACGCACACGGTCCCGGCTGCGGCCACGAGGCGGTGCCGCACGGCGATCACGTGGACTACCTCGTGGGCAACCACCTCCACCGCCCGCACGGCGATCACTGCGACGACCACGGCGAGGTCGCGCTCGAGAGCGCGTAAACCGACGCGGACTGGGCTCGATGGCGCAGACCGCGCTCCAGGCCGGGGTCGAGCAGAAGCGCGCGCTCCTCGACTTCGTTCTCCAGCTCGGACGCGCGATGAACCAGCCCGGGGCTGCGGTCAGCGAGACGCAGGAGCGGCTCGAGCGGATGGCGGCCGCGTACGGCGCACGGGGGGCGAGGATCGTCGTGCTGCCGACGACCTTGATCGTCTCGCTCGGGCGTGCGGAGACCGGAACGATCGAGAAGGTCCCGCAGGTCGGCACTCTCCTGCGCCTCGACCAGATCTCTGACCTCTTCGAGCTCGTCGGCCGTGCCGAGCGGGCGCGAGTGTCGGGTGTCGGACGGTCGCTCGCGCCTGGCCGAGATCCTCGCGCTTCCGCCCCGCTTCGGGATCCCGGCGACGATCGCCGGCTACGTGATCTTCGTCGTCGGCATCTGCCTGATCCTCGAGCCCGCAGGGCGTGAGCTGGGAGCCGCAGCGGTCCTCGGCGCCGTGGTCGCGGCGCCTGGACTCATGAAGTCGGACAGGAACTTCCCAGACCGTCGTCCGCCAGGCCGCGCGGGGCCCGAACATCGTCTTCCAGATGGGAGTCGACCTATCGGCTATCGCAGCCATCTCGCGGTAAACCGATGGAAGTCGGCGAAGCGGTACCCGACGTTTGCCGGGCGATCCTGTGGGTACGTACACGCGCGAAATATCGTGCTACGAACCGAACGCTGGAGGTTCGCATGAGGATCGGAGAACCAGTCCGCGACTACGTGGTCGAACCGCTCGAGGAGCCCGCCTCGCTCCTCGAGCCGGAGGACGAGGAGCCGCGGGAGACATCCGTCGAGACCCAGCCGGAAACCGTGCCGGCTGCATGAACGGCGCGCCCGACTACATCGAGCCGGTAGTCGGGTGGCGGACCTGGACGGTGGCGGAATCGGACCAGCGGCTCCGCCTCCGCAGCGTGATGTTCGAGGTGTACTGGGCCCCCGGCCGTCCATTCGACGCTGACTGCCGCAACCGCCCGCATCCGGTGCGCCGTCTGTTGCACCGGCGGCCTGAGGCGCACGCGCCGCCGGGCGGGTCGTGCACGTGCGGCATCTATGCGGCGAAGGCCGTCGTCGAGGCGGTGCGATACGTGAACAGCTTCGGCCCCCGCCGCCGCTACGTCGTCCACCGCGTGCTCGGGCGCGTCGCCCTGTGGGGCGCCGTGCGCGAATACACGGAAGGCTGGCGCGCCTCGCGCGCGTATCCCGTCGACGTGTTCGTGCCGACGTTCGGCCCGCTGGGGTCTCCCGGCGCGGAGGCCGTCGCGCTGGAGCTCGGCGGCTACGGCGTCCCGGTCGAGATCGTCGAGTGCGAGGACATCGACGATTTCGTCCGCTCACTGCCGGCCGCGCCGGAGCTGCGCGCCGCCGCGTGACGACTGCGAGAGCGACGCCGGGCGCCCTCCAGGACGCCCGGCGCCGCGGACGTTGCTAGCCGACCGGCGCGCCTGCGGCCTCTGGCTCCATCCGCAGGTCCTCGCGCTTGAGCATCACGATCGTCGTCAGGACGCCGAGCAGCGCGATGCCCGCGGCGACCCAGAAGGCGACGCTGAAGCCGTCCGTAAGGGCCTTGGCAGGCGAAACGCCGTCGTCGAGAAGGTTGTTGGTGTGCGTCGTCGCGACCGTCGTCAGGATGGCGAGCCCGAGCGCGCCGCCGATCTGCTGCGACGTGTTGATTAGGCCCGAGGCGAGTCCCGCCTCCTTGCCGGTCGCGCCAGACAGCGCCGCGATCGACACCGGGACGAACGAGAACCCGAGGCCGACGCCGATCAGCAGGAAGCCGGGCAACAGGTCGCTGACGTACGACCCGTTCGCCGAGACCTGGGTGAGGGTCAGCAGGCCCGCCGCGAGCAGGCCCATCCCCGCGGCGAGCGCCGGCTTGACGCCGATGCGGGTCACGAGGGCCTGCGCGATGCCCGACGCGACGATCGCCGTCAGCGCGACCGCGAGATACCCGAGCCCGGTCTGGATCGCGGAGAACCCAAGCACCTGCTGCATGTAAAGCGACAGGAGGAAGAACATCCCGAAGATCGTCGTGCCGAGGATGAAGCCGACGGTGTTCGCGCCGGTCAGCGTCCGCCGTTTGAAGATCTGCAGCGGCACGAGCGGGGAGCGAGACCGCGTCTCGATCACGAAGAAGGCCGCCATCAGCACTCCCGAGGCGATGAGCACGCCGATCGTCCGCGGCGCGCCCCAGCCGATGTTCGTGGTCTCCGTCAGCGCGTAGACGAACAGCATCAGGCTCCCGGTGACGGCGACCGCGCCGCCCAGGTCGAACTGGCGGGCGAGCCCGTCGGCGCGGCTCTCGTGGACGAAGCGCGGCACGAAGAGGAGCGTCGCGAGGCCGATCGGGACGTTGACGAAGAAGATCCACGACCAGCTCAGGTACTCGGTGAGCACGCCGCCGAGGATGACGCCGATCGCGGCGCCGGATCCGGCGATGCCGCCAAGGACGCCGAGTGCCTTGTTCCGGTCGGCCCCTTCCGCGAACGTGACGGTGGTGATCGAGTACACGGACGGCGACAGGACCGCCCCCGCGGCGCCCTGCAGCGCGCGGAACGCGATCAGCATCCCCGAGGACGTCGACAGTCCGCAGAGGAGTGAGAAGAGCGCGAACAGCCCCAGTCCCGCCATGAACACGCGTCGGCGCCCGAGGAGGTCGCCGGCGCGGCCTCCGAGCAGCAGGAAGCCGCCGAACGTCAGCGAGTAGCCGCTGACGACCCACTGGAGGTTCTCGATCGAGAAATCGAGGTCCTTCTGGATCGACGGCAGCGCGACGTTCACGATCGAGATGTCGAGAACGACCATCAGATAGGCGACGCCGAGCACGGCGAGCGCCTTCCATCGCCTGGGATCGGGGGCGGTAGTCGCGTTCATTCAGGGACTCCTTCGCACTCGGGTACTTCGGTCTCCAACGAGGCTTAACACACGCGCATTCCCCGTCTTGCGAGACGCGGCGCCTCGGATTCCCGCGGTACGCTCGGACAGGATGCCAGAGGGCGACTCCCTCCACCGCGCTGCAAGGCGGCTCCAGGCTCTGGTCGGGGAGCGCGTCGAGGCGGAGAGCCCGCACCCGCGTGGAGCGGCAACCGGCGTGGCGGAGCAGATCGACGGCCGCCGGCTCGTCTCCGTCGAGGCCGTCGGCAAGAACCTGCTCTTCGGCTTCGAGGGCGGTGTCGTGCTCCGGAGCCATCTGCGCATGCGAGGTCGCTGGCGGGTCGTGCCGCGCGGAGCCCCGGTCTTCGGGCGGCCCTGGCTCGTCCTCCGAGGCGCGGAGCGCGAGGCCGTGCTCTGGAACGGCCCCGTGCTCGAGCTCAACGCGCGGGCGACGCGGCGACTCGGGCCCGACGTCCTGGCTCCCGATCCGGATCTCGACCGGATGCGTTCGAACTTGCGCCGCGAGCCCTCGCGGGAGATCGGCGACGCTCTGCTCGACCAGCGACACGTCGCCGGGATCGGGAACATGTGGAAGGTGGAGGCGCTCTGGCATGCGGGCATCTCGCCCTGGCGCCTCGTCGGCTCGCTCTCGGACGAGGAGCTCGGCAACGTCCTCGATCAGGCGGTCCGGCTGATGCGCGGCTCCGTCGACGGCGTTCGCGAGCCCCGCGCGATCTATCGGCGTCCGGTCTGCCCCCGCTGCGGCGGGCGGATCCGCTCTCGCGGTCAGGGCGACGCGAACCGGTGGTCGTACTGGTGTCAGGCGTGCCAGCCGGACGCCGTGGAGTAGCGTCGCACGCGGCGCCATGGCGCAGCAGCTGTCCACCACCGAGTACGCCGTGCTCGGCCTGCTGACGCTCGGTGAGCGCTCGGGGTACGAGCTCGACGCGCTCGCGAGGCGGACGATCGGGTACTTCTGGCACCCGGCGAAGAGCAAGATCTACGCCGTTCTCCCGCGGCTCGTCGAGCGCGGGCTCGCGTCCGCGGAGCCGGTGACGCAGGACGGGCGCCCCGACAAGGTGACCTACTGCATCACGGCCTCCGGCGAGCGCGCCCTGCACGCGTGGCTGCGATCCGGCGACATGGAAGTGGCGCCCGGTCGACACGGGCTCCTGCTGAAGCTGTTCTTCGGCCGGCTCGTGGAAGCGCACGTAGTCCGCGAGCACGTCGAGGCCCACCGCCGCCGGGCCGAAGCGTATCTGGCGGAGCTCGAAGCGATCGAGGCGACGATCGACCTGGAGGAGTCGGACGCTGACTTCTTCCCGTATCTGACGCTGCTCCACGGGCTCGACGACGCCCGCTCGACGATCGCATGGGCCGAGCAGGTGCTGCAGCTCCTCGACGACCGCCTTGCGCGGCAGCGAGGCGCCCGCTAGCCTGATTAGTCCCCTGGGGACTATTCGCCAACCGTGACCGTTCTCGCGCTCATGCTCGCCCTCGGGCTCCTTGCGCCCTCGCGCGCCGCGCCGCCCGCGCCGACCGTCACCGGCCCGCGAACGTCGGAGCGAACCCGCGTTACGTACGTTTTCCACGCGCGTGCGGCCAGGGCGTTTCGCTGCGCGGTCGACCGGCCGGCGCTGCGCCGCTGCCGGCGACGGATCACGCTGACGCTCGCCCGGGGCGCACACGTGCTTCGGGTGCGGGCGGTCGACGCCCACGGCAGGCAGAGTGCAGTGACGACCGTGCGGGTGCGGATCCTCGAGCCCCGCGCGCCGGAGATCCAGGTCGGGTCGGAACCGCTCAACGTCATCGCCGCGGGCGACTCCGTGTGGACGGAGAACTACGGCGACGGCACCGTCTCCATCCTCGACGTGGCGTCGGAGTCGGCCAAGACGGTCGACGTTGGCGGACAGCCCGGCGGAATCACGTTCGGCGCAGGCTCCGTCTGGGTGAGCGACCTCGGCGGCGGGCCGCTTACGAGGCTCGACCTGTCCGGACACGTCCTCGCGCGGATTCCCATCGGCGGCGCAGGCGCTGGAGTCGCCGTCGCGGGCGGGACCGTCTACGTCGCCGATTACACGGGAGGGCTCGTCCGGGTGAACGCCGTGACGAACGCCGTCCTCGGACGGACGGCGCTAGCCGGCCAGCCGGAAGCGGTTGCGGTCGGATTCGGCCGCGTGTGGGTCACGAACTCGAACGGGACGGTGTCGACGCTCGATCCGGCGAGCGGGCGCGTCGACGCGGGCGCGATCCAGATCGGAGCGGACGCCGACGACGTCTCGATCGGGAGCGACGGCGTCTGGGCCGTGGCGCTGTACGGGCAGACGCTCGCGCGGATCGATCCAGCCACCCGTCAGGTGGTCACGAGGGTCAGGACGCCGGGCCAGGCCTCCGGCGTGCTGGCGGACGGCGACTCGGTCTGGGTCTCGAACTACGACCTCGGCACGGTCTCGCGGTTTAGCCTCGCCGGGCGGAGGCTCCATACCTACCGCGTCGGCGCGGAGCCGCGCAGCCTCGCCGCCGCGGGCGGTGCGATCTGGGTCGCCAACCAGGCGAGCCGCTCCGTCTCGCACATTACGCCCTAGAGGAAAGGCCCCCCGCGGCGCGTACGGAAGGGTGTGTCCGTGCGCGCTCCGCACCTCGAACGAGCCCTGCGCTGCTTCTGCCTGGGCGCGTTCGCACTGCTCGCGCGCGAGCTGGAACACGGCTCCGAGCTGCCGTTCGCCTTCGAGGAGCACCGGGTCCCGGGCCGCCCACCCCTGTACGAGTATCGGCCGCTCGTCGCCGGCTTCCTCGAGCCGCGCGCGGGGCGCCTCCGCGCGCTCGAGGACGCGGCCATCGCGCTCGAGGAGCTCCGGCGCGAGCCCGCGGCGGCCATCTTCGCGCGCGCGCATACGAACGCACCGGTCACGGGCGAGGACGCGCTCTTCCGCTCGATTCTCCTGCCGCTCGTCGCCAAGACGGCCGAGTACTGCGGCGGCTTCGACTGGGACGACAACGGATTCTCGCGCGCGTATTGCGACCTCGAGCAGTCGCTGTTCGGCGAGCAGCGCTCGTACGCGGCACTCGCGCCGCTCGTCGGCCTGACGCTGGCGACAGCGGTCGACCTCGGCTCGGGTCTCACCGTGCGGCAGTCGGCGACGGGCGAGTTCGCAGCTCACTGGCCCGAGGCAAGCCGGCTGCTGCCGTCCGACTTCGGCCGCGAGCCCGACCGCATCTGCGTCATCCAGTTCGAGCGGGCACTCCCTCCCGGGGCCTCGGAGGCGCCCGACGCGCCGGCGGAGGTGGCCGACGCCGTCACGGCGATCAGGCTCGCAACGGCAGGGGCCGTTGCCGCCGGTCCCGTGCTCTTCGAGCGCCTCGACTGGCGCTCCCTGGGAGTCCGCCCGGTTCTCCCGATCGCGGCGTCGACGCCGGTCGGCGAGAGCACGCGGCTCGATCCCTTCCGTGGTGCGGTCGCGGCCGACGTCCGCGCGCGACTACTGCTTGCCGACCGCGACGACGCCCTCGGCGACGCGCTCGACCGGTGGGAGCTGTCGCTGTTCCAGGGAGAGCCGTTCCGCTCGGAGCAGCTGCGAGCGGCCCTCGAGGCGCTTCTGGGAGGCGGCGACGGGATCTGGGCGGCCTCGCTGCGCGCCAGCGTCCTGCTCGGTGAGTCGGGGCGCGAACGTGCGGCGTTGCTCGAAGCGCTCCGCGGTCTCGCGCGCCGCGACGGCGCGCCTGCTCCCGAGGCGATCGACGCGGTGCGCCGAGCGCTCGTGGAGACGCTCCTCCACGGAGACCGGCCGGCGCTCGTCGTCTCGCTCGACGAGGCGCTCCTCGGTGTCCGGCCGCGCCCGTCGAGAACGCCTGCCTCACTCGCGCAGGCCGGCTGACGTCCGAGCAGGACTCGCCACACTTCCGTACGGAAGCCGGCACGAAGCCGCTGTGCCGCCGGGCTACGGTTGTCGGCATGGACGAAGCGGAGAAGGTTGTCGCCCGGCTCAAGCGCATCGACGCGCTCGAACGTGAGCGGGCGCATCCCGCACTCCTGCTGACCGAGCTTCGCGAGCTCGTTCGCGAGGCCGAGGCATGGACGCGTGCCGAGGCGGGTGAGACCGACCGTGCGGAGGCGGCCCTCGAGCGTTGCCGCGAGGCGCTCGACCGCGACCACGCATCCGTTCAGGTCTAGCGCGCGAAGCCACGCCCGGCGCCCTCGGAAGGTAGTCCGACCCCCTCCGTACGATTCCTGCGCATGGAGGCGGGAGAGGCGGCAGGAGTCGATGCGCCGGACCCGAATGACGCCGTGATGGGCCTAGCCCGACTGCTCTCGCGTCCGCGTCCGCCGATGCCTCCCAGCGAGTCGGAGGCGAAGCTCGCCCGGGTCGTCTCCTTCGCGAACCAGAAGGGCGGTGTCGCGAAGACGACGACGACGCTGAACCTCGCCGTCGCGCTCAAGGAGCGCGGCTTCCGCGTCCTGGCGGTCGACCTCGATCCGCAGGGAAACCTGACGATGAGCCAGGGGATGAATCCGGACGAGATCGAGCGCTCGATGTTCGACGTGCTCGTCCACCGACTCCCGATCAAGGACGTCCTCCGTCAGGCGGAGATCACGATCGCCGTGTCGTCGATCGACCTCGCCGGCGCCGAGCTCGCGCTGTCCAGCATGATCGGCCGCGAGCGGGCCCTCGAGAAGGCGCTCGCGCCGGTGAAGGCGGACTACGACTACGTCCTCATCGACACGCCGCCGTCGCTGGGGATCCTCACGGTGAACGCGCTTGTCGCCTCGGACGGCATCATCGTGCCGGTGCAATGCGAGTACCTCTCGCTGCGCGGGCTCGTCCAGCTGCAGAACACGCTGGGCATGATCCGGGAGCACCTGAACCCGCACGTCGAGATCGAGGGCATCCTGCCGACGATGTACGACTCGCGGACATTGCACTCGAAGGAGGCGGTGGAGATTCTCGAGGAGAACTTCGGCGAGCTGGTCTACAAGACCCGCATCCGCAAGACGGTGCGGTACGCGGAGGCGCCGGTGAAGGGAAGCTCGGTGCTCGCGTACGACCCGGAGGGGCCTGCTGCCGAGGCGTATCGCGACCTGGCGAAGGAGGTGCTGGATGGCGCGAAGACGCGCGAGCATGCGTGAGGGCCCGCTGGCCGAGCTCTTCCGTGCGACCGAGAGCGGCCAGAAGCAGGAGACCGAGCCGCCCGAGCGCGCCGAGCGCGAGGAGCCGCCGCGCGAGGCCGAGAAGCCGCACCTGCGGCCGGTCGAGGAACCCCCGGCCGAGGAGGAGCCGCGGCCGCAGCCGCGCGCGTGGCAGCCGCTCCTCGAGCCGCCCGCGAGACTCCACAGGGCGCCTCGGCGGGAGGCGGCCTACCTTGCGGTGATTCGCGTCGTCGGCGTCGGCGGGGCCGGCATCAACGCCGTCAACCGCATGATCGACGCCGGCATCGCGGATGTCGACTTCGTCGCCGTCAACACCGACGTCCAGCAGCTGCAGCTCTCGGATGCCCCGACGAAGATCCACATCGGCGAGGAGCTCACACGAGGTCTCGGCTCCGGCGCCGACTCGACGGTCGGCCGCCAGGCCGCGGAAGAGGCCTATGACCAGGTCAAGGCGGCGCTCCGCGGCTCCGACATGGTCTTCGTCACGGCGGGCGAGGGCGGAGGCACCGGCTCGGGCGCGGCTCCCGTCGTCGCACAGATGGCGCGCGACCTGAAGGCGTTGACGGTCGGCATCGTGACGATGCCGTTCAAGTTCGAGGGCACCCGGCGACGGCGCCAGGCCGACGACGGTGTCGACGCCCTGCGGGAGGCGTGCGACACGCTGATCGTGATCCCGAACGACCGCCTGCTCGAGGTGCTCGATCGCTCGACATCGATGATCGACGCGTTCCGCATCGCGGACGACGTGCTGCGCCAGGGCGTCCAGGGAATCTGCGACCTGATCACGATGCCCGGGCTGATCAACCTCGACTTCGCCGACGTGCGCACCGTGATGAAGGATGCCGGCTCGGCGCTGATGGGCATCGGCTTCGCGAGCGGCGAGAACCGGGCCCGCGAGGCCGCGGAGCGGGCGCTTCGCTCGCCGCTGATCGACACCGAGGTCACCGGCGCGCGGGGAATCCTCCTCTCGGTCGCCGGCGGCGAGGACCTGTCACTCGTCGAGGTGAACGAGGCCGCCGAGGTCATCCGACAGGCGGCGACCGAGGAGACCAACATCATCTTCGGGGCAACCGTCGACGAGCGCCTCGAGGACCAGGTCTGGGTGACGGTCGTCGCGACGGGGCTCGGTCAGGGGCGGCGTACGGGCAGCATCCTCCACGAGGTGCTCGAGCCGCCGTCGTTCATGCGCGACGGCTGAGCCAACCGGCCGCGGACGATCTGATCCCGCTGGACGGTCGCGGCCACCACCGCCCAGACGCCGACGAGCCCCACGAGCGAGACGTCGAGGGGCGAATCGTTGACGAGGAGCGACGTGGCGACTGCCGCCGTCAGGGCATAGAGCAGCGGCGTGCCGCGGTGGCGGCAGGCCGCCGTCGCTACGAGGAACGCGATGCCCACCAGGCAGCCGGCAATCGCGATCGCGAGCGCGGGTGGATCGGTTGCCCGCAGCCACGACAGCGTTACCCGGTCGGCGAAGTCCGTGGCGAGTGCGCCCGGCCCGCCGCCGAGCGCGCGCGTGACATGGCTCGTGGCGCCGGTGGCGGCGTCGACTCCGACCAGGCCCAGGACGAGCGCCGCCGCGATCGGCAGGGCGATCGCGAGCGCACGCCGTTGCACGCCCGCTAATCCGACCGCGAGGACGGCGTACCCGACCGCAAGCATGGCCGCGCCGCCGCCGTCGGCCCCGAAGCGCGTCCCGCCCACGGTCACGATTGCCAGCGCGGCGACGAGGCCGAAGCCGAGCGGGCGCCGAAGCGCGTTGGCCGCGGCGAGTGCCGGGACGAGGATCAGCGCGGCGAGGACGTTGGTGAGTCCGTAGAAGCGCGCGTTCTGCGTGGGGCCCAGTGGCGAGAAGGCAATCCAGCTCGGCGCCGCCGTGAGGCAAACCAGGTAGAGGGCGATCGGGACAACCAGCGCCGAGCCGAACGCGACGTTCGCCGGCAGCAAGCGGTCGAGCGGCAGCGCGACCATCCCGGCAACCGCGAAGGCAAGGAGCACGGCTGGAAGCGCCGTGACACCGAACGCGCCGAGCAGGAGGTTCGCCGCCAGGGCGGTGGCGAACGCGAGCAGGGCCGCCCGCCCGGAGGCGAGGGCGATCAACGCGATCGCTCCGGCCAGGAACAGCATCGCCTGGAGGCGGGCGTCGTGCTCGCGAATGCGCCGATCCAGGGCGTCGAGCCGGCCGACGGCGTCGCGCTGCGGCGACCAGCCGAGGCCGCGATCCCGGCCGAGCACGGTCGGGGCCACGTCCGCGATCGACACGAGGCCCCGGATGCGGGTGGACGGCGAGGTCAGCAGCCCGCGATATCCATGCCCCAGTACGGCGATCGGGTAGCGCCTGTCGTTCGGCCGCGTCCGCGGGCCCGGGAGTCCGACCACGATCGCCGGTGGCGCAGGCAGCCGCCGTGACGACTCGGCGACGATCAGCGGGCGCCCGGACGCGATGCTTCCGCGCAGCGAGTTCTCGACCTTTCCTCTGACCAGCGCAGCCCGCGCCGACCGGCCGTCGACGGTCGGGCCGGCGCCCGGAACGAGGAGCCCAACGGCTCCGCGATGCTCGAGGCGGCGAAGATCGTCGAGCCGCAGGCCCGGTACGACGACGACCCGAAATGAGGCGCCGTGCGCGATGCCCGTGGTCAGCGCCAGCAAGATCGCGGCGAGCGCGACGACCCTCGGCATCCTCCAACCGTACAGCGGGTTACGCTTTTCAGCCGGTATGGAGTTACCGGCAACGACGCTCGGGCATCGGCAGGCACGGCTGGAGGCCGTGCTGGCGGCGTCGCTTGCGGCCGGCGCCGGGACCATCCTGCTCTTTACCGCCCCGCCGGGCGTCGACGTGCCGGCGCATCTCTACCGGACGCTGCTCGTCCGGCATGGGATCCACGTCTGGGACAACCTCTGGTTCGCGGGGCAGTATCCGCTCACCTCGTACAGCCTGCTGTACTACTTCCCGGCGGCAGTGCTCGGCAACGAGCGGCTGGTCTTTGCGTCTGTCGTCCTCTCCGCGGTGCTGTTCGCGCTTCTCGTCACGCGCGAGTGGGGCGAAGCGGGCCGATGGCCGGCGCGCGTCTTCGCATTGCTCGCGATCGGCCCGCTCTTCACCGGCAGCTACACGTACGCGCTCGGGCTCACCGCGCTGCTCGCCACGCTTGTTGCCGCGCAGCGGGGCTGGACTTGGCTCGCCGTCCCGCTCGGCGCGCTCACGCTCGGGTTCAGCCCGCTGGCCTTCGTCTTTCTGTGCATGGTCCTGGTCGCGAGCGCACTCGGTCGCCGTGAGGTGACACGGCGAGGGCTTGCGCTCGGAGGCGGCCTCCTCGTCGCCGCCGCGATCGAGGCCGCGACGCTGGCAGTGTTTCCGAGCGCCAGCCGATACCCCTTCCGGGCGCTGGAGCTCGGCGCGGTCCTGATCACCTGCGCGCTCGGAGCGGCACTCGCTTGGCGCGCACCGCGCGGCGAGACGATGGTCGCGTTCTTCGGCCTGTGGGCGCTGGTGAGCCTCGCCGGATTCCTGGTTCCGTCACCGTTCGGCGAGAACCTCACCCGGCTGCGCATGCTCGCGTTCCCGCTCATGCTCCTGACCGCCGCGCTCGCGCGCTTCCGGCCGCGGGTCCTGGCCCTCGTCGCGCTCGCGTTCGCGCTTGGCTACAACGTCGTTCCCTACATCGGCGACGTCACGCGGGCGGACGCCAAGACGGCGCAGCCCGCCTACTGGGCGCCGCCGCTCGACTTCCTGCGTGCGAATTCGAGCCCGGATTACCGCGTCGAGGTCGTGCCGACGGCACACCACTGGGAGACGTACTGGCTACCGCGGGCAGGCTTCGCGATCGCGCGCGGCTGGTACCGTCAGCTCGACCTGGCGGAGAACCCGGTTCTGTACCGCCGAACGCTTAGCGCAGCGGCATATACGCGTTGGCTCGATCGCATGGGAGTCCGCTACGTCCTGCTCGCCGATGCGCCGCTCGATACCGAGGGCGCACGCACGGAGGCCAGACTGCTCCTGTCCGGGCGATCCGGGCTGCTGCCGGTCTTCAGAAGCCGGCACTGGCACATCTACAAGGTGCGCTCGCCGGTCCCGCTGCTGACCGGCTCGGTTCCGGCACGGATCACGGCGCTCGGCCACGAGCGAATCGCCGGCTGGACCGCGGCGCGCGGGACGTACCGCCTGCGCGTGAACTACACGCGGTACTGGAAGGTCGTCCGCGGCGAGGTGTGCATCGCGCGAAGTCCGGACGGCATGACGAAGGTCTGGTCGGCTCATCGCGGCCCCTTCACGCTCGTGCTCAAGGAGGGGCCGGTCCGCCTGGTCCGCTCGGCGCTCGGGCGCCGTCCCTGCTAGCGGCACAACGCCGTACGCTTGCCCTATGCGCGGGGCGATCGCGGCCGGACATCCACTGACGGCAGAGGCAGGTGCCTCGGTGCTCCGGGACGGCGGGAACGCCGTCGACGCCTGCATCGCGGCGGCCTTTGCGTCCTGGGTGGCCGAGAGCCCGCTCACCGGACCGGGCGGCGGCGGATTCATGGCCGTCCATCGCGGGGGCGATCGCTCGACTCGCGTCCTCGATTTCTTCGTCAACGTCCCCGGGCTCGGCCGAGAGGAGCTCGGGCCGCTGGATCCGTCCGCGATGGAGTCGGTCGACGTCGACTTCACGCCCGAGTCCTCGCAGCAGTTCCGGATCGGCGCCGCGTCGTGCGCGGTGCCCGGCGTGGTCGCCGGCCTCGCGACCGCTCATTCCGCCTACGCGACGAGACCGTGGGCCGACCTGATGGCGCCTGCGGTTCAGCTCGCCCGAGAGGGTGTCGTCGTGACCCGCTCGCAGGCCTACCTCCACGCGATTCTCGATGTCGTCCTCCGCCACACGGACGAGGGCCGGGCAATCTACGAGAAGGAAGGTGAGCGTCTCGCCGCGGGAGACCAGTTGCGCATCCCGGACCTCGCCGAGACGATGGAGCTGCTCGCGCGCGGCCCCGGAGTCTTCTACGAAGGCGATCTCGCCGATGCGATCGTCGACAGTGTCGAGGGGCGAATCACGGCGCGGGATCTCGCGGAGTACCGGGTCATCCGCCGTCGCCCCGTCCGGGCGGGCTTTCTTGGGCACGAGCTCGATTCGAACCCGCCTCCGTCCACAGGCGGGGTGCTCATCGCATACGGGCTGCGGCTGCTCGACGAGCTCGGCGGCGTTGGCGCGACCGCCGGCAGCGTGGCCGCGCTCGAGCGACTGATCGGGATCATGCGCGAGCAGGCGCGGGTTCGCGGCGGGCGCTTCGCGCAGGAGCTGCACCGAGGCGGGCTTGCGCGCCGGCTTCTCGATCCGGTGATGGTCAGCGCGGCGGCCGCACGCGTTCGCGCCGGGGCTCCCGGAGCCTTCGAGCCGGCGCCGGCCCGCGGCACGACGCACATCTCCGTCGTCGACGCCGAGGACAACGCGGCCTCGCTCACCGCCACCACAGGATCCGGATCCGGCGTCATCGTGCGCGGGACTGGCATTCACTTGAACAACATGCTCGGGGAGTTCGATCTCTCGGCCATGGCCGGCCTCATGCGGCCGGGCTGGCGGATGACGAGCATGATGGCGCCGACGATCGTCCTCCGAGGAGGACGCGCGCGCCTCGTCGTCGGCAGCGCAGGAAGCCTGCGGCTCCGCGGGGCGATCATGCAGATCGTCATCAACACCGTCGGTCACCGGCTGCCGATCGAGGAGGCGATCGACCGTCCCCGCATCCACGTCGAGGGGGACGAGGTCCACTGCGAGGGCGGCTTCGACGCCCGCGAGCTCGACGCGCTCGAGGCGCGCGGGTACGACCTCGTGCGCTGGCGCCGGCGCAACCTCTACTTCGGAGGTGCGGCGGCGGTCGAGGTCTACGACGACGGGACGCTGTCAGCGGCCGGCGACGGCCGCCGCGGCGGGACCGGCATCGTCGTCTCGTAGGCACCGCCGGTCCGGCGCAGGGAAGTCGCGCTATTTGCGAGGAATTGCGGACGGCGCCGGGCGTTTCGTCCGCAAATTGCGAAAAAAACGATTGGTTCCCACTTGCATCCCATTGACGGCTTCTCTAGATTCCCGCGTGCGCCGAGTACGGGACGCAAGTAGGTCGAAGCAGATCCTGGCGGCAGTACCCGGAAGGGGAAGGTCGGTCGGATCGGTGGACGAAAGCGTTACCGGCTCGGCGAAACTATGGTCCAAAATCGAGCCGTAATCCGGCTCTTTTATTTTTCCGCGCAATTTGCGGAGAATTCCTTCTTTGCACTATTGAACATGCTCGGTAAAGCGGGTAGGTTGCCGATTGCGCCGAGCACGGGACGCAAGTAGGTCGAAGCAGATCCTGGCGGCAGTACCCGGAAGGGGAAGGTCGGTCGGATCGGTGGACGAAAGCGTTACCGGCTCGGCGAAACTATGCGTAGGGGAAACCAGGTTTCTCCTACGAGGCCCCCTCTTAAGACAGCAGACGCGACTTCGCGCGGGTGGCTCCGCCGATACCGGGCGTTCAGTTGCAGGATGGAAGCGGGGCGGGGAATGCCGTGCCGAAGGTGTTCGCCTTCCAGCAGTTGCCGGTTCCCGTGCCGTCCCAGAGCAGATCGGCCGGGGGGAACGGCGCAAGTCGTGGATCTGGATTGGTGCCGTTTCTGAGCACGGTGTTGCGGGTGATCTGGTCGTCGTCGGGGATCGTGTCGACGCGAGGGTCGAGGACGGCGACATCCGGTGGCACCGAGATGAGTGCGATGCCGACGCTGTCGTTCGAGGTGACGACGTTGTCGGTCAGCGTGACTCGGTCGGCGTCGATCGTGAGCAGACCGGTGCCGGCCGGCAGGCGGGAGAGGAGGTCGCTCGGGTCGGTCGAGGGATTCGGCCGGGCCGCCGCGGTCCCCTTCGCCAACAACCTCGCGCTTGGGCTGGTCTCACGCCGGACGGGCAACTACGAGTCCAACCCGGAATGGGGTGTCCTACTAGACCTGCTCTGGGTCCGGTAACTCGGAGCTCAGCCGATATGTTCGACGGAGGGGCTTGCCTCCCGGAGTCAGAGCGGGGACGCGCGTCCGCTGTTGATTCTGGGAGAGGGCTCGTGGGGGCCCATTTCCCCCACGGTTCTATTCGGTGGTGTAGGCGAGGCTCTGGGTTGCGCGGAATGGGTTTGGTGCTGGGACGTGGTCGGCCGGCGCTGGGGTGTGGTCGGTCGTGAGGGACGTAAGGGCCAGGATCGACTTTGCGCGTGCCGTCCAACTGTGCTTCTTGGCGATGTGCTTGTGTCCGGCCGTGCCTACGGCCCTCGCATGGTCGCGATCTTGCAGCAGGCCGCCGAGTGCGTCCGCGAGCGCACGCGCATCGCCCGGCGGGTACGTGAGCCCTGTTTCCCCGCCGCGAATGCAGTGTTCGATGCCGGGCGAATCGGCGGCAACCACGGGCACGCCCGCGGCGAGATACTGAAAAAGGTGCCGGAGCGGGAATTCGGCGCCTGGGGCCGACGGCGCAACCGCCACGTCTATCGCGGCGAGATAGGCGGGGATCTGGTCCTCCGGAACCGCGCCCGGTAGCAGCGCCGTGACCTCGTCCGACCTCTCGGCTGTCTCCAGCGCAAACGGGCGCTCGGAGCCGTCCCCGACCAGCAGCAGCGTCACGGCCGCGCCTCGCCGGTGGAGCTCGGTAGTCGCCTCGAAAACCGTGGCGAGATCACGCTCCGGCGTGAGATCCGCGATGACGCCGACCGTCTGGCGATCGGCGACCCCGAGGAGGGATCGCAGCGCATCGCGAACCGGTGCCGTCAGCTCGTAGCCGTCGGCATCGATGGCGGGCGGAAGGACGGCGAGCTTTCTCTCCGGGACTCCGGCGGCGGTCAGCCGGTCGCGGCCGCGGTCGGACGTGGTGACGACGTGGTGTGCGCTTTCGAGCGCGATCCGCTCGAGCTCCTCGGCCGCAGCACGCAGCGGTCCGGCTGCGCCGTCTTCCGAGGCCTCGACGACCACGGACACGCCGTATTCGTGTGCGAGCGGACCACCGGCCGCGACGAACGGCGCCGACGCCTCGTAGACGAGGTCGGGCGTGAAACCGGCGAGGGCAGCCGGCGCTTGCTGCCGGAGCGTTGCCCCCTCGACGATCGCGCGCACAGCCGGGACGAACTCCGGCGCGCCGGTCGCCGCCGAGTCGAGCAGGTCGATCGCCCGCGCGTCGAATCGATCGGGCGAGATCGAACGAACGTCGAGCCCGTTCTGGCCGGCGACGGGCGTGGGAGACGTCGTCAGTACAACAACCTCGTGCCCCAGGTCGGCGAACGCCTGGGCGAGACGGAGCCCATCGTCGAGCGCGCGGCCATTCGGCCACGGCGAGAGCACGTGCGCAATCCGCATGGTGTCCCTTTCCTTCGTTGGGAAGTATTAATTTCCACGAGTTTTTTCTGCCAAAGTTGGCATTAAAATGTACCTCAGATGAGCTACAGCGACAAGCCGCGCTACGACCGGCTCAGACGGACGCCGCGGCCCGGATGTGCTCTTCGGGGAGCCGGTCCGCGAGTGCGATGACCTCGCGGGCGTTCTGTTCCCAGCTGTGATGCTCCCGCACGTGTTCCCGCCCGGCGGAGGCGATCTCGCCCGACCACTCGGGATTCCGGAGCATCATGCCGATCGTGATCGCGAGGGACGCCGGGTCCGAGGGTGCGTAGAACCAGGCCGTCTTTCGGGATTCCAGGCAGTGGTGCTGCTCGACGTCTGGCGCGGCAAGCGGCCGCGACGCGGCGAGGTAGCTGAGGAGCTCCAGCGAGGTATCCGAGGACGGCGTCACCGCCGCGTCGAACGCGCCGATGTACTGCGCCGTCTCGGCGGGCGGGACGCGACCCGTGAACGTGACTACGTCCGAGAGGCCCACCGCGCGTACGACCTTCTCGAGCGCTTCGCGCTGGCTGCCCTCGCCGGCGATGACGAGGTGCGGGTCGATTCCCTGGCGCTCGAGGAGTCCCATGGCGAGGATGAGCGGCTCGAGGTCGTGGCTCGTGCCGAGGTCGCCGGCGTAGCCGACGATCTCACGATCCGCGAGCTCCAGGCGGGCGCGGACGGCGTGACGGTGGAGCGTCGCGGCCTCGAACTGCTCCACGTCGATCCCGCCGGCGAGGACGCGCACCTGCGCGGTGTCTCGCGCGATCGTCTCCAGCCAGGCGGCGAGCTGCGGCGTGGCCGCGAGGAGGTAGTCGGCGTTCCTGATCCACGCCGGGCGAAGCCGTGTCCGCCCGCTCGCACCCGGGTCGACGACCGGGGCGACCACGTCGACGACGATCGGGATCTTCGCCTTGCGCGCGATCGTGAGCCCCGCGCCGCCGAACAGCGAGGAGCGCTCGATCACGAGGTGCGGGGCGAACTCCTTGACAGGCGCGTCGGCCCGCCGGCGCAGCACCGCGGCGTAGAGCGAGCGGGCCTCCGACGCAGCCTCCGGTCCGAGGTTGGGATCGGACTCGAGCAGCTCGGCGGTCCGCTCCTCGAACGGCCGCACGCGCAGCTCGACGACCGGGACGTCCGCGCCGAGCAGCTCCGCACCGCCGATGGGTGTGAAGACGCGAACCTCGTGACCGAGCCGCAGCAGCGGTCGGACGAGACCGCTCACCCGCACCGCCGCACAGAGCGGCCCGTCGCCGGGCGTCGCAACGTCGGGGCAGATGTAGGCGATTCGCATCGGCGTGGCACTACAGAGTGACAGATTTCGGCGTTATGTAGCTAGTTTGGGTGACAAGTACGCAAACCGGCGACAATGGACGTCGTGAACCGGCGGGGCGACGCAGGCGAGGGCTGGCGGCTCCAGCTCGCTCGCAAGATGGCGTTGCCGTACGCGCGAGACGAGAACGCGCGGGCGGTCCTGATCGCGGGGTCGGTCGGCTGCGGAACCGACGATCGGTGGTCGGACATCGAGATCGACGTCTACTACGATCGACCGCCGACCGAAACCGAGCGCTGTGCCGCTGCGAAGGCAAGCGGCGGTGACCTCGTCGGGCTCGACGAGGACGAGGTCGAGTGGGAGGAGCGCCTCTCGCTCGGCGGTTTCCACGCCCACACGAGCACGTTTCTCGCCTCGACGCTCGAGCGATATATCCACGACGTCGTGGACGAGTGCTCGACCGACGCCTTCGCGCAGAGCCGGCTGTTCTCGCTGCTCCATGCCGTCCCCGTCAAGGGCGCAGCGGAGGTCACGGTGTGGCGCGCCCGTGCCGCTCGCTACCCGGACGGGCTGCAGGAGGCGATGCTGGCTGAGACGCTTCGCTTCGCCGGGTTTCACTACATGGCGCGCATGCTCGCCGACCGCGGCGACGTCCTCCTGCTTGCCGACATCCTCGTCGAGGTCGGCGGCCGGCTCGTCAGCGCGCTCCTCGCGCTCAACCGCATCTACTTGCCGACCCCGGACTACGCCGTCTGGCGGACGAAAGGGATGGACGAGATGATCGACCGGATGGCGATCAAACCGGAAGACCTCTCAGCGCGTCTCAAGGGCGCGTTACGCGGCGACCCGGCGGAGGGCGTGGCCGCGTTCGAGCGCCTCATCGACGAGACGTTTGCGCTCGTGGCGGTACACGCGCCCGCCTTCGACGTCGAAGCGCACACGTCGCCGCCACCCAATCAGCGCGTCCCGTGGGACGCGTCGCCGCTAAACGGGTAGCTACACCGAGAGCGCCGCCGCCACGCGCTCGAGGCCGGCGTCGAGCACCGCGTCCGAGACGGCGAGCGAGATGCGCGCCCAGCCCGCGCCGCGCGGGCCGAACCCCTCGCCCGGCGCAACGGCGACCCGGTACTCGGTGAGCAGTCGCTCCGTCGTCAGCGGCGGCGGGAGCTGGAGCCAGACGAAGAACGTCCCCTCGCAGCGCGGTTCGGAGGCGAGCTTGCCTCGGAGCGCATCGACCACGCGGTTGCGCCGGTCCTCGTACCGTGCGACTCGCTCGGCGACGCTGTCCTGCGGCCCGTCGAGCGCTGCGACGCCGGCCTCCTGGACAGCCCGGAACACACCCGCGCGGACGTGATCGGCGAGCAGTTCCAGCCGTGCGACCAGCTCGGCGTTCCCGGCGACGAAGCCCAGCCGCCAGCCCGCCATCCCGTAGGACTTCGACATCGAGAACATCTCGACGCCCAGCTCCTTCGCACCCGGCTCGGCAAGGAAGCTCGCCGGGCGGCGGCCGTCGAAGACCAGGTCGCCGTACGCGAAGTCGTGGACGACGACGGCTCCCGTCTCCTCGGCGAAACGCACGGCGTCGCCGAAGACGCCCGTCGGCGCCGCGACCGCGCACGGATTCGACGGGTAGTTCAGGTACACCGCAGCGCAGTCCCGCCTGTCGGCCCTCTCGAAATCGGGCGCCCAGCCGGCCGCCGCGTCGAGCGGCAGGTGCGCGAGCCGGGCGCCGGCGAGCGCGACGCCCGACGGGTAGTCGGGGTACCCGGGATCCGGGAGCAAGATCGACGATCCACGCTCGGCGGTGACGAGGGCGAGCTCCACGATCGCGGTCTTCGTTCCCGGAACGACGGCCACCTCGCGCTCGGGGTCGAGCTCGACGCCGTAGACGGCCCGATAGCGGTTGGCGATCGCCTGCTTCAGCTCGGGTAGCCCCCGAAACGGCGGATATCCGTGCCCGCGCTCGTCTCGACCGGCCGCAACGAGGCGATCGACAACGTGGGCGGGCGGGCCGACCTCGGGATTCCCGCGCCCCAGGTCGACGACCGGTCCAGCGGCCGACGCGGCCACGACCCGGGCGAGGAGCGCCGTGAAGTACTGCTGCGGAAGTCGCTGGAGCCGAGACGGGCGTGATCCCACGTAGCGGATTATTAGGCCCTTCTCAGCAGTCTCACAGGCGGCGCCGGGAGTATGAGGGAGCAGTGCACCCTCCTCTCCAGACGAGGCAGAGGGCGGCCAACGGCCCGTTGCGAGCAGCGCCGCGGCCGCGGCCGCCCTCCGCTTTTCGGCCGGCCTTGCACGCTCAGGCCGTGCGGGCGACAATGCCGTCTTCCCGGCGACTCCGGAGGTTGGCCATGAGCTCGAGCGAGACCCGTATCAGCAGCACACCGATCGACAAGATCAAGGACATGGCGAGCGCTGCTCACCTGGGGCGGCTGCGTCGCGTCGACCCACGTGAGATCTGGCCGAACGCCGGCGACCTGATCCCGTGGCTGCGGACGAATCCGGAGCTGCTCGGAGAGGCGCTTCGACTGGAGATCCGGCCTGGTGAGACGTATGAGGTCGACGAGTCGATCGGCGAGCTGACCGCGGGCGTTCCGGTCGTCGTCAGGGCGCATTCTCAGGAGCTGTCCGACGGGGACCAGCGAGACGTCGCCGCGTACGTCGCCGAGCTCGAGGCAGGCGTGATCGTCCTCCTCGCCAACGCGATCCCGGCCGAGGCTCTCGAGCGGCTCGACAAGCTCAACCGCAACACGACACGGACGATCGTGTTCTACGGGGTCGAGTTCGACCTCTGGCAAATCGACGACTCGGCCCCTGCGCCGCAGTTCCGCGTCGTCGCGGGCCCCTCCGGGTGGGACCAGGCGCCTGCCCGCGGCGCCTCGACGAAGGGCAGTGGCAAGCCGGACGTCGCGACCACGCTCGCGGAGAGCGCCTCCACCGCCGGGACCGCTCCCGACGCCAAGACGTAGCCTCGCATTGGTCGTCGCTGGCTGCGCCCTCGCGACCGGCTGCGGCGGCTCCGGCTCCTCGGGCGGCGGCGGCAACGTCCACGTGCTGCCGCCGGGAAATCCTGCCGCCGGGAAGGGCGTGTTCCAATCCGCCGGGTGCGGCGGCTGTCACACCTTCGCGGCCGCCGGCGCCCATGGGACGTTTGGGCCCAACCTCGACGACAGCGACTTCACCTACCGGCGGACGTTCGTCCAGGTGCACGACGGCGGGGGCGGCATGCCGTCGTTCGGCGGCCGCCTCACCGGCCGCCAGATCGCGGCCGTCGCGGCCTTCGTGGTGCGCGAGCGGAGCGGCTAGGGGGGCGTGGCCGGCCGCTCGAGTACCTGGAACGGACGGCTCTCGACCGGTTCGCCGTCGATCCACAGCTTCCACTCGTAGCTGCCGAGCGGCAGCTGGAGGCCCTGCAGATTCCACGCAAACGGCGCATTCAACGACGTGCCCGGCTTGATTCCGGGCGGCCGGCCAAGCTCGAACTCGCCCGTGAAGCGGACCTCCCGGCCCTGAACGTCGACGACGTTCCCGTCGCCGTCGACCAGTTCGACGCGCAGCTCGTGCTTCTGGTTCGTCCGGTCCCAGGGGACGATCACGAGCATCGCGAGGGCGGCGTTCATCGGCTGGTCGGCCGCGAACGCCACGTTCCAGCCGCCGCCCATGACGTAGAGCTTCCCGTTGACGGCCTCGGCGTAGTCACAGAGGAGAACGGTCGCCTGCACGTCCGCGACTCTACCGCGGAGGAGGGTCTCAGCCGGAGACCTTGACCGCCACGGGCTCGATCACCACCTTCAGCCGGTGCTCCCCCGGTCGGAGCGGATAGCTCCCGCCGCCGCGGTACTTCTGGTGCAGCCGATGGATGTGCTGCTCTGCCTCCTCGCCGCGCGCGATGTCGACGACGCGGCCGCGGATGTCGGCGTGGGCGTACGGATCGTCCAGCGGCGAGACGGAGAGCGCAACCCGCTCGTCATGCTGGACGTTGCTCGCCTTGACCCGGCCCTCGGCGGTGTTGACGAGCACATGGTCGTCCTCCGTGTCGACCCAGACGGGCGAGACGTGCGGCCGGCCGTCGACCATGAGCGTGGCGAGGAAGGCGAAGTTCGGCTGCTCGAGCCATTCCCGCA
>Ga0075423_10000340_pt1 | contig 36189 bp, 33 predicted proteins | sample SoiMethybrSBSTD2_FD_80114 | JGI IMG/M metagenome (GOLD analysis project Ga0075423, IMG submission 80114) | Bulk soil microbial communities from a Populus tree surrounding site in Tennessee, USA - Soil MetaG P. TD hybrid SBSTD2 | ecosystem: Environmental > Terrestrial > Soil > Tree plantation...
CGATCTGGTACGCGTTTTCCGTAAGCGGATCAGTCCAATCCAGATAGAGCAACGTTGTTAAGGAGATAACTGATGTACGCACGTATAAGTGCACTTCTCGTGGCGATGGCGCTCGCCGTCACGAGCGCTGCCTTCGCGCAGGAAATTGGCGGCACGCTATCGGGGCGCGTCCTCGACCAGCAGAAGCTGCCCGTTCCGGGCGTTACCGTCACTGCGGCTGGGCCACAGGGAGCGCGCACCGCCGTCAGTGATGCGGATGGCCGCTTTTCGATTCCGTTCCTGACACCTGGCAATTACGACCTCCGCGCCGAGCTTCAGGGCTTCAAGTCCTTCGAGCAGAAGGCGGTGATCGTCAGCCTCGGCCAGACTACCGACATTCCGGTGAGCATGACGGTCGGTGGTGTCACCGAAACGGTCAACGTCAATGCCGAGTCACCGCTGATCAACACGAGAACGACGACGATCGGCGCAGTGCTCAATACCCAGACGCTCGCGAACATCCCCGTCGGCCGCCGGTTCAGCGACACGTTGTATCTCACGCCCGGCGTCAGCAGCTCAGGGCAGTTGGGCTCGTCGAACCCGTCGATATCAGGCGGCACCGGCCTCGAGAATCAGTACGTGGTCGACGGCGCGAACGTGACCAACACCGGTTACGGCGGTCTCGGCTCCTACTCGATCATTTTCGGGTCGCTTGGCAATGCGACGCCGTACGACTTCATCAAGGAAATCCAGGTCAAGACCGGTGGCTACGAAGCCGAGTTCGGCCAGGCCACGGGCGGTGTGGTGAACGTCGTCACCAAGAGCGGCTCGAATCTGCTGCGCGGGTCGGCGTTCGGATACGCGCAGCCATCCAGCCTTGAAGGGGCGTGGAAGCAGTACGATTCGAGCAACGGCTCGATCAATACGCGTGCGACCCAGGTGAGCGACGTCGGTGCCGAGGCCGGCTTCCCCGTCATCAAGAACCATGCATTCTTCTTCGGCGCGATCGATCCTTCGTGGCAGAAGCGCACGTCGATTGCCCCCCCGGGGTTCGCACTGAGGAGTCTTGGCGAAGTCGATCGCGATCGCCGGACCGTTTCTTACGCCGCCAAGGGCACGTTCGATCTCGGTAACGCGAACCACATCAACGCGTCGTTCTTCGGCGACCCCTCGCATGGCGATTTGGGTCCGCAGCGCACGTCCGCGTTGCTGGTCACCAACACCGCGTCCTTCAGCACGCTGGACTACGGCGGCCATCAGCAGACGGTGCGCTACGAAGGCATTCCGAGCCACGCCTGGTTGATTGAAGGTGCCTTTGCACGTTCATTGAACAAGATCAGCGAGCTTCCCTCGGTGAATACTTGGCGCGTCACGGATCAGACCGTTGTTCCAAACATCATCACCGGCGGAATCGGCTCGTATGAAGCGGGGAACCGGAGCCTCAGCCGGCAGTACAGTGTCAAGTCGACCAACATTTTCGGCGGTCACGAAGTGAAGTACGGCGTGCAGTTCGACGATGTGGTGTACTCGCAGATCAACCAGCGCACGGGACCCACCTTCACGGCGGCCGATGGACGCCAGACGGCGACCGGTGCCAGCATCTCGATTCTTCCCGACGTGACGTTGGGCCGGATTTATCGGGTGACTCGCGCGAACTTCAACAGCGAGCGCACGACGGACCAGAAGTACTACAACTTCTTCATCCAGGATCAGTGGCGCGCCGGTCGTCTGACGCTGAACCCCGGCGTCCGATACGAGCAGGAAAAGCTCGTCGGCAGCATCATCAAGGACTTCGAGATGAAGAACAACTGGGCGCCACGCATCGGGGCGGCCTATGACCTCACCGGCGACGGCAAGACGAAGGTGTACGGAAACTTCGGCATCTTCTACGCCCGCATTCCCAACGACCTCGCCGCCCGAGCGCTGTCGGCTGACGACGGGTTCACTCGTGGCGACTACTTCGACGCCGGCTTGACGCGTCCGATCCCCGCTGGCACAGTCACGCAGGTTCCGGGCGCAGCCGCGACGACCACTCACTTCATCCTCGCTGGCGTCGGCGCCGACACGATCGACCCCGATGCCAAGCTCACGTACACGAACGAGATCGTCCTGGGCGTCGACCGCGAGATCATGCGGAACACCACGTTCGGCGTACGCTACGTGTACCGGAGTATGCCGCGCGTGCTCGAAGACGTCGCCAACTGCCCGATGGCCGCGTACGAACTCCCGCAAACGGTGGGGATCTGCGGCAGCGTCGAGTACATCCTGACAAACCCAAGCACCTCGACGCCGATTGCCGCGGGCACCGAGTTCCTCGGGGCGCACTTCGACGACCCGGTGCACAAGTACAACTCGCTCGAGTTCACGTTGAATCGGCGCGGCGCGAACTGGTCGACGCTTGCCTCGTATCGCTACTCGCGACTGCGCGGCAACTTCGAAGGTTTCTTCCGGGACGACAACGGGCAGTCCGACCCTGGCATCTCGTCGCTCTACGACTTCCCGACGAACGACCCGAGCTACGTGACGCACTTCTCCAACGCCGGTGACATTCGCCTGCTCGGCGATCACAACGGTATCCTGCCGCTGGATCGGCCGAACCAGATCAAGCTGCACGGCAATTACGCGTTCACTAGTGGATTCAACGTCGGCATGGGCATGTTCCTCAGCGACGGCAAGCCCCTTACCCCCTTCTATGCGAATCCGAACTACGACAGCTCCGGTGAGATTCCCGGAGCGGCGCGCGGCTCGGGTATCCAGACCGTCGACGGCTTCAAGACACGGACGCCGTTCGAGAGCCAGGTCGATCTGCAGGCGTCGTACGCGTTCCGTCTCGCGGGCACGCGTCGTCTGAGCCTGGTGGCAGACCTGTTCAACGTCTTCAACGAGCGGCTCATTCGCGGCTACGACCAGGATGTGCAGATCGATGCCAGCACGACCAATCCCGATTTCGGCAAGCCAGTGAATTCGGAGCTCTCGGGCACGCCGCCGCAGTACCAGGCGCCTTTCAATATGCGGGTCGGCGTCAAGTTCGAGTTCTAAAACCGCTCGGCGTTTGGTTAGACTACGGGGGCCACGGCAACGTGGCCCCCGTTTTTTTTGGTGGAGACTCGATATGAAGCCGCGCCGAGTTCTCGTCGTCGTCGCCCTGCTTACCCAGCTCGCCGCGCCAATCACCGCACAGCAGCTCGCGAGCGACCAGGATCGTCGAGCCGCGCTCGAGTTCTATCGCAAGGGCGCCGAGCTCATGACGGCCGAACAATTCGAAAAGGCCGCTGCCGAATTCACGAAGGCGATCGAGAAAGATCCGCTGATGACGCTGGCCCACTATCAGCTGGGACAGTCGTACATGAGCCTGCAGCGATATGCGAGCGCGATCAAAGCGTACAACGACTGCGTCAAGGCGTCGGAGACGCTCTTTCAACTCGGCGCCTCGAATCGATTCGAAGTCGAGAAGCGGCGCGACCAGGAGATCCAGGAGATGCGCGACAGTATCGTCGCGTTGCAGCGCGCCGGCCATCCGTTGCTGGCCACGAAGGCCGAGCAGCATCTGCGCGACCTCGAGAACGAGCGCTCACACCTGACTCAGACCTTCAGACCGCAGCCCGAAGTGCTGCTCGCACTCGGCAGCGCGCATTTCAGAAACGGCGATCGCGACAGCGCCCTCGCAGAATGGCGCGCCGCAGTCGACGGCAACCCTAAACTCGGCGAAGCGCACAACAACCTCGCCGTGATCTACATGATGACCGGCAAGAAGACCGAGGCGGAGAACGCGGTGAAGCTGGCCGAGAAGGCTGGTTTCAGGGTGAACCCGCAGCTCAAGGCGGACATCAAGAAGCTGAACTGACGCTGCCGTTCCGTGTCGCGTCAGGTATCTATTTGCGCTCTTTGCAGCTTCCCGCTGAAATCGACGTAGATCGACTTCCACTCGGAGAACACATCGAGGGCGGCGGTGCCCGCTTCGCGATGGCCGTTGCCCGTCGCCTTGGTGCCGCCGAACGGCAGATGCACTTCGGCACCGATGGTCGGCGCGTTCACATAGAAGATGCCGGTGTAGATGTCGCGCATGGCGGCGAAGGCGTTGTTCACGTCCTGCGTGTAGATCGATGCCGACAGTCCGTAGGCCACGCTGTTGCCGATCGCGATCGCGTCATCGAGCGATCGGCATCGCATCACCGACACCACCGGGCCGAAGATCTCTTCCTGGGCGATGCGCATGCGCGGATCCACGTCGCCGAAAATCGTCGGCTCGTGAAACCAGCCGCGCGCGTACGGTCCGGCCTCGAGTCTGTGACCTCCGGCCAGAAGCGTCGCGCCTTCGTCGTGTCCGATCGCGACGTACTTCATCACCGTCTCGAGCTGCGCCTGGCTCACTGACGGCCCGACCTGCGTACGTGGATCGAGACCGTCGCCAACGCGCAGCGACGTCGCGCGCGCGACGAACTCGCGCATGAACGCGTCGTACACGCGTTCGTGCACGACGACACGGCTGGCGGCGGTGCACCGCTGACCGGTGGTGCCGAATCCGCCCCAGAGACAGCCCTCGACGGCGAGATCGATCTTCGCGTCGTCCATGATCATGACGACGTTCTTGCCGCCCATTTCGAGGTGCACCTTCTTGAAGCTCGGCGCCGCGTTCTCGTTGACCAGGCGTCCAACCGCAGTCGAGCCGGTGAACGACACGACCTTCACATCGTCATGCGTCGACATCCGCGTCCCAACCTGCGGGCCACCGGTCACCAGGTTGACGACGCCGCCAGGAAGTCCGGCCTCTTCGAGGATCTTCACGAAGTTCACCGCCGACAGCGGCGTCAGCGTAGCCGGCTTGAAGACGACGGTGTTGCCGCACACGAGAGCGGGCGCAATCTTCCATGAAGGGATGGCCATCGGGAAGTTCCACGGCGTGATCACCGTGCACACACCCAATGGCTGCCTCACCGACATCGCGAACTTGTCGCGCAGCTCGGAAGGGACGGTCTGCCCGTACATGCGCCGCCCTTCGCCGGCCATGAAGAGCGTCATGTCGATGGCTTCCTGCACATCGCCGCGCGTCTCTTCGAGCACCTTGCCCATCTCGCGCGTCATGTCTCTCGCCAGAGCGTCCTTGCGGGCCTCGATCAATCTCGATGCGGCAAACAGGATCTCGGCGCGCTTGGGGGCTGGTACGAGTCGCCATCGCTCGTATGCGCGCGCCGCCGCAGCGACCGCGGCATCGACGTCGTCAGTCGAGGAGTCCTGAAACTCGCCGATGAGATCGTCGCAATTGGCCGGGTTTCGGTTCTCAAACGTCCGGCCCGACCTTGTTCCGACCCAGGATCCGTCGATGTAATTTTGGTACATGGCCGCGTCGCTTCTCCGTCCTCCAGAGTGCCGCAAATTGGCACCGGGCGACAAGGAAGGGCAAAAAGGCTGAAAACCTGCAGAAGTCCGAATTCAGACAACGCGCGTTGTCCAAACCTGCTTCCCTATGGCAAGCACGTGTCTCTGAAGGCTTTAGGGCTGTTGGGGTGTCTGTTTTGGGTCAAAGGCTCATGTCTGGACTGGAGCGACCGACAATATCAGCGGTTGGAAGTGCACACCGCTACTCCGGACGCGCGTGGCATGGATCCTGAATAGTCAGTTGGCCAGAAGGGCGGTTCAACCGAGATGCCTCACACCAACCCAATCAGCGACGCCCCGGTGCAGAAGGTTGTCGTGGTGAACGGCAACACCGAGGTCCTCGGAATGCTCGAATCCGTGCTCGATGCGGGCCGGTACGACATGGTCTTTGTGGAGCCAGGCGACCGCGCTTACTCGCAGATCAGAAAAGTGGTCCCCAACCTGGTGATTCTCTGCACACGGATCGACGAGCTCGATGGCTTCCAGCTGTTGACGATGTTGAAGCTCGATCCCGACACCAGCGACATCCCCGTGCTGACCTACACGACCGAGCATGAAGGTCAGGACTTCGATACGGTGCTCTCCTCGCTGGCCGATGACGACGCGGACAACGTGTTTCCGAGCCGTCCCGCGATGCGGATGAATTGAGATCCAGAAGGCCTCAGGGCCCAGGGCTCAAGCCCCAGCGAAGAATGTGCGTCGCGACACTGAGGCCTGAGGCCAGGGGCCTGAGGCCTGTTATAGTGGCGCCGAATGTCATCGGATAAACGCGACGCAGAGCGCGTCCCGATGCTCGGCCGCCTGCAAGGCGAGGTCATGGTGTTCCAGCCGATGCTGATCCGCGAGGTCAGCCTCGGAGGAGCGCTCGTCGAGACCCGCTTCCCACTGCATCTCAATTCGCTCCACGATCTCCGTCTCACGCTCGGCACGCGCTCGGTCGTCGTGAAGGGACGTGTGGTGCACTCGCAGATCCGCGACGTCGATCAGGACATGGTCATCTACTGGACCGGGATCGAGTTCGTCGAACCCTCGGAACACGTGTCTTCGGCGATTGCGGAGTATCTCGATTCGGTGCGGATGCACCGCAGCGGCATCTAGCCACGAAGAACACGAAGGACACGAAGCCTTCAGCCACGAAGAACACGACGATCACGAAGGGGCCATCTGCGCCTTCGTGCTCGTCGAGCCCTTCGTGGCTTAGCGGGCAGCGCGCAGGTGTTCGAGGTAGTCGCCCGAGGCAATGCGCTCGGCGCGCCCGAGTGGTGCGTTGTAGAAGTACGCTGCCGCCTGCACCACGATCCCATTCTCCAATGTGACCGGCGTGAGCCGCCGCGTGTAGAGGCTCGCTTCGGGTTCGCCCGGTCGATAGCCTTCGAGTTCGTCGAGTGAGCGAAGGACCACCATGGGTCTCGTCATCTCGTAGACCTCGCCCCAGACACGGCCGTCCGTCGCCGGTACGGCGGCTGGATAGATGCCGAGGTCGTACAGTGCGGCGGCAATCGAGCCGCGACCCTTGTAGACGAGGTGTTGATCGATATTCATGCGCCCCGTCCGATTGAAGGGCGTCATGAGGGTGCCGTAGAAGAAGACGAGGTCGGCCACGTCTGGAGTCTGGGCACGGTGACCGGGGGCAGGCAACCCTCCGCGCCAGTATTGGGATTACGTCAGCCGGCGTCGGGCTATTTACCGCCGGTACTTACAGCGCAGGAGGGGCCGGTGCCTTCGGCGGCTCGGGGGTGGACGGTCCCGGAACCGGAGGCTCGATGGGCAGCCTCGGCGACCGCGGCTGCTGTGCACGCAATCCGCCGATCGCATCGATCACACTGGGCGGCACGGAGAACGAGAGAGAAACCGTCTTGCCTTGTCCACCCAACTGCAACGAGTTCATGAAGTCCGCAATCGCGGGCTGATTGCCAGCCTGCATGCGAGCCAGTGCCATGAATCCTTGAATGACCTGCCGCAAATCCTGAGCGGCCATATCATCACGCGCCTCGGCACGCAGCTGCCCTTCGACTCCGCTCCCGACCACGCCCTTCACCGAGAACCAGCTGATCTGAGGAAGCTTTCCGGCAAATTCGCGTGGAATGCGTGAGCCGGCGATCGCATCGAACTTCGCCACGGCCCACACCGTGCCGTCCTCGACGTCGCGAATGAGACGAACCAACTCGTCGTTGTCGCTGGCGTTCTGGCCGCCGGCAGCTTTGGTATCGATCGCCTTCTTCACCGAATCGGGAAACCCGACTGCGACGAGACCAGGCTCGACGAACGCCACGCCAAACTTCTCGTGGGTGATCAGTCGATGGCCCTTGTAATCCTCGATAGTCGCGCCCTCTTGACGCGCGAATCCCTCGAGACGCACCTGATCGAAAGTCCCACGGGCAAGAATGAGCGGCGGCCCGCTTTCGACCTCGGGGTCAGAGGACGCACCAACGATGGCGGCGACGAGATAATCGATGTCCTTTTCGAGATCGAGGCCGGTCTGTTCCTGAAACGAGCGCGCGCCATCGCCGCCCGGATGGATGGAATCGAGCTTGCGGCGCAGCTCCGAGTTCATGACGTCGCGCACGTTGGCATACGCAATGGCGCGGGCATCGACGGGAACGTAGGCCAGTTCGGCCGGTCCCTTGCCGCCGATTATTGTCAGGTTTTGAAGGCCAACGTATGAGGCAATGAGGCCGGTGCCCAGGCCGACTACCAGGATTGCGGCGGCAACAAGCAAAAAGAGACGGGTACGCTTATTCATCTCACTGCCTCTGGTCAGTATACGCGAGCGGCCAGCCTTGAGTTCCTGGCCCAGCCCTGAGGCCTGAGGCCTGAGCCCTGGGGCCTATTGATCGAGTACATATTCACGGGTTTCGATAACTCTGCCGGCCAGCACGAGCGCGGCCACGACGGCGAACAGCAGGGAGGCCACGGCAACGAAAGTCGAGGGCGCATCGGTGATGAACGCCTCGAGCAGCGCCACGACACTGTCGGACAGTCTGGTGTGAGGCACCAGCGCCTGAAGGTAGTACATCACCGTGAATCGCCGGAGATAGCCCGGCACCACGAGCGCAACCTGCTCCCATCCGAACGCGAAGATGAGGCTCGCCACCAGCGGTCGTCGCAACACCACGCCGACAAGCGCGAAGATCGCGCCATAGGCCGCCAGCCCGATCGCCAGCAGACCGAGATCGATCAGCAAGGCGCGAAAGCTCGCAGCGACCTGCGCCAACGGCACGATGAGGAAGTAGACGAGCATGATCGACGGCAGCACGACCAGCGTCGTGCACGCGAGATAGGCCAGATACTTCCCGACCAGAACCGCGCTCCGCCGCACCGGTCGCGTGAAGAGATACGTGATCGTCTTGTCCTCGACTTCATCGGCAATGAGCGACGTGCCGTAGAACACACCGAGCACCGGGACGATGAACCTGAGGAACGGCACCCAAATCAGCACGCCGAACATGCTGGCCGGATCGACGAGTGCGCCGTTGATGCGCAGCGGCGGAATCCCGAGCGCCTGCACGGTGCGCATGACGGTGGCCAGGATGACCGGCGCACCGACGACGATCACCATGAAGATCGTGCGCCTCGACCAGAGCATCTCGCCGAGCGAGAGATCGAACACGCGCCAGGCGCCGTTCATGAACGGGGCGGACGTGCGGCCGCGATCAGTCATTGCTTCACCAGATACTTGAAGACGGCCTGCAGGTTGTCATCGGGTGACGTCACTTCATCGATCGTCCCGGCCTCCCCTGACGCAGCCATGTCGGTCAGCTTGGCGTAGAACGCATCGGGCCGCGATGTTTCGACGATGACCGCGCCGGGCTCGAATCGCAGACTGATCACGCCCTCCTCCTCGAGAATCGTCCGGGCCAGGCGCTGCGGCGAGTCGGCGCGGATGAACACGGTGTGCGGATGCTCGTCGATCAGCTCACGAATCTGATGCACGTCGCCTTCGGCAACGATGCGTCCGTTGTTGATCAAGAGGATGTTCGACGTCATCGCTTCCACTTCGTGGAGGATGTGGCTCGACACCAGCACGCTCTTGCCGGCGCGCCCCCACTCGCGGATCTGACGGATCGTTCGACGCCGCATGATCGGGTCCATGCCGCTCAACGGCTCATCGAGGATCAGCAGGTCCGGATCGTGTGCGATCGCCTGCGCCAGCTTCACGCGCTGACGCATGCCTTTGCTGTAAGCGCCGATCTTCTTGCCTGCGGCATCGAGCAGATCCACGGCCTCGAGCGCGCGCCGTGCCGCCTCGAGTGCCGCCTGCGGGTCGAAGCCACCGAGACGAACCAGCGCCGTGACCCAATCGAGGCCGTTCATGCGATCGTAGAACGCGTCCTGTTCCGGGCAGAAGCCGATGCGGTGGTACAACGCCGGGTTGTTCCAGATCGGCTCGCCAAGCACGCGCACGGAGCCCTTGCTCGGCTTGAGCTGTCCGGTGATCAACTTCATGAACGTCGACTTGCCAGCGCCGTTCGGTCCGAGGAGACCGGTAATGCCTCGCGGCACGGACACCGTGACGTCGTTGAGCCCCGACACCTGACCGTACCACTTCGACAGATGATCGGCCGCGATCAGTGCGGGTGCAGGCGCGGCCGCTGCACTCGGACGCTCGAGTTGTGGAAGCGCCTCGGCTCCGCCCTGAGCGGGTCGATGGGTCATGCCACAACCTCGACGCCGCGAACGCGGCGCTCGAGGATGACTGCCGACAAGACGATCAGCCCCACGACAACGGCCACGGCAACGGGGACGGGAACCAGCGGTTCAACACGGGCACGAAACACCCACGCCGTGATCACGTCGACCATCTGCCCGGGAGCGATGGCCGCCCACCAGCGGCTGCCGGTGATCGCGCGCAACGACTGATACATGCCGAAGGTGAAGAACATGATGCCGGCAAACATCACCGACACGAACCGACGGCTCTTGCTCAACGACGAGAGCGCCAGGATGAGGAACGCCGACAGGAGCGAATCCACGAACGATGCGACGGTGATGGCCGGCAGCAGAAAGAGGTTCTCTCGAAGGAACGCGAAGCTGCCGCTCAGCACGACCTGCAGGATCACCAACAGCATGGCCGGCACCCAGGTCACGCCGAGCAGCCACAGCATCGGCGGCACCAGCTTGCCGGTGATGTACTCGAGACGCGTGAGCGGCTTCGACAAATACAGCTGCAGTGCGTTCGCGCGCCGATCGTCGGCGATGATCCCCGCCTGTCCGATCGTGACGAGAAAGACGAAAATGCCTTGGCCGGTCAGGAATTCCTGAAACAGTCCCGGATTGACCGCGAAGAACGTCGGCACCTGCGGCGAGACCGACGACACGTAGATGCGCACCGCGTAATAGATCACGCGTGCCCACGCCACCAGCAGCAGCATCAGGAACGGACGGTACTTGAGCGCGCTCATCACGTGCATCCGCGCGATCACCATCCACGCCTGACCGTGCGGTGCGCGCAGTCCGCCGTAGTGTCGATAGCCCTGGTCGTGCAACAGCCCCGACGTGGGCGTCGGGAGTTGTTCCTTGGGAGTCGTCACGATTCCCCCACCGCCTTCGCAAACACGTCTTCGAGCGTCGGCACGCTGGCGCGCAGGTGGCGCACCTGCACGTGCTGTTTCGATGCGAGCTGAAACAGAAACGGCGCACCGCGTTCATCGGGCACGAACACACGCATGACGTCGTCATCCGTGTTGTGGCACTCGAGCCCGGCCGCCTGCAGCGCGGCGATGAACGCCTCACCGTCGCCTTTGACGCGAAGCTCGAAGACGCGGCCACCAGGCCCCTTCAACGCCGCGATCGGTCCCTGCGTGGCAACGGTGCCCTTGTCCAGTACGACGACGTGATCGCACGTGTACTCGACGTCGGGCAACAGGTGCGACGAGAGGATCAAATTCATCTGCTTGTTGTGCGCGATATCGCGGACGAGATCGAGCATCTCGTCGCGTCCCTTGGGATCCATGCCGTTGGTGGGCTCGTCGAGGAACAACAGCTCCGGATCGTGGACCAGCGCCTGCGCCAGCTTGATGCGCTGCTTCATGCCCGTGGAGTACTGCTCGACATTGCGATACCGCGCCTCGCCGAGGCCGACGTAATACAACACTTCGTGCGCGCGCTGCATCGCGTCCGATCGCGGCAGCCCCGCGAGCTCGCCGCAGAAGGCGACGAACGACACCGCATTCATGCCCGGAATGTGTGTATCGCTTTCCGGCATGTAGCCGATGCGGCGGCGGATCTGCAAGGGGGCATGGCGAACGTCGAGGCCCAGTACCGTCATCTGGCCGCGCTCGGGTGCCAGCAGCCCGAGCAGCGCTTTGATCATGGTGCTCTTGCCGGCGCCGTTCGGTCCCAGCAGGCCGATGGCTCCGGAGGGAAACGCCACGGTGACGTCGCGCAAGGCCGCGTTCGTGCCGTAGCGGACGGTGACGTTCTGGAGGTCGACAACCGGGGGCATTACAGAGCCCATACGTTCTGATAGCGCGGGCGGTTCAGAGTTGAGTGAACGGGGAGAATCCCGTTCCCTCCGCCATCTCCGTTTGCGTGTAACTCACAACGACCCACGCAGCCCGAGCGCATCGGCCTGCTCTCGCAGCGACTCGATCACGTTGGTCACGTGCACATCGAGGGGCAGGCCGAGCTCCTGCGCACCCTGGCGCAAATCGTCGCGCGAGACGGCGCGTGCGAACGCTTTGTCCTTCATGCGCTTGATCACGGACGACGCTTCGAGGTCCAGCACGCTCTTGCTGGGCCGCACGAGCGCCGCCGCGGTGACGAAGCCCGCCATCTCGTCGCACGCGAACAGCGACTTCTCGAGCAGGCTCTCGCGCGGCACGCCCGAATACTGCGCGTGCGACAGAATCGCGCGCATCACCCACTCGGGATAGCCGCGCCGGCGCAGCTCGTCGCAGCCGCGAAACGGATGATCGTCAGCGGTCGGAAATCGCTCGTAGTCGAAATCGTGCAGGAGCCCGACGAGCGCCCACGCCTCCTCGTTCTCCCCATATCGACGCGCATACCCGCGCACCGCCGCTTCGACGGCGAGCGCGTGCTTGCGAAGGCTCTCGCTGTGCGTCCATTCGGTCAGCAGCGCCCATGCCTCCGCGCGCGGGGGTGTCGACATGCTCAGGATCCGGATTCTACTTCCCGGCCGACTGGCGGCGGCGTGTCCCGCGCGACTTCCAGCGCCCGTTCGATCACCGCTCTCGCCTTGTCGGTCAAGGCATACTCGGCCAGCTCGCTCGGATCGACGAGCACGGCCTCGGCCACGTCGGTGCCGGCACGAAGCTCGCCGCCGATCGGCCAGCACAGGTAATCGACGAGCACGAAATGATAGAGCACGCGGCTCTCGTCATCGTGCGTGATGCGGTCGAGGACCTCGACGACGGGGCCGACTTCCACCTCGAAGCCGGTTTCCTCGAACATCTCGCGGGCGACGCATGCTTCGAGCGTCTCGCCGATCTCCACCGCGCCGCCGGGGATACTCCACTGCCCCGCCAGCGGCTCATAGCGCCGCTTGACGAGGACGACGCGTCCCTCGTGGACGATCACCGCGCCGACGCCGACGTAGGGTCTATCGGGATAGGTTCGGTCGCTCATGTCCCCATTACCTTGACGACTACGCGCTTGCGGCGCTGTCCGTCGAACTCCGCGTAGAACACCTGCTCCCACGGGCCGAGGTCGAGCTTACCGGCCGTGATCGGCAGGATGACCTGGTGGCCCATCAGCGTCCGCTTCAAGTGTGCGTCGGCATTATCCTCGCCTGTCTGGTGATGGCGATAGTCGAGACCCGATGGCGCCAGCTTCTCGAGCCAGACCTGGAAATCGCGGATCAGGCCGTCTTCCCAGTCGTTCACGTAGACGGCCGCGGTGATGTGCATCGCCGACACCAGCACCATTCCCTCTTTCACGCCACTCTTCTTCACGATCGCGGCCACGTCGTCAGTGATGCGAACAAACTCCTGGCGCTGTTTGGTGTTGAACCAAAGGTAGTCCGTGGCACTGACCATCACAATCTCATACTGGCTTCGGCGTTGAGATCCCACGATGCGAGCTGCCCGGCGCGGTAGCGGCGCACACCCGCTGCTGCGATCATCGCCGCATTGTCCGTCGACAGCGCGAGGCTGGGCACGTACAACCGATACTCCCGTACCGCAGCGCGGTCCCGTGCGTCTTCGCGAAGCCTGCTGTTGGCCGACACGCCTCCCGCGATGCCAATACTCCGAGCGCCGTACCATCGTGCCGCATCGAACAGGCGATCGATCAGCGTTTCCACCACGACGCGCTGAAAGCTGGCGCAGATATTCTTGATCTCCTGATCGGGCAGCGGATCGCCTTGGCCGAGGTCGAGCGACTCGCGTCGCGTTGCGACATGACGCAATACTGAAGTCTTCAACCCTGAGAAGCTGAAATCCCGGCGTCCGGGCAGCGCGGGAGCGTTGCGGTCCGCATGCGTCAGCCGAGGCTTGGGAAACGGTACGGCGCGATCGTCTCCCATCGCTGCGAGACGATCGATGATCGGTCCACCCGGATAACCGAGGCCCAGCAACTTGGCCACTTTGTCGTACGCCTCGCCCGCCGCATCGTCCCGCGTCCGACCGAGCAGCTCGTAGGCGCCGGGCTGTTGAATGCGATAGAGACTCGTGTGGCCGCCTGAGACGACGAGCACGATCGCCGGAAGATCGAGCTCTCCATGTTCGAGCACGAGCGACTCGATGTGTCCCGCGAGATGGTGCACCGAAACGAGCGGTACCGATCGCGACCAGGCGAGCGACTTCGCGAACGAGATGCCCACGAGCAGCGATCCGACGAGGCCCGGTCCCGCCGTCACCGCGACGGCATCGAACGACGAACTGCCTTCCTCGAGTGCACGCTCGACGACGCCGCAGATATCGCGAATGTGCTGCCGCGCCGACAGCTCGGGAACGACGCCGCCCCATTCGCGATGAATGTCGACCTGCGAGGCGACCACGCTCGAGAGCAGGCGCCAGGGTCGCGCCGCATCGCCCGTCTCCGCGACGAGCGCGGCGGCGGTTTCGTCGCAGGAGGTTTCGATGCCGAGGATGATCATGGAAAGCAACGTTCACTGGCAAAACGACACACCGAGGCACCGAGGCACAGAGCTAGTCGTTCCTGATCTATGTACCTCGGAGCCTCTGTGCCTCGGTGTGTGGTCATGGGATGGCGAGCGCACCCAGCACGAGATGTGACAGCGACTCCTCGTACGGCGCGCGGGCGATGCCGCGCTCGGTGATGATCGCCGTCACGTAGCGCGACGGCGTCACATCGAATGCCGGATTGCGGATGCGCGCGCCTTCCGGCGTGACGCGCGTCGCACCGACATGCGTGACTTCCCGATCGCTGCGCTCTTCGATCGGGATGCGGCTGCCGTCTGGGGTGCCGAGATCGACCGTGGAAATCGGTGCCGCCACATAGAACGGAATGCCATGCTCCTTGGCCAGCACCGCCACTCCGTAGGTGCCGATCTTGTTCGCCACGTCGCCGTTGGCCGCAATGCGATCGGCGCCCACCACCACGAGATCCACCTGCTGCAGGCGCATCATCGACGCCGCCATGTTGTCGGTGATGACCGTGGTATCGATGCCGTCCTTGACCAGCTCCCACGCCGTGAGCCGTGCACCCTGCAGGAACGGACGCGTTTCATCGGCCAGCACCGCGACGCGCTTGCCCTGCTCGGCGGCGGCACGAATGACGCCCAGCGCGGTACCGTAGCCGGCCGTCGCCAGCGCGCCGGCATTGCAGTGCGTGAGAATGCGAGCCGACTCGGGCACCAGCGAGGCACCGTGCGCGCCCATCGTTCGACAGCTCTGCACGTCCTCGTCGTGAATTGCGCGCGCTTCGTCTTCCAGTCGAACCTTGAGCTCGGCGACCGACAGTCCGCGCTGCGCCGAGTCGGCAAACGTCTTCTTCATGCGATCGATCGCCCAGAAGAGATTCACGGCCGTCGGACGCGTGGCGGCCATCAGGTCGCAGATGCGTTGAAACTCGGTCACGAACTGCTTGGTGCCGGTGGCAGTACTGCGGCGCATCCCGAGGGCGATACCCATGGCCGCCGCGACGCCGATGGCCGGCGCGCCGCGAATCACCATGGTCTTGATCGCTTTCGCGACGTCCTTGGCGGTCTTGCACGTGACGTAGATCTCGGCGGTCGGCAGCTTCCGCTGATCGATCATCACGACCGCATCGTCCTTCCAGTCGATGGTCGGGAGCATCTAGAGCTGATGATATCAACCTAGGGCCCAGGGCTCAGGCCCCCAAGCCCCAGAGCTGGGCCAGGCCTGAGGCCTAGACCAGCACTGAGGCCCGAGGCCTGGGCCCTGAGGCCTATCGTTTGTTCCCAATCGCAAGGAGACTCGACACGCCGCGCACGTACATCACGCCATCCGACAACGCCGGCGTGGCCATCAGCAGTTCGTCAATCGAGTTGGTGGCGATGTGCTCGAACGCGCGGCCGGCACGCACGACCAGCATGTCGCCGTCTTCGTTGGAGAGATAGATCTTTCCATCGGCGGCAACTGGAGAGGCGCTGAACCCGCTGCCAACCAGGGGCAGCCGCTGTCGATACACTTCGCGGCCGGTCTTGACGTCGTAGGCGTCGAGGACGCCGTTGTTGGCGAGGACATACACCAGCCCGCCATAGGCGAGTGGCGTTGGCATGTACGAACCGCGTCCGGTGTAGCTCCAGGCGATGGCATCGCTGCTGGTGCGGCCGGACGGCAGCGTGACATCGCCCCGCGCGCTTGGTCTGACCGCGTAGATCGGACGTTCGGGCGCGCGTCCGCTCGCCACGATGATCAGATCGTCGGCGACGATCGGCGTTGGCGCGGTGATCTTCGACGATCCACTCAGCCGCCACAGCTCGCGACCGGTGCGTGCGTCGTAGCCGCGAATGTAATTCGACGCGTTGGTCACCACCTGCGCTCCGGTCGAGGTGACGGCAACCGTCGGACTCCCCCACGACGGGATCTCGTCGCGCGAGACCTTCCACACCGTCTCGCCGGTGTCGGCATCGAGCGCCAGCAGGAACGAATCCGCCTGCGTGTCGCACTGCAGGATGACGAGCCCTTGCCAGATGATCGGCGAGCTCGCAGGTCCCCATTCGTAGCTCGGAATGTCGTAGGCGCCCATGTCGACACGCCCGACATCCACGCTCCACAACGGCGCGCCGTTCATGTCGAACGCGTAGACGCCTTCCGATCCAAACCATGCCACGACGATGCGGCCGTCGGTGGCAGGCGTTGCGCTGGCATATGTCGACTTGATGTGGCGCCGATTGCGTGGCGCGCCTTCGTGTGCCACCCGCTCCCAGCGCACGCGTCCGGTGCGCTTATCGATCGCGTAGATCATCCATTTGTGGATGGAGCGATCGTCCGACGCATCGCCGTCGCCATAGAGCCCGGGTTTGAAGCTGGCGCCCTTCAGGCTGCTGATCGCTGAGGTCACGAAGATCGTGTCGCCCCACACGATCGGACTCGAATGCGCGAGGCCCGGAATCGGCGTGCGCCATAACACGTGGTCTCGCGTCGTGCCGTTCCAGCGATCGGGAAGCTGCTGGCCATCGGCAACACCGGACGCGTAGGCCCCGCGAAACGACGGCCAGCTGCCTGCTGCCGGCGACGCGTCACGCAAGGCCGGTCTGCCCGGCGCCACCGTGCGCGTCAACCGGCGCTCTCCGACGACCTTGGTCTCACCCTGCGGGCGCCACTCGCTGCGATCGAGAACCATGCGACGCATGACGCATATGTCGTCGACGACCGCGAAGCTGACGTGCGCGCCATTGACGGCGACGCGATAGCGTCCCGGGCCTGTGCAGTCATCGGGAGCGCGATCGAAACGCAGCGCGATCTCCGAAGCCTCCAGCGTCCACGTCCCGCGCAGTGATTCACCGTCGCCGGCGATCGAAAACGTTCCGTCGCGAGTGAATTGCAGCGTGAATGCGCCGAACATGAGCGGACCGTCGGTCAGCGATTGCGTCTGCGCGCGAAGCGACATGACGGTCACCGCCGTCAGCAACACCACCGGAACGAGGAGCGCCTTAAAGGAGCCTGGCATCGAACGGAAGCGGGAGAAGATCCTTCAACTGATGGCGACCCTTCTCGCGTTTCAGGTTGGCGAGAATCACTTCGAGATCGCCGCCGAACTCCCAGAGGATCTGCCGGCACGCGCCGCACGGCGGGGTGGGCGCGTCAGTGTCCGCCACGACGGCGACGCGACGAAACTTGCGGTGTCCTTCGGAGAGCGCCTTGAACATCGCGACACGTTCGGCACACACGGTCAGCCCGTAGGTCGCGTTCTCGACGTTGCACCCGGTGATGATCGCACCATCGATCGTCTCGAGCGCGGCCCCCACCTTGAAGCCCGAGAACGCCGCATGCGCCTGGCGCCGCGCGCGCCGCGCCGCCGCCACGAGCTTGGCCGTACTCTCCGGTTTCTGCTTCACAGCCTCTCCACGATTCCTTCGAGCAGCGCGATGAACGACCCTTTGACCTTCCGCGCCGTCTCCATCACCTCGTGGTGATCGAGCGGCTGCGGAAGCACGCCGGCTGCCATGTTGGTGATGCACGACATGCCGAGGACTTCCATCCCCATGTGGCGGGCCGCAATCGCCTCGGGCACTGTCGACATGCCGACCGCATCGGCCCCCAGCGTGCGGAACGCGCGAATTTCCGCGGGGGTTTCGTAGCTCGGACCGTGCACGGCGACGTAGACACCGTGGCTGATTGCCACGCCTCTGGCGCGCGCGGCCTCGTCGGCGATCGCACGCAAGCGACGCGAGTAGACCTCGCTCATGTCGGGAAATCGCGCACCAAACCGTTCGTCGTTGGGGCCGACCAGCGGATTGCTGCCGAGCAGGTTGATGTGATCGTCGATCACCATCAGCGCCCCCTGCGCGAACCCGGTATTGATGCCGCCGGCCGCGTTCGTCAGGATGATCTGCTTCACACCGAGGCGGCCCATCACGCGCGTCGCGAAGACGACGGTCGACAGATCGTGCCCCTCGTAGAAGTGCACGCGTCCGGCCAGCGCCGCGATGCACGTGCCGGCGACGGTGCCGATGGCCAGACGGCCGGCGTGTCCAATCACCTTCGATGCCGGCCAGTGCGGGATCTGCTCGTACGGCGTCACGATTGCGTCGACCACCGAGTCGGCGAAGTCGCCGAGACCGGACCCGAGCACGATCGCCACCTGCGGCGCCGCCGTGCAGCGGGATCGAATCGCGGCGGCCGCTTGCTCGACCCGCTCGTAAGTGCTCACAGAAGCATGCCGGCGATGGTCGCGGTCAGGAAGTTCGCGAACGTGCCCGCCAACATCGCCCGCAGGCCGAGGCGGGCCAGATCGTGCCGCCGCTCGGGCGCCAGCGCACCGATGCCGCCGATCTGAATACCGATCGAGCTGAAGTTGGCGAACCCGCACAGCGCAAACGTTGCGATCGTGAACGACTTCGGATCGAGCGTGGCCTTGAGCGGCCCCAGCTGCGAATAGGCGACGAACTCGTTGAGCACCATGCGCGTGCCCAGCAAGTTGCCGATCGTCGGCGCGTCCTGCCACGGCACGCCGAGCGCCCACGCGATCGGCGCGAACGCATAGCCCAGAATCAGCTGCAGGCTCAGCCCCGATCCGACGCCGATCGTTCGCTGCAACCCTTCACCCAGCAGACCAAGACCGGCGTTCAGCAACGCCACCAGCGCCAGAAACGAGATGAGCATCGCGCCGACGTTGAGCGCCAGATGCAGGCCTTCGCCGGTGCCGCGGCCGACCGCGTCGATCACGTTGACGTCGGTCTTCTCCACCTTGAGCCGTACCGTCCCCATGGTTTCCGGCACACCGGTTTCAGGAACGAACAGCTTGGCCATCATCAGCGTGCCCGGAGCCGTCATGATCACGGCGGTGAGCAGGTGCTGGGCCTCGACGCCGAACAGAATGTACGCGGCCATGACGCCGCCGGAGATGTGGGCCATGCCGGCTGTCATCACCGTCATGAGCTCCGACTCGGTCATGCGTGGCAGGAACGGACGGATCGTGAGCGGCGCTTCGGTCTGACCCATGAAGATGCTGGCCGCGACGTTCAGCGATTCGGCGCCGCTGGCGCGCATGAAGCGGCGCATGATCACCGCAAACAGGCGGACGACCACCTGCATGACACCGAAGTAGTAGAGCATCGCAAACAGCGCGGCGATGAAGATGATGGTGGGCAGCACCATGAACGCGAAGATGTTGGCGTACTGGTTGCCGTCGGGGCCGAGCACGCCGGTGACGATCTTCGGCCACACCGCCGGATTGCCCAATGGTCCGAAGACGAACGACGAGCCGACGAACGCGAAATTCAGGATCCGTGTGATGACGCCGCCCAAGACCTGAAACACCGACCGCCCCACCTCGGTCTTCAGCACGATGAGCGCGAACAGGAACTGCAGGCCGAGTCCCCAGGCGACGGTGCGGTAGTCGATCGCGCGTCGCGCCGCGGACAGACAGTAGGCGAGACCGAGGATCAGCGCGAGTCCGGCGATCGGCTGTACGCGGGTCGCGCCCGCAAACCCAATCGCGATGCCGAGTGCGGCGATCGCCGCTAGGCCACCCAGAATCGCGACGTCGGTCCGCCCCCATGGCTGTCGTGATGCGGGACGCGGAACATGCGCGTCCGTGGTTCGCGATTCAGAGTTGGTCACGGTCACTCGGCGCACCTCCTATCGAACTTCTCCCAGCACTTTCTCGCGCCGCGGCGGCGGCTCGTCCTCGATCGCGATCGCCGCGCGGCAGAACTCGAGCGCATCCTCGACGCCACGGTCGCGATGGTGCAGCTCGACGAGCGGCTGTCCCCTGGTGACGCGATCGCCTGGCTTGGCCAGCACCACGACGCCAACGCCGTGATCGATCGCCTCGCCCACCGTCGATCGACCGGCGCCAAGCACGTTGCTGGCCTTGCCAATCGCCTCGGCCTTGAGTGCGGTCAGATAGCCCGCATGCGCGGCCGAGCAGATGACACGCGCCGGCGCCGACGGCAACAGCGCGTAGTTCTCCGTGACTCGGGGGTTGCCGCCCTGCCGCTCGATCATCCGCGCGAACGTCTCGAGCGCGCGACCGGACTCGAGCGCGTGAGCGACGCGCGCCGACGCGGTTCGGTCGTCGCTCGCGAGTCCGGCCAGCACCACCATCCGCGAGGCCAGACGCAACACCACCGCCGTCAGATCCGCAGGTCCCTTGCCCTTCAGCGTGTCGAGGCACTCGATGATCTCGAGCGAGTTGCCGATCGCACATCCCAGCGGCGCGTCCATGTCGGTGATCACCGCCTCGGTGCGGACGCCGGACTGTGTCCCGATTGCCACCATCGACACCGCCAGCTCGCGCGCCCGCGCCGGGTCCTTCATGAACGCCCCATCGCCACATTTGACGTCGAGTACGAGCGCATTGCTGCCTTCCGCCAGCTTCTTGCTCATGATCGACGCCGAGATGAGCGGGATGCTCTCGACCGTGGCCGTCACGTCGCGCAGCGCGTACAGCTTCTTGTCTGCGGGGGCCAGCGACGCGGTCTGACCAATGATGCTGGTGCCGACATCGCGCAGCACCGACTTGAACTCGTCGATGCTCAGTGTGATCCGAAAGCCGGGAATCGATTCCAGCTTGTCGAGGGTGCCGCCGGTATGGCCAAGGCCGCGCCCCGACATCTTCGGCACGACGACTCCGCACGCGGCCGCGATCGGCGCCAGCACGATCGACGTCTTGTCGCCAACCCCGCCGGTGCTGTGCTTACCGACCTTGACGCCTGGGATGTCCGACAGGTCGACGCGATCGCCGGACCGCACCATGGCGTCGGTCAACCACGCGGTTTCCTCATAGCTCATGCCCCTGAGCACGATCGCCATGAGCAGCGCCGATGCCTGGTAGTCGGGAATCGTGCCGTCGGTGACGCCGCGCACGAAGGCCTCGATCTCGTCCTGCGACAGGGATCGGCCGTCCCGTTTTGCAGCGATGGCATCGACAAATCGCATGAGGAGGCTCAGTATAAGGCCACGTTCCCTTAGGATCTGGCAGCGGGCATGTCCCAAACGACACCCACGATCGAGCCGATGGCGGCCGAAATGAGCGCGCTGTTGGCCGAATTCGCGCGGACGTGCAAGGCCTCGGCGCGAGCCGTGTCTCTGTATCCCGCCACCCATCCCGCGATCGGAGTGTCGCTCTCCCGTCTCGTGGATGCCTCCGCTCGCTTGACCAACAATGGCCGCGTCATCTGCAGCATCTATCCCGATGCGATCGCCATCGGTGGACGCGCGCCAGCCAAGCCCGACGTGGCGATCGGCGAGCTGGCCATGCTGCTGCACGAACGATTGATCGGCGAGCTCACGATCGAGCACGACGCCGAGCCGGAGGATTGGCGCACGTTCCTCCTGCTGCTGGCCCGGGCCCCTGAAGATCTGATCGCCAGCGGCGGCATCACCCAGGCCTGGACACAGAGCGGTCGATCGCATTTCGCCATCCGCGAGATCGACTACGCCGAGGTATTGCGCGAGCGCAGCGGCGGCAACCGCGCCGAATGGGATCGCATCGTCGCCTCGTGCCTCGACGGCGATCGCGGCGTCATGGACGATTCGGCCATGACAGCGCTACTCGCTGCGGTGAGCAGCTCCGAGACATTTGGCGACCTGCTCGAACACTTCCAGCGCTTCCAGGCGATGAGCGGCGTCAGCGTTGAGGCGCGGGCCGCGGCGCTGCTGCAGTTGATGCGCAGCGCGCTGGAAGCGGTCAAGACGGCGAACCCCGAGGACGCCGAACGCGCGACGCGGACGATGGCCGACGCCTGCGCGCGTCTCTCGCCCGAGATGATGCTGGCCCTGCTCGACAAGCGCGACGCGCTCAACACCGCCGAGGCGCAGACGGCGACCGCGATCATCGATCGCATCAACGAGCAGTGCGTCGCGTCGTTCGTCGCTCGATCGGTAACCACCGAGCGTGGCGCCAGCGACCAGCTGTCGCAGGCCCTCGACGCGCTGGCGCCCGAAGCGCAGACGAAGACGCGGGTACTCGAGCTCGCGCACGACGAGGCGCGCACGACGGAGATCGGTCAAGAGGCGGGGTTCGAGGACCTGTGGAAGAACGCGGTCGACACCCTCACGGCGGGTGGCTCCAAGCTCTATGTTCCGGAGGAATACGACCGCGAGCTCACCGGTGCTGGCCATCAGGCGCTCGAAGTGGAACGGGTGGCCGACGATCCGCCCGAGCGCGTTCAGGCGTGGGTCGAGAGCGTGTCGGAGAAGGCGCTGCACAGTCTCGATCTCGAGCTCCTCCGCGATCTCCTGCGGATCGAGCTCGATTCCGCGGCGTGGGAGCCGCTCGCGCTCATCGCCGTCGTCGAGATCGAACGGCGAGTGCTGCAAAACGACGTCAGCGGCGCACGTGCGCTCGCTGAGTCGCTGGTCGCCGAGATGCAGTCGAAGGCGCGCCCGCCCCTGAAGCAGGTGGCGACTCGCGTGCTCGAGCGTCTGTGGTCGGGACCTCTGGTTCGACACGTCGTGCTGCTCCTGCGCAAGGAGGACACCGAGGTCGAGAGCCTTCAGCATCTCTGTCATGCGATCGGCTCCGGGCTGGCGCGGCCGCTCGCCGAGCTGCTTGCCGTCGAGGAGAACCCGCGCGCATCGCGGCATCTGCGCGAGCTGCTCCTGAGCTATGGCCCGGCCGGGCGTCAGTCGGTTGAACAGCTCAAACACTCGCAGAACCCGGCAGTGAGGCGGATGGCGGTCGATCTGCTGCGCGTGTTCGGTGGGCATGAGGCGCTGGCCGAGCTCGCGACGATGCTCGACGATCCCGATCCGCAGGTGCATCGCGAGTCGATTCGCGCCATCGTGCAGATCGGCACAACCAACGCGTATGCGGTTCTGCAGCGCGCGCTCGTTGCCGGCAGCGCCTCGCGCGACACGGTGTTGAAAGAACTGGTCGAGATGCGCGACGACAAGGTGGCGCCGCTGCTCTGCTACGTGCTGCGACAGACCGAGCCCGACGGCAAGCTGTTTCGGGTCCACTCGGACATGGTCGACGCGCTCGGCAATCTCAAGCCGCATGGCGATTCGGTCCGCACGCTGAAGCTGGTGCTTCATCGCGGCAAATGGTGGTCGCCCTTCCGCACCTCGTCGCTGCGACAGCGCGCGGCACTCGCGCTGCGGCGCCTCGGCACGCCTGAGGCGATGAGGGCCTTGCAGGAGGTTGCCAACGGCAAAGCACGCGGTCCCAGGAGAGCGGCACGGGCGCAGCTCCAGCGTCTGTCGAGCCCCGAGGCCAAGGCGCCATGAACGCCGCCGAGCGAGCGCGACTAGCCGACGAACTTCTCAAGCGGCTCGCCGCCGCGGTGAGAAGCGTTCAGCTCTATGCGCCGTCGCACCCGCTCGTGGTCCGCGGCATCACCGCGCTGGTCGACACGCTGACCATCGTGCACGCGTCGATGAAATCAGTGGCGATCGGTGTGGTCGGCGACGAACTCGTCGTCGCCGACATCCCAGTGGGGCGCGCGGCAGAGACGATGGGCGAGTTGATTCGCCGTCTCAAGCAAGCCGGCATCGAGCGCATCGTCATCGACAACGGCGTCCAGGCCGACGAGGTGACGCGTCTGGTCGAGACGCTCGGGAGCGGCGAGAACCTCGAACCGAACAACCCGCTGTCGCGGCTGCCGCACATTCGCGTCGGCCGCCTCCAGGTCGAAGAGCGCGCCGACACATCGGCCGGCGACATCGCGACCTTCCGTCGGCTCTATGACGATGCGGTGAAAGTCGCGGGGACGTTGTGGGAGAGCGCGAAGGTAGAAGGCATTCCCGATGCCGACGCCGCGCGCGGCATGGTCGATACGTTGGCACAGGCGGTCGCTCAGAATCGCACCGCCCTGCTGGCGCTGACCGCGCTCAAGAACTACGACAACTACACGTTCACACACATGGTGAACGTGTCGATTCTGACCATGGGTCAAGCTCGCGGCGTGGGTATCGATGGATCGCTGCTGCGTGAGTTCGGGCTGGCGGGCCTGATGCACGACATCGGCAAGGTGAAGACGCCGACTGAAATCCTCAACAAGCCGGGCAAGCTCACCGATCAGGAGTACGACATCCTGAAGCTTCACACCGTAGACGGCGCCCAGATTCTTCGCAAGACGCCGGAGATCACGACGTTGGCGCCGATCGTCGCGTTCGAGCATCACCTGCGCGCCGACGGCACCGGCTATCCGAACGCGCAGAGACCGCAGTTGAACCTCGCCACATCGCTGTGCGGCGTCGCCGACGTCTACGATGCGATGCGCGCACAACGCGTGTATCAAGCGGCGCATCCCACCGATCGCATTCTGGCCGTGCTGCAAAAGAACGACGGTACGCAGTTCGACAAGAACCTGGTGCGACGATTCGTGCAGCTGGTCGGCATCTATCCGGCCGGCAACCTCGTACGTCTCTACAGCGGAGAGATCGCGGTCGTGCTCGAAGTGCACGCACCGGATCCATATCGACCGCGCGTCCGCGTGGTGATCGACAAGGACGGCCGCACGCTCGAACATCCACGCGATGTGAATCTGTTCGAAGCCCCCGAGGGCGAGTCGAGCGCCGTCAAGGCGCCGGTGGATCCGGCGGATGTCGGGATCGATCCCTTGGTGTATCTCCAGTAATTCAGAATGCAGAATGCAGAATGCAGAAAGGCAGAAAGGCAGAAGGCAGTTCCTTACCGCGCCCGAACAAGTGGTACTGCATTCTGAATTCTGCATTCTGCATTCTGCATTACGATCGATCGCACATGCATCGCGCATTCCTGTTACTCGCCGTTTTCATTGCCGCCATCGTCCAGCCCCGCGCGCAGGCGCCGCCGAAGCTGATCGTCGTGCTCGTGGTCGATCAAATGCGCGCCGATTATTTGCAGCGGTTCGATCGACATTGGCGGGGCGGATTCCGCACGCTGCTCGACAAAGGAATCGTGTTCGAGAACGCGCGGTATCCATATCTCGGCACGGTGACGTGCGCGGGGCACTCGACCATCGGCACCGGCGCGCTCCCGCATACGCACGGCATGATCAGCAACGGCTGGTGGCTGCGCGACGAACATCGTCTGGTCGGATGCACGGCGGATCCGGCGTCGCCCGATATCTCGTACGGTCGTCCGATGCGCTTGGGCAACAGCGCCGCGTATCTGCTCGTGCCCACGCTCGCGGATGAACTGCGCATGCAGAAGCCGGGTGCGCGCGTGGTCGCGGTGTCGCTCAAGGCGCGCAGCGCGATTGCGCTCGCCGGTCATGGCGGCGATGCCGTGGTCTGGTTCGACGATCCCTCGGGGTCGTGGGCGACGTCGCGCGCATTTGCATCGGCTCCCGTACCGGCGGTGAAGGAGTTCATCGAGAAGAACCCCTTCGAGAAAGATCTCGGACGCGAGTGGACGCTCGCCGGGCCCGCGGCCAGCTATCTCGCGCGCGACGCCGGGGTGGGTGAACGGCCGCTCCCGGGATGGAACGGCCTCTTTCCTCATGTGATGAAAGGCCGACAGGGTGTCGACGTCCAGTTCTTCGATCAATGGCAGGCCACGCCGTTTGCCGACGCCTATCTGATGCGGATGGCCACGTCGCTCGTCGACAGCCTCTCACTCGGGCAGCGCAGCACGACCGATTTCCTCGGAATCAGTTTTTCAACGCTCGACGAGGTCGGCCACAGCTTCGGCCCCGATAGCCGCGAGATCGAAGACGTGCTCCGCCAGCTCGATGCCACGATCGGATCGTTGATCGAGCGGCTCGATACGCGCGTCGGCCGCGCGAATTACGTGCTCGCGCTCTCGGCCGATCACGGAGTGGCGCCCAACGCCGTCGCGCCTCGCGGCGGACGCCTCGCGCCCGAGGATATTCGCGAGCGCCTCGAAGAGACGCTCGCCGCCGAGCTCGGGCCGCTGGCGAAAGGCTCCTACGTCGATGCGGTGAACTTCACCGACGTCTACTTCATGCCTGGCGTGTTCGAGCGCCTGCGCTCGAATGGCAAAACGATGACGGCCGTCGAACGTGCGATCAAAGACATCCCGGGCGTTGGCACGGTTCTGCGCGCGGATCAGCTCTCGCCGACCAGCAGCGACGCGATCGTGCGGAGCGCCGCACTCAGCTATTTGAACGGCCGGAGCGGCGACCTCATCGTGGTGCCGCAGGAATACTGGTACTTGAGCGGCCGCAACGCCACATTCGCCACGACGCACGGGACGAACCACGAGTACGATATTCATGTGCCGCTCATTCTCTTCGGCGGTGGCCTCACCGCGGCGCACGTGGCGACGAAGGTGACACCAGCAGACATTGCCCCCACGCTCGGTCGCCTCGCGGGCGTGAAGTTGTCCAAGGCCGAAGGACGCGCCCTCTCGGAGGCTTCTCGCTAGGTTCAACGGAAACAACCATGCACGGAATCAGGACCCTTGCCGCTCTTGCGGTGGTCGTGTCCGCTGCGCTCGTCATCGTCACGGCGCACGCGCAACAACCGGCGGCGCCATCGGCAGCGCTGCGGGCACTTGTGTCGGACGGCGAACTACCCGGTATCGATCGCGGCCTGCGCGAAAGCGCGACACCAGGCACCGCGCTCGTGGCGCAATCGCTTCACGATCGAATCGACGGGTTCATGCCGGCCTATCTGCCCGATTCACTGATCGTGAAGTTCAGGCCGGGCACCTCGCCCGCCGCACTGCGGTCGATGCTCGCGCTGGTCGACGGCACCACGACGACGCGACTGCCAAACGCCGACTTCGACATCGTGACGACGCAGCCCGGGATCGATCCCGAAGCCGCCGCGCAGCGGCTCGCCGCGCAGCCCGACGTCGAGTACGCGCAGGCCCGCTACATCGTGCATTCGCGCTTCGTGCCGAACGATCCGCTGTATGCACGACAGTGGAACTTCCCGGTCATCGAGATGGAGCGCGCCTGGGACATCAATCCCGGTGCCGCGTCATCGATCATCGTCGCCGTCATCGATACCGGCGTCGCCTACCGCGGCGGAACGGTTCGCTTCAGCACGACAAACCTGATCGCGCAACAGGTGTTTCCGGGCCGGACGTCGGTGGACATCCCGTTCGCGGCTGCGCCCGAGCTGGGCGGCAGCGCGCGATTCGTGTCGCCGCACGACTTCATCTTCAACGACGACACGCCGCTCGATCTCGTGGGCCACGGGACGCATGTCACGGGCACGATCGGACAGCTCACGAACAACGGAGTGGGCGTGGCCGGTATGGCCTTCAACGTGTCGATCATGCCCGTGAAGGTGATCGGCGATTTGTGGGATTTCGTCTTCGCACAGGCGACCGGAACCGACGACACGGTGGCGCAGGGGGTGCGCTACGCGGTCGACAACGGCGCCAAGGTGCTCAACATGAGCATCGGCCGGCTCGGCCCGCCGTCGCCGGTGATCCAGAGCGCGGTCACGTATGCCGTGTCGCACGGCGCATTCGTCGCGATCGCAGCCGGAAACGAGTTCATGTTTGGAAACCCGGTGGAGCGTCCCGCCGACCTCGGCCCGCAGATCGAAGGCGTGATGACCGTCGGCGCCGTCGCACGCAATCGGCAACGGGCCCCGTATTCGAACACGGGTTCGTACGTCGAGATCGTCGCGCCCGGCGGCGATCAGATCGCCGACGGCCAGACCGGCGGCATTCTGCAGCAGACGTTCGACGAGGACTTCGTCTTTCCGCCCATCGGTCCACCGCGCTTCGACGTGTTCGTGTACGCGTATGAACAGGGCACGTCAATGGCCACGGCACACGTCACCGGCATGGCCGCTCTGCTCATGCAGCAAGGGATCACCGACCCGGCGGCGATCGAGGCCGCGATCAAGCGCTTCGCCACGGATCTCGGACCGGCAGGGCGCGACGATCAGTACGGCTACGGATTGATCAACGTGCGCGCCGCGCTGCGCGGAATGGGGTTGGCGCGATGACCCCTCGACTCGCTTCGCTCGCTCGGGGCAGGGGCGTCGCACTGGTCCTCGCGATTGTTCTGGTGCTCGTCGCGCTCGACACGCCTCCCGCGGGCGCGCAGGAGATCGGCTTCCGCGGGTTTGGCGATGTCGGCGGCACTCGATTCGCCGCCGCGCACAGCTTCGATGCCGTGCTCGGCACTCACCGCGGCGTCGTGTTCGGAGGCGGCATCGACGCCGTGCTTCCATCCGGGATCTTCGTCGGCGTGCGCGCGTCGAGATTCCAGAAGAACGGGACGCGCGTGTTCGTGTTGGACGATCAGGTCTTCGACCTCGGAATCGCGACCACCGTGCGCGTGATACCGATCCAGCTGACCGGTGGATATCGCTTCAAAGTGGCGCGCCGCCACGTCGTTCCCTATGTTGCCGGCGGCGTGGGCTGGTTCCGTTATTCAGAGAACTCCGACTTCGCCGATACCAGCGAGAACGTCGCCGACACGTTCACCGGATATCACGTTCTCGGTGGCGCCGAACTGCGCATGAGCCGCAGCATCGGCGTCGCCGGCGAAGCCGAATGGAGCGTCGTTCCCGATGCGCTCGGACACGATCCATCCGGCGTGTCATCGTCATTCGACGAAACCGATCTTGGCGGCATCACCTTCCGCGTCAAGGTAGTCATTGGACGCTAAAGAGCATTGGTGATTCGAGATTAATGATCTTTGAATAGTTGTTGATTGATGATTTGTGATTGGTGATTGAGAGCTGAGGAGCGGAGGCACGGATCGAGTCGCAACGAAACGAGCTTTTGGCGTCTTCAATCAATGATCACCATTCACCAATCAACAACGAATCGCTAATCAGAGATCACAAATCATCAATGAAAGGATTCCGCCAGCGCGTCCTCGCAGCCGTCCGCCGCATCCCTCCCGGACGCGTCGCCACCTACGGGGACATTGCGGCGCTCGCCGGATCGCCGCGGGCGTGGCGCGCGGTCGGCACCATCATGCGTGAGTGCCGCGACCCGGGCACGCCGTGCCATCGTGTCATCGCGGCCGGCGGGGCCCTTGGCGGCTACGGTGGCAATCTCCAGCTCAAACGTGAACTTCTGCGCGCCGAAGGGCTCGAGGTGGGGATGACCCGGGTCCGGGGGTTTGTGACAGCCCGGTGGCAGGGACGCGAGGCCTCACCTCGGAGTGCGGGATTTTCCTCGAAAATCTCGCGTCAAAAATGACCTCGACACCGCCTGTCGGCGGGCAACCCCTTGCGCCGGCCCGGCCGTCTAAGCTGTCAGGAACGTGAGAGCGGTCGACCTCGAGCTGGTGCAGCGATGCCAGCATGGAGATGCGGCGGCATTTGAGGAGGTCTACCGCGCGCATGCCGGGCGGTTGTACAGCCTCGTGTTCCGTATGGCGGGGTCGGCCCACGACGCCGAGGACCTATTGCAGGAGATCTTCCTTCACGCCTATCGCAAAATGGCCAGCTTCCGCGGCGATTCGAGCCTCGGCACCTGGCTGTATCGACTGGCGGTGAACCATTGCCTGGACGTGCTCCGAGGACGGCACGCCAAGATGACGCGGGTGACCGATTCGCTGGACGATGAAGGGGCCGCCGAGCCGGCAAGCGTCACTCCGGTTGTGCCAACCGCAGTCAGCCGCCTCGATCTCGAGCGCGCCATCGCCAAGCTGCCCGCCGGATGCCGGACCGCATTCGTGCTGCACGACGTGGAAGGGTTCGAGCACAACGAGATTGCGAAGCTGCTCGGCGTGTCGGAAGGCACGTCGAAGTCTCAAGTGCACAAGGCGCGCATGAAGCTGCGCGCGATGCTGAGTGGTGTGACGCCATGACCTGCCAGGAGTACGACGCACATATCGACGACTACGTCGACGACGTGCTGTCCGATACGCTTCGCGCCGAGTGCGAGGCGCACGTGTCGACATGCACGAACTGTCGCGCGCTGACGACGGACCTGCGGACGATCCGGATCGCCACACGCAGCCTCGAGCCTCAGGTGCCATCGCCACAAGTGTGGTATCGCATCGCCGCCGCGATCGAGGCCGAGCCACGCGGGATCGTCTCGGCCTGGTTCGGCGGATGGCAGCAGGCGGTCGCCGGCGCAGCGGCGGCCGTGCTCATCGTCTCGGGCCTGTCGTGGGTGGGCGGCCATCTGACGCCTGCAGGACGCGATCGCCTCGCATCGCCGATCTCCGATGCACGTGAAGCGCCGCCGATGGATGCGGCCGAGTTCACCCTGGTCGAGCAGCAGTACACCACCGCCATCGCCGGCCTCGAGGACATCACCACGAAGGAGCGAGCGGGGCTCGATGCCGACACCGCACAGGTTCTCCAGGCGAACCTCACGGTGATCGACAGTGCGATCGGCGAGAGCCGCGCGGCGCTCGACCAGGAGCCTGACAGCGCGGTCGCTCAGGACAGCCTGGTCGAGGCGCTGCGAAACAAGGTGGCGCTGCTGCAGGACACGGTCGCGCTGATCAACACGATGCGCCCCGCCGACGCGGACACCAACACAGGACTGAATCAATGAGACCCATGCCTCGTCTCTGCGCCGCGCTCGCCACGATGGCCATCGCCGCTCCCGCGTCGGCACAGGATGCCCAATCGATCGCCGATGCGATCAACGACGCGCTGCGAGAGGTCCAGGTCGAGATCATCCAGGCTGCCGCGCAAGTGGGTCGCGGCGCCGGTCAAGCCGCGCGGGAAGCGGCGCAGGCGGCGCGCGAAGCCGAGCGCCGACGTCGCGATGAAGCACGACGCGGGCCCGAGGTCACCGAAGCGTTCTCGCGAACCGTACGGCTCGGCCGCGATGGCACGTTCGACCTCGAGAACGTGAGCGGCGACATCGAGGTGACCGGCGGCAATGGCAACGACGTGCGCATCGACGCGACCAAGCGGGCGCGACACTCTGATCCTGCCGAGGCGAAGGCAATTCTGCAGGATCTCGTCATCAACGTGTCCGAGCGCGGCGGCAACGTCGACGTGCGCACCGAGTACCCTCGCTACAACAATCGACGCAACCGCTATGGGTCCGCCAGCGTCGATTACACCGTCTCGGTGCCTCGCGATGCCAGCGTGATGTTGAAAAGCATTTCGGGCTCGGTGAAGGTGACCAACGTGAACGGTGAACTGCGGGCCGAGAGCGTCAGCGGCGGCATCGTCACGACTGCGGCGCGGAAGCTCCGCACACTCAAGTCGATTTCCGGGGACGTGCAGATCTTCGATTCACAGAGCGATGACCTTACCGCCGGTACCGTGAGCGGCAGCGTCATCATCCGCAACGTCAAGACGCGCATCGTCGAACTTCAATCGGTGAGCGGTGATCTCCGCGTCACCGATGTCGACGCCGATCATGCGGAGATGAAGACGGTATCGGGCAACGTCGAGTATGCCGGGCGGTTGTCGAAGAGCGGGCGCTACGAATTCCAGAGCCACTCGGGCAACGTGCGTCTGATCCCCATGGGGACGCCGAACTTCTCGATCGACGCGACGACGTTCAGCGGCGACGTGCGATCCGATTTCCCGCTGACGCTGCAAGGCCCCTTGCGGGAGCTTGCCCGTGGTCTTCAGGGGAGACGACAGAATCAATCGGTGCGCGGCACAGTCGGCAGCGGCGGCGCGATGATCACGATGCAATCCTTCAGCGGCAACATCGTGATCGCGAAGCAGTAGTTCGAAGTTCGAGGTTCGACATTCGACGTTCGAGGACGCGAACTTCGAACCTCGAACCTCGAACTCCGAACTGTTCCATGCTACGCTCGCATTCATGCGTCGATTCTTACATCTCATCAGCCTGTGCACGGTGTTCACCCTCGGTGTCGCACTTCCGCTCTCGGCCCAGACGACGAAAGGACAGCTCGCGGCGGGAGGCGACGTCGGCATTTTCTTTCCTGACGAGGCGTTCGAGAAGACAGTCACCCTCGATGGCTTCGTCGAGTACTCCATGGCACCGAATGTGAGCGTGCGAGGGCTCCTCGGGTGGGCGAGCCCAGGATTCGAGAACTTCACCGAAGATCATTTCCGGCAGGTGCGGCTGCTGTTCAACGGGGTCTACAGCTGGAAAGGCACGCAGTGGCATCCGTACGCGACCGCGGGCGCGGGTGCATATTTTCTGCGGCAGCTGTTCGCCAATGCCCCGGATCCCGATTCAGAGGTCCGCGGCGGTCTGAACTTCGGCGGCGGCCTCGAGTACTACATCGACAAGGGCAACAAGTCGAGTCTCAAGGGCGAGCTACGCTACGACATCGTCAGTCACCCGACGGGATTTCCGGATGCGACGGGCCTGACGGTGACGTTCGGCTACAAGCGCTACCTGTGACTCTCTGATCCAGCAGTCCACGAACGTCGTGAGCGCACGCGTATCAGTTTCATATCGGCGAGCCCTAGCCGCGTTTTTGAAGATCGCTGTAGAGTCGGTTCATTTGCCCCGCCGCACGTTGCCAAGCGACGGCGATGTGACTGGGGCTGCGCTCCGGTTCGACGCCGCGGAAAAACCGCTCGTCCGCGCAGGTGCTGACGATGCCGGCGGCGGCTGATGTGATCCGAGCGACAGTGGAACAATCGTGTCGATAACGAGCTGCCCGGTACGTCAGTGGCGAATCACCGCCGCCGCCGATGGAATCGCTCCCAAGCGGTTTTACTGCTATCGCGCGTCGCGGCGCGAACAGTCGCTCCGCCCCAGCCACACCGCCGTCGCTTCGCGTGGGTGCGGCGGCTCACCGGGCGAGCCGTCGCTATGGCGAGTTAGTAAACGCACAAGATCAGAAAACACTGAAGGGGGCGGGGGGCAGGGCTGTCTCAGGAATTAGTGGGAGATCTGACACCGCGGACGCCGGTCGCACAGCCAAAGAAGTACGACACGGCGGCGGCCTCAAGTCCAGCTTCTCGCAAGCAATTCGCGAAGTGCCGCGCGTCTCCGAATGCCTCGGTGTATACGCCGAGGAGTCGATAGTTCTCTGGATTGCCGAGAAACAGGCGGCCGATCAGGGGAATCAGCCGCTTGAGATAGAACATGTAGACCGCGCGAAGCGGCCTGAATGGCGGAACCGAAATCTCGATGAACGAGTAACTGCCGCCCGGTCTGAGCAACTGCGCAACCTTGTGCGCCAGCTGACGCTGCTGGGCGTGATCGAACGTCTTCAATCCAAACGAGGACACGATCACGTCTGCACAGAGCGAGGCGGGATTCCACGTCAACACATCGCCGACTTGCACTTCGATCGGAAACGGCCAGTCACGTCTGGCACGCTTGACCATCTCAGGCGAGAGATCGATACCGACGACGGTCGTCGACGAAGAAAGCTGCGGCGACAGTGAGCGCCACAACTCGCCCATCCCCGACATCAGGTCGACCACGGTGCGCGCTGACGCGAGCGGCAACTCTGCGACGACCTGGTGTCGCCATCGTGCCGTGAACCCGAAGGATGAAACCAGATTCACATGGCCGTAGGTGTCGGCCATAGCGTCGAACAGCCCGCGAACCGACTCGGTATCGTAGCGAGCTGTCTCCTGATTCCTGAGTCCTGTGTCCTGAGACAGCCCTGCCCCCTTGCCCCTAGCCCCTTCCCCCTTCGCTATCCGATGGCCATCAAATCGAACTGCTCGTGATGCAGCTGCGCGTCGGGCCGCAGCGCGATGTCGCGGCCGAGCGACTGCTTCAGATCCTTGAACACGGCGCGCTCCTCGTCTCGCAGGGCGCGGGCGATGTCGGGGTTCACGCGCAGAATCAGGCTCTGCCCGTTCAGGTCGGCGCTGATCTTCTTCACCTCGGCGAGAATCTCGTAGCAGATCGTCGAGCTCGATTTGATCACCGCGCTGCCGGCGCAATACGGACACGGCTCGGTGAGTACGCGCTCGAGACTCTGCTTGACGCGCTTGCGAGTGATGATCACCAGCCCGAAGTCCGACACCTGCAGCGCCTTTGACGGCGAGCGATCCTTGCGCAGCTCCTGCTCCACCGCCTGAAACACCTTCTGCCGGTTCTTCTTCTCCTCCATGTCGATGAAGTCGAGCACGATGATGCCGCCCAGATCGCGCAAGCGGATCTGCCGGACGATCTCCTTCACGGCCTCGAGATTGGTCTTGAGAATCGTGTCCTCGAGGCGGCCGGCGCTCTTCTTGCCGACGTAGCGGCCGGTGTTCACGTCGATCGCCACCAGCGCTTCGGTCTGGTTGATCACGATCGAGCCGCCCGACTTCAGCCACACCTTGCTGCGCAGGGCGCGATCGATCTCGGCCTGAACGCCGTACTCCTCGAAGATCGGGTACTCCTTCTCGTACAGCTTCACCTTCGGCGCCAGCGACGGCATGATGCGCTCGATGAGCTCGAGCACCCGCTTGTACTCCAGCGCGTTGTCGATGCGAATCGCCGAGTATTCCTCGGTGAGCAGATCGCGCAGCAGCTTGGCGACGAGGCTCTGCTCCTGATACACGACGGCTGGCGCTCGCGACGTCTCGGCCTTGTGTCTGATCTCGGTCCACACCTTGTGGAAGTAGCTCAAGTCCGAGACGATGTCGTCCTTCGGCCGATTGGCGGCGGCCGTGCGGATGATGAGGCCGCCGCTGAAGCCGGTCTGCTCGCGGAACTCGCGGACGATGCCGCGCAGACGCGATCGCTCCTCGCGCGAGTCGATTTTGCGGGACACGCCGACATGGTCGACCGTCGGCATGAAGACGAGAAAGCGGCCGGGCATGGTGGCGTGCGAGGTGAGACGCGCGCCCTTGGTCCCCAGCGGCTCCTTCGCCACCTGGACGATGATCTCCTGCCCTTCCTTGAGGAGCTCTTCGATCTTGGGCTCGGGTGCCTTCTCCCGATCGCCCCGCGAGTCGCGCCGGCCACCGTTGGCGCGCGGCGCCTGTCCCGGCGGAGCCGCCGCCTCGTCGTCGGTTTCGAGGCGATCGAACTCCTCGAAGGTGGCGACGACGTCGCTCACATAGAGGAAGCCGTCGCGCTCGAGGCCGAGATCAACGAAAGCCGACTGCATGCCGGGGAGGACTTTCGACACCCGGCCCTTGTAGACGTTGCCAACCACGCCGCGCGAACGCTCGCGTTCGATGAAAATCTCGGCGACCTGGTCCTCCTCGAGGATCGCGACCCGTGTTTCGTGGGGGCTCGAGGAGATGATCATCTCCTTGGTCATGCCCGTAGCTCCGCTCGGGCTCGCGATGCCGCGTCCGAACGGTGCCCGACTCCTGCGCCACCGTCATGGGCAGGAGTATCCCGAGCATCGCCAGCAGGCGGCGCAGGATTGAAATGGCAACGTCGAAGCACATCGGAATACCCGTCAATTTGTAAATCGACGCATGCGCACGTTGAGGATGAGGCCGAAGCCCGCCAGCGTGGCGATCATCGACGACCCTCCATAACTCATGAGCGGCAGCGTCAGTCCCTTGACCGGCGCAAGGCCGGCCGCCATCGTAACGTTGTAGATCACCTGGAAGGTGAAGCTGGCCAGCACTCCCACAACCAGGTACGCGCCGAGCCGATCCTTGGCGAGTCGCGCCGACTCGAGCGCGCGAAGAATGACGAACAGATACAGTCCCAGCGTCACCATAACGCCGGCAAATCCATGCTCCTCGGCCAGCACCGAGAAGATGAAATCGTTGTGTGCCACTGGAAGGAACCGCAGCTGACCCTGCGTGCCCTTCTGAAAACCCTTGCCCCAGAGCCCGCCGGATCCTGTGGTGATGCGGGCCTGCAGCTGCTGATACCCGGCGCCCCGCGCGTCCGCCTCGGGGTCCAGGAAGGTCTGAACGCGCTCCTTCTGATAATCCTGGAGCGCGAATTTCCACGCGATCGGAGCGCCCAGCAGACCCACGAGCGCGAGAATGCCGAAGATCCGCATCGGCATGCCCGCGACGAAGGCCACGGCGAAGACGACCGGGAGCAGCGTGACCGCCGTCCCGAGATCCGGCTGCCGGGCGATGA
>Ga0075423_10000341_pt1 | contig 36111 bp, 38 predicted proteins | sample SoiMethybrSBSTD2_FD_80114 | JGI IMG/M metagenome (GOLD analysis project Ga0075423, IMG submission 80114) | Bulk soil microbial communities from a Populus tree surrounding site in Tennessee, USA - Soil MetaG P. TD hybrid SBSTD2 | ecosystem: Environmental > Terrestrial > Soil > Tree plantation...
GATCGCGTACTTCGAGTGCCTGCACGAGTTGAAGCTGATCGTCGATTTGATGTATCGCGGCGGCTTGCAGTACATGCGCTATTCGATTAGCGATACCGCCGAGTACGGCGACTACACGGCCGGCCCGAAGATCGTGACGGCTGAGACAAAGAAGGTGATGAAACAGATCCTGGCCGACATCCAGGAGGGTAAGTTCGCCAAGCAATGGATCGCCGAGGCCGAGAGCGGCTATCCGAACTTCAAGCAGATGCGGCAGCAGGACGCGAACCACCCGATCGAGATCGTCGGCGCGAAGCTGCGCGACATGATGCCGTTCCTGGATCCAGTGAAATTGCCACAGGCGGCAACGGTCTCGTGAGCTCCATGCCCCCGATGAACAAATACTCTTCCCGAGTCACACAACCTCGGAGCCAAGGGGCATCGCAGGCGATGCTCTACGGCATCGGCCTCACCGACGTCGATCTGCAGAAACCGCAAGTCGGCATCTGCAGCATGTGGTACGAGGGCAATACCTGCAACATGCACCTCGATCGACTGGCAGGCGAGGTGAAGAAGGGCGTGCAGGCGGCAGGGCTCGTCGGGCTCAGATTCAACACCGTCGGCGTCAGCGATGGGTTGTCGATGGGCACCGACGGCATGAGCTACTCGCTGCCGTCGCGCGATCTGATTGCCGACTCGATCGAAACGGTGATGGGCGCGCAGTGGTACGACGCGCTGCTGACCATTCCCGGATGCGACAAGAACATGCCGGGCAGCGTCATGGCCATGGCCCGTCTCAACCGGCCGGCGCTGATGGTCTACGGCGGGACCATCCGCGCAGGCTTTGCGCAGGGCAAGCCGCGCGACATTATTTCCGCGTTCCAATCCTACGGTGAGTATCTCGCCGGCACGATCACCGACGAGCAGCGGCTCGACATCGTCCGTCACGCCTGCCCCGGTGCCGGCGCATGCGGCGGCATGTACACCGCGAACACGATGGCAGTGGCCATCGAAGCGCTCGGACTGTCGCTGCCGTACAGTTCGTCGCTGCCGGCCGAAGATCCCGGCAAGGCCGACGAGTGCCATCGGGCGGGGGCGGCGATCAAGGTACTGCTCGAGCGCGACCTGAAACCGCGCGACATCCTGACCCGCGCGTCGTTCGAGAACGCGATGGCCATGATCATGGCGGTGGGCGGGTCGACCAACGCCGTGCTGCACCTGCTGGCGATCGCGAAAGCCGCGGGCATCGAGCTCGCGCTGGCGGACTTTCAGCGCGCAAGCGATCGCGTTCCGCTGCTCGCCGATCTCAAGCCGAGCGGCACCTACGTGCAGGAAGATCTGCACGCGGTTGGCGGCACTCCGGCGGTGATGAAGCAGCTGCTCGAGCGCGGGCTTCTCGACGGCGACGCGATGACCGTCACCGGCAAGACGCTCGCTGAGAACCTGGCCGATGCTGCACCGCTGACACCGGGGCAGCGGGTGATTCACACGTTCGACGATCCGGTGAACCCGCGCGGACACATTCGCATCCTTCACGGCAACCTCGCTCCCGAGGGATCGGTCGCGAAGATCACCGGCAAGGAAGGCGAGCGCTTCTCGGGAACGGCAAAGGTCTACGACTCGGAGGAAGCGATGCTCGCCGGTCTCGAGCGCCGCGAGATTCTACAAGGGCACGTCGTCGTCATTCGCTATGAAGGGCCGAAGGGCGGACCCGGAATGCCGGAAATGCTGACGCCAACATCCGCAATCATGGGAGCGGGGCTTGGCAAAGACGTGGCCTTGCTCACCGACGGACGCTTCTCCGGCGGATCGCACGGCTTCATCATCGGCCATATCACCCCCGAGGCGCAGGAGGGCGGCCCGATTGCGCTCGTGCGCGACGGCGATCCGATCACGATCGACGCCACTGCGTGCACGCTGACAATGGATGTCGATGAGGCCGAGATGGCGCGACGGCTGAAGGCGCTCGTCACGCCTCCGCTGAAGGCGACGAGTGGTGTGCTTGGAAAGTACGTGCGCCTGGTGAAGTCCGCATCCGAGGGCTGCATCACCGACTGACGCAGCGTCGTAAGAGAGGCGGGTGTGAAGACCCGCCTCTACGCCGAGTGATCTCCGACTACCAGCGAGGTTCGCTTCTGCGTGATGGGCCGCGATTGCCGAATCCGCCGCCACCGCCTCCGGCGCGCGGTGCGGGAGGCTTGGCTTCGTTCACGGTGAGCCGCCGTCCGCCGAACTGCTGGCCGTTCAGTTCGCTGATTGCTTTCTGCGCGGCATCATCGTTCGCCATTTCGACAAACGCGAAGCCGCGCGCACGACCGGTATCGCGATCACGCATGACCGTGATTGTTTCGACGGCGCCAGCCTGCGTGAAGAGATCCTGCAGATCCTGCTCGTTGGTTTCGTACGGAATGTTGCCGACGTAAAGTTTCCGACCCATCACAATGCACTCCTGCATCCTCGGCGGATGCTGCTCCGATCCGAGACGACGCGTTGCGAAAACCAGCCTGAGCGACGAACGCTCGGCTCAACGGCATGCAGGAAGATCGAAGGGCGGATCGACCGAAGGCGTGAACTAAGCGGCAGGCTAAGCTTTCAAGTGGCGGGAGTATGACACACCACGCAAGAAGTGTGTAAGACGGAAAGGCCCTGAGATGAGGTTGGGATCGCACCTGATGCTACCTCGGCGGTAGCATCAAGTGTTCGATAACAGGCGATCAGGATGGGAGGCGAAAGCGTCCGTCAGGCGTATGCCTGAGGAAACCCTCGTCGACCAGACGCTTCAGAATGTCGCGGCACTCGTCGGCATTCAGCTGGAAGAGCCGCGCTGCTTGTTCGACGGTTGGTGAAAAGCCGCGCATCTCCACGAACTCGCAACGAACCCGATCCGCGACGTCGTGGCGATGAGTCGGCGCAGCCGTGCGTCGGTAGTTGAGTGACGTGATCGAGAGGGGCCGCGGCGCAACGTCAAGGGAAGAGACGGAACGCCGAGTTGCCTTCGGAGCGCTTTGAGACATAGCGACAACCTCCGAGACGGGAACAACTCTTTCGACGATACGCTCGACGACTCGGGACGTCAAGCGAGTTTCGGCCGAGTCAATGAATATTTGATGGAGGTACGACCGGTGTCGTCTCGCGCTCGGCGTGCGGCGGAGGTGTCGGTGCGCCGAGCATGCGTCGCAATTCGTCGCCTTCCATCACTTCGATGTCGAGCAGCCGACGCGTGATGCGTTCGAGCACGTCGCGTTTGTCGGTGAGGATGCGACGGGCGTGCTCGTGCGCGTCAGTCATGATGCGTTTGACTTCGCCGTCGATGAGGCGCGCGGTGTCTTCCGCGTAGGAACCGCGCTCGGGACCGAGCGGGATATCCAAGAATCGATTTCGTTTGTTCCCGTCGTAGTGCACGACGCCAAGCGCCTCACTCATGCCCCACTCGGTCACCATGGCGCGGGCGATGTCGGTGGCGCGCTGCAGATCGTTTTGAGCTCCGGTCGAGATCTCGCCCAGCGCGATCTCCTCGGCGGTGCGTCCACCCAGAAGAACCGCCAGCTGCCCGAGCAGGTCCTTTCGCTGCATCAGATAGCGGTCCTCGAGCGGAAGCTGCATCGTGTAGCCGAGGGCGCCGAAACCGCGTTGCACGATGGAGATCTTGTGAACCGGATCGAGGCCGGGAATCGTGGTCGCGACGACCGCATGACCCGACTCGTGATAGGCGACGATCTCGCGTTCTTTCCGGCTCATCACGCGCTTCTTTTCCAAGCCGGCGATGAGGCGATCGATGGCTTCGTCGAAATCACTCATCTCGACGGCGGTTTTGTCCTTGCGCGCGGCCAGCAGTGCGGCCTCATTGACGAGGTTGGCCAGATCGGCCCCGGCGAAGCCAGCCGTTCGGGCCGCGACAATCCGCAAATCGACTTCCGGCGAGAGCTTGACGCTCCTGGCGTGAATGCCGAGCACTTCCTCGCGCCCCTTCACGTCCGGTTTATCGACAAGGACCTGCCGATCGAAACGCCCGGGACGCAGCAGCGCCGGGTCGAGGACCTCGGGACGATTCGTGGCAGCCATGATGATGATCGCCTTGCGCGAGTCGAAGCCGTCCATTTCGGCCAGCAGCTGATTGAGCGTCTGCTCGCGCTCCTCGTGCGATCCCATCGGGCTTTGCACGCGCGCGCGTCCGAGCGCGTCGAGCTCGTCGATGAAGATGATGCATGGCGCTTTCTGCTCGGCCTGCGCGAACAGATCCCGCACCCGCGCCGCGCCGACGCCGACGAACATCTCCACGAACTCCGATCCACTCAGGCTGAAGAAGGGCACCTTCGCCTCGCCGGCAACCGCGCGCGCCAAAAGCGTCTTGCCGGTGCCAGGAGGACCGACGAGCAACACGCCTTTCGGGATCCGTCCACCGAGCTGTGTGTACTTCCGCGGGTTCTTCAGGAACTCGACGATCTCCTTCAGCTCCTGCTCGGCCTCATCGACGCCGGCCACATCCGTGAAGCTCACCTTCACGTCGTCTTCCGCGAAGACGCGATGCTTGCTCCTCGCGAACGACATCACGCCGCCCTCGGCGCCGCCGATGCGGCGCGAGAAGTACGACCACATCGCGAAGATAAAGAGCAGCAGCAGAATCCATCCGAGCACCTCAGGTACCCAGCGGCTCACGAACTCGCCGGCGTACTTGACGCCGGTTCCGTCGAGCTCCTCGAGCAGATGTGGATCCTCGATGCGTGTCGTGCTGAACGCTTTCGATCCGTTCACCTCGCGCTTGTAGGTGCCGACGATCGTCTGTTCACCGACAGTCACGTCCGATACGAGGCCGTTGCGGACCGCTTGTTTGAACTCGCTGTAGGTGATCGGTTTGCCGTTCGGCGTGAGCAGCCAGGTCTGGACGAGCGCGAGCACCAGCAGGACACCGAGCACGTACCAGATGCCCGATCGCCGCGGTGCACCGAACATGCGGCGATCGACGGGACGCTTGTCTCGCGGGTTCATGCCCGGCGGCGTGCGAACGTTGCTCACATTGTGCCTATGCGTTGACGATGGCGTTCTTCTTCTCGAACGTCACTCCATTGTCGCCCACGTCTACCACGACGCGGTCGCCTTCGCCGAATTCCCCCTGCAGCACCCGCAGAGCCAGGGGATCGAGGACCAGCCGCTGAATCGTACGCTTGAGCGGCCGGGCGCCGTACATCGGATCGTATCCTTCCGCGACGAGAAACGCCTTGGCCGCATTGGTGAGCTCGACTTTGATCTTCCGTTCCTCCAGACGCTTGAGCAGCCCACGAATCTGGATGTCGATGATCTGCTGCATGTGCTCGAGCCCGAGCGCATGGAAGATGATGATCTCGTCGACGCGGTTCAGGAATTCGGGGCGGAAATGCTGCCGAAGCACATCCATCACGCGTCGACGCACCCCTTCGGACAGCTCGCCGCCCTCGAGCTTCTCACTCGAGGCATCGGCGATGTGCTGACTGCCGAGATTTGAGGTCATGATCACGACGACGTTCTTGAAGTCGACCGTTCGACCCTTGCTGTCCGTGAGGCGGCCGTCATCGAGCAGCTGCAGCAGTACGTTGAGTACTTCGGGATGCGCCTTCTCGATCTCGTCGAAGAGCACCACGGCGTACGGACGGCGCCGAACGGCCTCGGTCAACTGTCCGGCCTCGTCGTAGCCGATGTATCCCGGCGGCGCACCGATCAGACGCGACACGGTGTGCTTCTCCTGATACTCCGACATGTCGATGCGAATCATCGCGTGCTCGTCGTCGAAGAGGAACTCGGCGAGCGCGCGTGCGAGCTCCGTCTTGCCGACACCGGTCGGTCCCAGGAAGATGAAGCTGCCAAGCGGACGATTCGGATCCTGCAGGCCGGCGCGGGCGCGGCGAATCGCATTGGCCACCGCCGTGATCGCCTCGTCCTGACCGATGACGCGTTCGTGGAGACGTTCCTCCATGCGAATCAGCTTCTGGATCTCGCCCTCCATCAGCCGGCTCACCGGGATGTTGGTCCACTTGGCCACCACCTCCGCGATGTCCTCCTCGTCGACTTCCTCCTTCAGCATGCGTTGACTCTGTTGCAGATTGGCGAGCCGCTGCTCCTCGTCTCGAATCTGGCGTTCGAGCTCCGGGATTCGGCCGTACTGCAGCTCTGACGCTTTGGCGAAATCGCCACTGCGCTCCGCGTCAGCCTTCTGGCGTCGTGCCTCCTCGAGCCGCTCCTTGAGTTGACTGCTGCTTTGAATCGCATCCTTCTCCTGCTGCCAGTGTGACTGCAGGCGGGTCTGCTCCTCCTTGAGATCGGCCAGTTCTTTTTCGAGCCGCGTCAAACGCTCGGCGGACGCTTTGTCGGTTTCCTTGCGAAGCGCCTCGCGCTCGATCTCGAGCTGCATGATGCGACGGCCGACCTCGTCGAGCTCCGCGGGCATCGAGTCGATCTCCATGCGCAGCTTCGAGGCCGCTTCGTCGACCAGGTCGATGGCCTTGTCCGGGAGGAAGCGATCGGCGATGTAGCGGTGCGAGAGCACGGCGGCAGCGACCAGCGCCGAATCCTTGAACCGAACTTTATGGTGAATCTCGTACCGCTCGCGCAGACCGCGCAGGATCGAGATCGTGTCTTCGACGGTCGGCTCGCCAACCAGCACCGGCTGGAAGCGCCGTTCGAGCGCGGCGTCCTTCTCGATATGTTTGCGGTACTCGTCGAGTGTCGTCGCTCCGATCGTGTGCAGCTCGCCTCGCGCCAGCATCGGCTTCAGCATCTGCGACGCGTCCATCGCGCCCTCGCCGGCGCCGGCGCCGACGACGGTGTGCAGCTCGTCGATGAAGAGGATGATCTGACCTTCGGATTCCGTAATCTCCTTGAGCACCGCCTTGAGCCGCTCTTCGAACTCGCCGCGGTATTTCGCGCCGGCTACGAGCGCCCCCATGTCGAGCGCGAAGATCTTCTTGTTCTTCAGGCCCTCGGGTACATCGCCGCGGACGATGCGCTGAGCGAGTCCCTCGACGATGGCCGTCTTGCCGACGCCGGGCTCGCCGATGAGGACCGGGTTGTTCTTGGTGCGGCGCGAGATCACCTGGATCACGCGGCGCACTTCTTCGTCGCGGCCGATCACCGGATCGAGCTTGCCTTTCTTCGCGAGATCGGTGAGATCGCGACCGTAGCGCGACAGCGCCTCGTAGGTCGATTCCGGATTCTGCGAGGTGACCCGCTGGTTGCCGCGCACCTGCGTCAGCGCTGCATACAGCGCGTCCTTCGTCACCCCGTGGCGCTGGAGCAGTTGCGCAGCGGGGGAGCGTCCGACTTCGGTGGCGAGCGCGACCAGCAGATGTTCAGTGCTGACGTAATCGTCTTGTAGGCGCTGCGCCTCTGCCTGCGCCGAGTCGAAGACCAGCTTCATGCGCGGCGACAGACGCAGATCCGCCCCGTACGCCTGCGGCAGACTCTTGAGCAGTGCGCGCGCTTCGGCGGCAATCTGCGGCGGCTGCACATGCATCTTCTGCAGGATCGACGGGACGATACCGCCGGACTGCTCGACGAGTGCCACCAGCAGATGCTCGGGCACGACCTCCGAATGTTGCTGGTCGGAGGCCAGGTTCTGTGCGGCGACGACCGCTTCCTGAGCCTTCTCGGTGAACTTGTTGATATTCATGACGACTAATCACGCGCGGGCTGAGCCCGCGCTCTAGGCGGCACCGCTCTAAGCGGCGCTGTGTCCTTTCGCTGCGTCGCCGCTCGCTTTGCGCAGCGCTTCCCAGAGCTCGCGCTCTTCGGTGGAGAGATCCGCGGGCAACTGCACCTCGATGCGCGCGTACAGATCCGCTTTGTCTTCAGGCTTGCCGACCGTCGGCATGCCGTATCCTTTCAGTCGAAAAATCTGCCCGTTCTGTGTCAGCGGCGGGATGCGGAGACGTGCGGGCTTCCCGCTCAGCGTCATGACCGACGCCTCACCGCCAAGTACCGCTGTCATCACCGGCACCAGCACCTTCGTGTAGAGGTCGCGCCCTTTCAGCTCGAACACCGGGTGCGGTGCGAGTCGGACCCGCAAATAGAGGTCGCCGGCGGCGGCGCCACCCTGACCCTGTTCGCCTTCACCACTGATGCGAACGCGTGAACCGTCGATGACACCCGCCGGGATGCGCACATCCACACTGCGAGCATGTCCGTCGTGCCGCAGCGACAACCGATGCGTCGATCCGCGATAGGCGTCCTCGAGCGGGAGCTCGATCTCGTTTTCGATGTCGCGGCCCGGTCGCTGGCGAACGCGTCCAGCGCCGCGTGGCTCGCGCTGCGCACCGCCCGTGCCGCCGCCGAAGAATGTGGTGAAGAAATCGGAGAACGGGTTCGAGTCGCCGAAGAGTTCTTCCATCTCTTCTTGCGTCATCCCGCGGAAGCCGCCGCCGCCCGTGCCGCCGACATTCCAGGATCCCGCGAACGGATTGGCGCCGCCTTGCGCCCCGGCCTGCTCGTACATCCGCCAGTTGGCGCCGAGCTCGTCGTACTTCTTGCGCTTCTCGGGATCGCCAAGCACCTCGTACGCCTCGTTGACCTCTTTGAACTTGGCTTCGGCGGTCTTGTCGCCCGGGTTCACGTCGGGATGCAGCTTGCGGGCGAGCTTGCGAAACGCCTGCTTGATCTCCTTTTCCGTGGCCGTCTTCGGCACGCCGAGCGTCTTGTAGTAGTCCTTGAACTCCACCGATCGCGTCTCCGTCTCTGCGTCGAGAGCGGCGGTCAGAGACCGATGGCGTCGCTCAGGCGACGCATCTCGGTCAGCAATTGCCTGCGACCCGCTCCGGTGTTGAGCGTGTTCTCGTCGAGCAACGGGCGCATGCGTTGCACGACTTCTGCCACGGCGAGCAAACGTTGTACGCCCGCCAGGTTCACTCCCAGCTCGTCGACGAGTCGCTTGATCAATCGAAGCCGCTCGAGTTCTTCACGCGCGTACAGCCGCATGCTGCCGACCGATCGCGCCGGCTGGATCAGTCCCAGCCGTTCGTATTTGCGGAGCGTCTGCGGGTGCATGCCCAGGAGCTCCGCGGCCATGCTGATGAAATACAGTTCCGGCTCGATTCGCATAGGCAAATACGTGGTGCGCGCCCTCGACAAGTTGATACGAGTCGAGTATAGGCCTTGATACGATGCGTGTCAACTTCGCAGGCCGCCGCACAACGCTCGAGCCGGGGTTCGCGTTAGTATCGGAAGGCGTCCTTGGACATCACCGCTCCAGATCTCTTCACCATCGGGCTCCTCGTCGTCCTCGAAGGCCTCCTCAGCGCCGACAACGCGTTGGTGATGGCCATCATGGTTCTGGGGCTTCCCAGGCGCGAGCACAAGGCGGCGCTGCGCTACGGCCTCATCGGCGGCTTCGCGTTCCGCATCGTCGCGACGCTGCTCGCCGTCTATCTGATTTCGATCGCCTGGGTGAAACTCGTCGGCGGCCTCTACCTGCTGTACCTGACCTACTCACATTTTTTCGGGCAACCTGAAGGCGGCGATCGACGACGGCCCCCGCGAGCCAAGCCGATGCTGGGACTGTCGGCGTTCTGGGCCACCGTGGTCCGCGTCGAAGTGATCAACCTCGCGTTCTCGATCGACTCGATTCTCGTCGCCGTGGCGATGTCGCCGAAGAAGTGGGTGGTGATCTCGGGAGGCATTCTCGGCATCGTCGCGATGCGGCTGGTGGTGGGCCAACTGCTGCGCCTGGTGCAGCGCTATCCGGCGCTGGTCGACGGCGCGTTCGTGATCATCGCCTGGGTCGGCATCAAGCTGTGTATCGAGTACTTGCACGCCGCGCACTACGTGGGCTTCGAGATCCCGCAGTGGCTGTCACTCGGACTGATCGTGGTGATCTTCGCGGTCGCGTTCGTCTACGCGAAGATGCAGGGACCCGCGCCGGACGAGGAACTGGCCTCCGACGACCTGGACGAGGACGTCAATTCCTCGCGGCGGGCGTGAGCATCGTCTCGCGACGGTCGTTGCCACGCATGTAGACGACCTTCACCGGCTGACCGATCTTCAGGAGATCGAGCGCGTAGGTGTAGTCGTAGATGTTCGTGATGGACTGTCCGGCGATCTCGATGATGATGTCGCCCTTCTGCAGGCCCGCCTGTTCCGCCGGACCGCCGCCGATCACGCCGCTGAGGAGCAGGCCCTTCGCATTCGACGTGTAGTCGGGAACGGTTCCGGTGAAGACGCGCACACCGGTCCGACTGACCGTCTGCGAGGACTGTTCGACTTTGGCGAATTGCGGAGGCTCGCTCTGATCCATGAGCCGGTTCACGACCCCCGCGGCGAGCGACGCGATGCGGTCCAGATCCTCGTAGTCGATCTTATCCGCCGTGTCGGACGGCTTGTGGTAGTCGGCGTGTGCGCCGGTGGTGAAATTGAGGCTCGGCACGCTCACCTGATTGAACGTCTGCACGTCGGTGGGCTGATACGGATCGGGCTGCAACGTCAGATCGAAGCCGGCTGCGACGTTGGCGCGCTCGAGGAGCGTCGCCCATCCGAGGCTGGTGCCGGTGGCCTGCACGGCGAGTTTGTTGTCGTGCATGCGTCCCACCATGTCGAAGTTCAGATAGGCGGCGATCTGGTTCATCGGTAGTGGAGGAGAGGTGACGAACGCGTTCGAGCCGACCAGTCCCATCTCTTCGGCCGACCAGAACGCCACCAGCAGATTGCGGCGCCTCACCGGCTGCTTGGCGAGCGCTTCGGCGATCGCCATGATTGCCGCACTGCCGGATGCGTTGTCGTCGGCGCCCAGATGTGGTTTGCCGGCGTCGTCTTTGGCGGCAAGCGAGTTGCCGTTTCGCCCCATACCGAGATGATCGTAATGCGCACCGATCGCGACCCACGGTTTTGCTGCCGTCGGAGTCGCGGCGGTCGCCGGCAGATAGCCGACGACGTTGCGTCCAGTCTGCTTCTCGCGCACGAGCGACGTTTTGAGAGTGACGGTGACGTTGGGAAGAGGGAAGCCGGCAACGTGCGGATTGCCGCTGTCGAATTGCTGCTGGACGTCTTTCAGCGGTTTCGATCCCGCGAACAGCGCATCGGCAACTCGCGAGGTGACGCTCGCCGCGGCGATGCCCGATCCCGAGAGCGCGGTATCGAACGAGATCGGCACGGTCTGACCTGCGTTCGGCGAACGCGGGCCGGTGACAACGAGCAGCGCCTTTGCGCCACGCTGCCGCGCCGCCAGCGCCTTGTAGCGGAGATCGGAATAGCGCAGGAGGATCGCGCGCGTCTGCGGGTCGGCGTCTTCGGGGAAATAACGCAGCACCACGACGACCTTGTCCTTTACGTCGAGCGTCGCGTAGCTGTCGTAGCCGAAGTTCTGCGACTCGGGGACGACAATGCCGTACCCGGCAAACACCGCCGATCCAGTGACCTCGGTATCGTCCGAGAACGAAAGCGACAGCACGTCCTGCGGTGCGTTGAACGTCGACGAGCCGACCACGATCCGCGAGCCGCCGTCGCGGCTTCCAGCTGTGAAGTCGAACGGCAGGAAGAGACTGTCGCGTCCGGGCAACGGCTTCGCGCCCAGTCGTGTGAGCTGCGCCGCGAGGTAGTCTCCCGCGAGTCGCTCTCCCGCCGATCCCGCCTCCCGACCCGCAAATCGCTCCGAGGCCAGCGTCTCGACGTAGGTGCGTGTGCGGAAGGTCGCCGACGACTGCGAGAACGTCGCCGCCGTGCTGAGCGCGACGGCCGCAGTGATCGCAACAATTGCCGTTCGCGTGCTTCGCATCATGGCTTCCTTGGGCCCGCAGCCGCCAGCGCCTCGAGCGCTTTCTGATGATTCCATTGCGCCAGATAGATCTGGCCTTCACGCCCGCCGCCGCGGCTCGACGTCCACGCCAGCTGGGTGCCGTCAGGGGAGGGGACCGGCAGTCCATCGAAGCCGTCAGAATACGTGACCCGAACCGGTTCCTTCTTGCCGTCGATGTCCATCATGAACAGCTCGAAGTTGTCGAAGCCCAGCTTGTTCGACGCGAAGATCACGTACTTACCGGACGGGTGGATGTACGGCGCCCAACTCATCGCCTTGAAATCGGTGAGCTGGTGATCATCGGTGCCATCGAGGTTCATCGTGTGCACGTCAGCGATGACGCCAGCCTCATTGAAGCGCCGCCAGATGATCCGCTTGCCATCGGGCGAGAAGAATGGACCGCCGTCGTAACCCACCACATGCGTGAGGCGCTTGGCATCGGAACCGTCGCCATCGGCGCGCATGATGTAGATCTCGGCGAAGTAGCTGGGATCGGTGTCGAGCTGTTTCTGTTCGGCAGGGGAGAGTCGTCGACTGTAGGCCTCGCGCGTCGAGGTGAACACGATCCATCGACCATCGGGCGAGTAGCTGCCCTCCGCGTCGTAACCGCGGGCGTTCGTCATTCGTTTGTACGTACCCGTCTTCGCGCTGCGGACGTAGATTTCCATTTCCGGGTCGTAGTCCCACGAATACCGGCGCTCCTGCCCGGACGCTCTGAACTTGAGCTCCTCGTCCTGAAGCTGCTTCGATTTCGGGTCGTGATGCGTCGAGGCGAATTCGATGTCGCCGGTGACCGGATTGATGAACGAGCAGGTCGTCTTCCCCATGCCCGGTGACACCCGGGTGACATCGCCGCTCGACAGGTCCATCACGTAAATCTGATAAAAAGGATTGCCCGGTTCACGCTCGCTCTGGAAGACGAGCTTGGTGCCGTCCTTCGACCAGTACCCCTCGCCAGCCCGCCGTCCCTCGACCGTGAGCCGGCGGATGCGAGTGAGGAAATCGCGTTCCTGATACGGACTCTGCGCGAAAACGGGCGGCTCGGCGATGATCGCCAGCGCCCCGGCCGCCAGGGCCAGGCCGGTCAACACAAACACCGCGGTCGGACGTCTAAGTAGATGGGGCATCGGCTCCCCATAATTTATTACCATTCATCGAACGTGCGTCTGCCCCATCCAAAAGCGCTGCTGAAACTGCCGCTGAAGCTCCCGCCCATCCCGCGTTGGCTGTTTTGGGCGGTCGGGGGCGTGCTGATCGTCGTCGTGACGATGAGCGCCTCGTGGACCTTGCGCCATGCGTGGGCGATTTACAAGCTGAATCGCGGGGTCGGCGATACCGTCTTCTACGACGCCGAGGGCAAGCCGTGGTTCCATCTCGACGAGCAGCGGCGCGATGTTCCCCTCGATCAGATTGCGACCTTCTTCAAGGATGCGGTGATTGCCGTAGAGGACCACCGCTACTACCGGCATCCAGGCATCGATCCGATCGGATTGTCACGTGCCGCGGTCCACAACCTGCATTTCGGCGCCGGGGTGCAAGGAGGCAGCACCATCACGCAGCAGCTGGCGCGAACGCTGTATTTGTCGAACGTGCAGACCTACGGTCGCAAGCTCAAGGAGGCCGTGCTGGCCGTCATGCTGGAGGTGCTCCTGAGCAAGCGCGAGATCCTCGAGCTGTATCTCAATCGCGTGTATCTCAGTGGCGGCATCTACGGCGTGGAGTCGATGTCCGAGAAGATGCTGCACAAACCGGCGTCGAAGCTGTCGCTTGGAGAGGCGGCTCTTATCGCCGGCATCATCCGCGCGCCCGCTTCCTATTCACCGTGGACGCACTACGACGCGGCACGACGTCGCAGCTTCGTCGTACTCCAGCGCATGCGCGAAGAGAAGAAGATCACCGCCGCGCAGGAACAGGCCGCTCGCGCTGAAGTGATTTCGATCCAGCCGCCGCCATCGGTCTCGAGCGCACGCTACGGCTACGCCAAGGAGTACCTGCGCCAGCAATTTCGCGACATCTACGGCGGCGACAACCCGCCCGACTGGAAAGTGCAGACGACCTTCGTGCCGGCGATTCAGGAAGCCGCCGAGATCGCCGTGCGCGACGGGCTTCGACGGTTGGGCGGGCGCGACCTGCAGGCCGCACTCGTCGCGATCGATCCCGAGACCGGTAATCTGCTGGCGATGGTGGGTGGATCGGATTTCGCGGTGACGCCGTACAACCGCGCCTATCGCAGCAAACGGCAGCCAGGCTCGGCGTTCAAGCCGTTCGTCTACGCGGCGGCGCTCGAGAGCGGACTGTCGCCGGTCTCGCGACTCACCGGCCTGCGTCAGGTCGCGGTGCAAGCGCCCGAGGGTGTGTGGATTCCGCGCGACGAGCGGGCGACGGGACAAGACACGCTGACGCTGCGCGAGGCGCTGCTCGAGTCGAACAACGCGGCGGCGGTGAAACTGCAGCAGCAACTGGGAACGCGGCCCGTTCTCAGGCTCGCGAGCGACCTCGGCGTCAACGATCAGCCCAACGTCCCATCGCTGGCGCTCGGCAGCGGCCTCGTCACCCCGCTCGACCTCACCACCGCGTTCGCGGTATTCCCGAACATGGGTTATCGCGTGCGCCCGCGCGGACTCGTGCAGGTGTCGAACGCCGACGGCGAAGCGGTGCATCAGGTGCACATCGAGCGCGAGAAGATCCTGCCCGAGCAGGTGGCGTTCCAGATGGTGACGATGCTCGCGGACGTCGTCCAACGGGGAACGGGTGCGGCCGTGCGGGCGCAGGGTGTGCACGGGGCGATCGGCGGAAAGACCGGAACCACGAGCGAGTATCGCGACGCGTGGTTCGTCGGCTTCAACACCTCCGTCGTCGTTGGCGTGTGGGTCGGGTACGATCAGCCGCAGACCATCTCGGAGGGCGCATCCGGATCGCGAGCGGCGCTGCCGATCTGGGCCGATTTCATGCGCCGCACCGCACGTCGTTTGCCGGCGCGGGATTTCGCGCCGCCCGACGACATGCGCAGCGAGCAGATGTGCATGATCTCGTATCACCGGGCGCTCGACGGCTGTCCGACGTACACCGAATACTTCAAGGACGGAGACTCGGTACCGACGCAGCTCTGTGAGCTGCACTCGGGCACGCTGCAGCAGCGCGCCGAACGCGCCATTCAAGGACTGCTTGGCGTGCTCGGCCGCCGCATCCGCGGAATCTTCAAGTAGCCACGAAGATCAGGCCACGAAGAACACGAAGATCAGGCCACGAAGATCACGAAGAACACGAAGATCAGGCCACGAAGATCACGAAGAACACGAAGAGAGATGCAGACAGACGCGACAGCACGGTGCTGGTGGTGCGGCACCGATCCGCTCTACGTGAAGTATCACGACCGCGAATGGGGCCGTCCGGTCAAGGACGACACGCGGCTGTTCGAGAAGATCTGCCTCGAAGGATTTCAGGCTGGTCTCAGCTGGATCACCATTCTTCGAAAGCGCGACGCGTTTCGCGACGCGTTCCACGGCTTCGAGATCGAGCGCGTCGCCCGCTATACCGCTCGCGATGTCAATCGCCTGCTGAAGAACGACGGCATCGTCCGCCATCGCGGGAAGATCGAATCGACCATCAACAACGCCCAGCGCGCGCGTGAGCTCCAGCACGAGTGCGGCTCGCTCGCGAAATACTTCTGGCGCTGGCCGCCGGATCCCTCGTCACGCCCGCGACGTATCACGCGCGACGTGTTGAGGACGATGGCGACGACGCCCGAGTCGACCGCGCTCAGCAGAGATCTACGCAAACGAGGCTGGACGTTCGTCGGCCCGACGACGGTGTACGCGTTCATGCAGGCCATGGGCCTGGTGAACGATCACGTCGAGACGTGTGATTTCAGGTAGGTAGCGATTGTTGAATGCTAGATCTTTGACTGTTGAATAGTTGTCGATCGGCGATTATCGATTCTTGATTGAAAACGCAACGAGCCCATTTGGCCGCTTTGTGCCCCCGGCTCCAGTTCCTCGGCTCTCAATCACAAATCAACAATCACCCAATCAACAACGAATCAACAATCAAAGATCAACAATTCAACAATCGCTTATCGATCGTTCAGCCGCACTGACTGTCGCACCCGGCGGAACGCGTCCTGATACATGGACGCTTCGCTCTGGGGCGCCACACCGATCAGGAAGAGGAGTCGTCCGTCGGTGAGCCGCGTGGTGGTCAGCGACACGCTTTCGTTCTGACCGGTTGCTTCCGACACGTTCGACAGCGTCGTCCGCAGCGCGGCGCGTCCGTCGATCGCTTCGCGCGAATAGCTGCCGCTGAAGCGAAGCTGGCGGTTGGCCTGCGTCAAGGATGTGATCAGGCCATCGGTGTCGCGCTTGAGATCGCCGGTGCCCTTGTCGCCGACGCCGATCTGCACGCCGTGCGTGAACGCCTCGCCGTTGTAGCCGCCTTCCGGTGCATAGGTCACGCTCTTGTCGTCGCCGCTGACTTCGCCCCAGTTGGTGGGCACGCTCAGCTGGAGAAAGTTGACCGGCTTTGCCGTACGGAAGTCGGTCGACGGCGGCGCCACGCGCACCGGCGTCCGTGACGCGGTCTTGACCGGCTGATCGCCCTTGGCCTGTCCCTTGGCGATCTCTTCGGCCGTGTACGAACGCCCCATGCCCTTGATGCGAGCCTGCATCGACGGGAACTGTCCGCTGTCGGCGTTGCCCTGCACGCGCAGCGACTGCGCTTCGCGAGTGATCGCCTCGTAGCGGTTCTTCGGGTTGGGGTGGCTGCTCATCCACTGTGGTCCTTGACCGCCACCCTCAGCCTCGATGGTCTTGAACATGTTGGCCATCTCGCGAGGTTGATAGCCCGCACGCGCCAGAATCTGCGATCCGAGAATGTCGGCTTGCGATTCGTACTCGCGGCTGTACTTCAGGAAGTAGGTTCCGAGGCCCAACTGCGTGCCTTGTGAGATCACGTTGCCCGCAGTGCCGCCGACGACGGCGCCCGCGATCTGACCGAGAATCGATCCGATCTGGAACTTCTGACCTTTGGTGGCCTGAGCGGTCCCGTGGCGCAGCGCAACGTGCGAGATCTCGTGGGCCATGACACCGGCCATCTCACCCTCGCTCTTGGCCGCCTCCATCATGCCGCGGTTGAGAAACATCGGTCCGCCGGGAAGCGCGAACGCGTTGATCTCCTTCTGGTTCACGACGCGGAAGGTGTACTGGAACTCCGGATGTCGGAACTCTGCAGGAATCGCCGCAGCCAGCTTCGAGCCCACTTCTGCGACGTACTGATCAAGACGGCTGTCGTTCAGCAGCGGCAGTTCCTTCGTGGCCTGGGCGGCGGCTTCCTTGCCGACCTTCACGTCCTCGGAGACCGGGTAGCGATTCTCCGGGGCAACGATCCGCGTCTGCGCGGGCAGCAAGGACGCGCAGGCGATGACGATCGCGAGTGTCCATCGAAGCGGCGAATGACGAGCGGAAGTTGTACGCACAGTCATGGTCCCTATATTGGCGCAACGCAGCGGATCAACGCTTGATAATCACGCCAAACGTTACACGCCAGAAACTGAGCCGCGCGTCGCGCTCTCCCGTGGTTTCGATCGCGTCACGACTGAGCGTCCGGAAATGCCGAAGTTCGAACCGGAGGCCCGTGCGCGGACTCAAAAGCCCAATCGCTCCTGCTCCAAGGTTCATGCCAAGCGAATTGTCGTCTACGGGATCGAGAATCGCCGTGTATGTAATGCCTGTGTGTATGAGGCCGAGGCCACCGATTAAGTAGGGTCGGAGCGAATAGCCGGTCACTCGGAGCGGTGTCGCCACGATTACGCTCCCGCTCACGGTCGCGACAGTGCTCGCCAGAACGATGGAAGCCGCGGGTCCGGTGGCGCTTGGCGGAAGACCGCCGCGCTCGAAGAAGTGAGGGGCATATGCGAAGTCGCCCTCGACGCCGAGAATGCCGCTGCTCAACCAGCCAGCCGAGCCGCCGAAGATCACGTGCGTCCCCAACGACTCGGTGGATTCCGACGGTTGGTCTGTGTGGAACACCGTTCTGCCGCCAAATGCCCCGCCGATGAACGGTGTGAAGAGATAGTCGGCTCGAGCGGGGGCAGCCAGCCCACACAGGACCACCACCAGTGCAGCAGTCGTGGCGCGCCCCGCGCGCAGGATCGCGATCAAGGCACGAAGGACTTCAGGAAGAGCCGCGCGAAGGTCGACGCTGTGACGTCGCCAGCACTGAGGGGGAACGGGGCGCTCAACCCGTCGCTGTTCGCCAAAAGGATGAACGTGAGGCGGCGGTTCGGCATCAGGACTTTCACGATGAGGGAAGAGTACGCGCCGTCGACCGATCCGAACTGCCACGCGACTGGCTGTCCATTGTACGCCTGCACGAACCAACCCAGTCCGGTCGGCAGCGCGACCGAGCCCGCGTACGACTGCGTCCACGCGAGGTCGCGCGTGGACGGCTGCAGCAACAGGCCCCCATCGAGCGCTTGATCGAACTTCGCGAGATCGCGAACCGTCGAGACGACGCCATCGGCGGCATCGACAGGGCGGGTTGGGAATTCGAGATTTCGCTGCGCACGTCGGCTGACCACGCGATAGGGCACCGCGAGATCGCGGAGCACCGCGCCATAACGGTCGACTCGCGACTGCCCAAGCAGGTTGATGTCGTCGGGGGACGGCGAGAGATAGGTCTGGCCTGGCACCGATCGCGTCATGGCCAGGAAGTCGAGGACGTCGTTGGCGAGCACTTCCCGGTATTTGAGATCGACGCATTCTTCAATCACCCCGGTCAGCGCCGCAAATCGATCGGGGGAGTATTGATAGGTGCCGGTCGGCGACGTATGGCTGAGCAGTTGCGACAACGTGGTCGACGGGTCCGGATACTCGGGTGTCCAGCGAATGACTCGATCGCTCAGCCGTGCGTAACTCTGATCGATGCACTTACGCAGGAGAAGCGTGGACCCGAACACTTGCGATAACTGCCCGATCCCGTAAGGTGTGTCTGGCGTCGCCGCAACGTTGGCGTCGACGTCCTGCTTTCCGAATCCGCGCTCCCAGACAACGACGCCATCCTGCAGAATGGCCGCAGACATCCCAGGGATGGCGGCCTCCGCCCGGAACGTTTCGAGATACCCCGCGAAAACGGAAAAAGACAGGCTTTGGGCAGACGCTGGCTGCAGGGAGACAGCGATGCTGACCAGCACGAATGAGGCGATGCTGACGATGCGCACCTAAGCTGTGCCGAAGACTCTACTGAATGATAACACTCCGGACGAGATCAGTAGAGGAAGCGGGTTGCCACGTGTGCTACAGTCTTACCCGCGAACTGCTTGATGCGTCACGTTTCTGCACGCACCCGGTTTGGCGTCGTTCTGGTGTGCGCCATCGTCTGCCTGCTGTCGGGTAGCCGGTTGTTTGCGCAGGCGGCCCAGGCGTTGCGAGTCGTTCCGCTGGTCCATCCCGACCAGGTCCTGGTGTCGTTTGAGTTGACAGACGGCCTCACCGAGGAAGTTCGGCAAGCCATTCTCAGCGGCCTGACGACCACCTTCACCTACACCATCGAACTTCGACTTGATGTTCCGGCATGGGTGGATCGGACCATCGCCACTGCCACCGTCACGAGCAGCGTTCAGTACTCCAACCTCGAACGCGAGCATCATCTGGTGCGGACGATCGACGGACGCACGGAAGAAGCCAAGGTCACGACCGACGAAGGCATCGTTCGGAAATGGATGACGAGCGTCGATCGGCTGGCGTTGTTCCCGACGAACCTGCTCGAAGCGAATCGTGAATATTACGTCCGCGTGAGCGCCACTGCCAGACCGAGCAACAGCTCGATCTTCTGGCCGTTCGGCAGTGGAACATCGGCGCAGGCCAAGTTCACGTTCGTTCGCTAAGTCCCACCTCGTTTCCCGTCTTCCCCTCGTCACTTTTTGTCGGCATCGCCACTTTGTGTCAGACCGGCACGTGCCGATTGCCCTGTAACTGCACGCCGGTGCCCGTCTCGCCATAGCGCGCGAAACATGGCTGGAAACCTGCACTGAGGGTGGGCACCGGAGGCAGGACGAAGTGGAACCGAGTGCAGTACCCGTACAGCGGCGTTGGAGCTCGCTGTTTTCGACGGTGGCGTGCAGTGCATCGACACTGGCATTTGTGGTCGCGGGCGCCTGTCTCGCGTATGCCACGGTGCAGCAGGTCGATCGGCTGACGCGCTTGACCACACCGACGCCGCCCGAGGTTGCCACTGACGTCATCGTCCGCAACGCGAAGGATGCCGCGGGGCGCCGCGCCTCGTTCCGCGTGCTGCTGTTCACCGATGAATTCCGTTGGCGCTTGTCGTCGTTCGACGAGTTGGAGAGCGAGAACGGCGAGCCGGCGTTCACGCCGGAGATGAAAGCGGTGCTCAACCGGGCGAAGGAAATCATCGCCGTCGGTGCCAGCTCCGAAGAGATTGTCCCCGGCCTCGGCGCCGACGCGGGACGCAAGCGCGAAGAAGCCCGTGCGGGGCGCCGCGCCGAAAAGATTGCGACGTGGGTGCGTAACGCGCTCAGTAACGCGATTCCCGTACGTAAGCTGAACGTCGGGCATCACCTCCCGACGACCAGGGGATCGAAGGAGACATCGGATCAGCGCCGCGTGGTGATCATCCTGGTGCTCGAGCGTGAAGAGGGCACCAACGTCGATGAAGCGCTGCGAGCGGCGATGGCGCTGGAGAGCATCAACGCGCCGATCTTCGAGGCCCTGCTGACGCGCTACTCGCTGTCGGCAGCCAAGGCCTTCACGTGGGTGGAGTAGGACGTCATGCGTGAGTTTCTGGATGTCGCCAACGCATTCGACACGTCGTTGAAGGTGGCGTGGATCGTGTGGCTGGCGTGGGGAGTCGGGCAGGTGGTCTGGTGGAAGCACGAACGGGCGAACGCGCTGCTGCGCAAGCTGCAGCCGTCGGCGCGCCCAGTCCGCCGGCCGGCCCCTCGACGCGAGAAGCCCGTCGAGCCCGTTGGCCGTTTGATTACGCCTCAGCACGTGGAAGCCGAGGCACCGAAGGTTCCGTACAAGGCGCCGGTTCCGTCCGCGCCAGTACCCGTGTCGTCAGCGCCGGTGTTCGATCCGGCGAAGGCGATCGTTGAAACGTTCGACCCGCGGGAACGAGGAGATCTCGACGCGATCGTGGCCGACATGGAAGCCAGCATGCCGCGCCTGCACGACGCACCGCAGGTTCACTAAGCCCACCCCCTGCGAGGGGCGGACTGTCTGCGCGTACCGGGGGGTCGCGTGGCGGTCCGCTCCTCGTGCCCTTTACACTAAGCCGTTCGAGGTTCGAGGTTCGATGTTCGACGTTCGGACTGTTCCCGCGTTCGCTGTTCTGCATCGCGGAGCGACCGTGAACATCGAACCGGGAACTCCGAACCTCGAACCTCGAACCTCGAACCTCGAACCTCGAACGACTAGTAATACACGGTCACCCGCAAAGTCCCCGAGTTGTCCGTCAGCACGTCATCGTTGATCCCGAGAAAGAGTCGCCCGCCCGATCGTGCGCGGTACGGGCCCTGTTCACCGCCGATGAAGAACATATCGTTGCCGCCGCCGATGCGACCGATCAGCGCCGCCGCCGGACGATCGGGAAGAGGACGCCCGTTGTTGCGCGGCGAGTTGCGCTCGCCTTCGGCGCCGTCGCGTCGATTGGGTCCCCAGCGCACTTCGCCGGAGGCCATGAAATAGATCGCCTGACCCGGACGCAGGTCGATCCCTGAGTCGGTCCACGGTTCGCGGGCGGTGACGTTGACCTGCCGCTCCCGCATCCCTCGCGGAATGGTCACGGACGCGTCGGCCTGATCGTCGCGGTCGCGATCGCGATCGCGGCCGGAGAACGACTCGCGATCGTTGAATTCAATGCGATCGATCTCGTTGCGGGGAACGCGCACCGTCCGACGTCGGCCGCCGTCGCGTTCTTCGAATTCGATCTCGCGTCCGTAGACGCCGATCAATTCCCCCTGCATCCGGCGCCCGTTGGTCAGCACCAGGGTGTCCGCGAGCAGCGACGCGGTTGAAAAGACCAACGACAAGCCAAGCACTGTGAGTTGTGCCTTCATCGTCCACCTCGTAGCGATAGGGGTCGCTGGAACCCGCGAACCCGAACACGTCTATCGGCCCCAACGGGCTTCGTTGTGAGGCCTCAGAGCACGATTCGCGCCAAGCCGCACAGCTCATTCGCCGCTAATATGCGCTCGGGCCAGGGAATTCAGCAGCGGTAGTTGTCCTCTCAGGATCTTCGAGTGCGCCTCGGGAATCGTGAACCAGGCGGCGCGATCGACCTCGGGAAACGACTGGTGTCGGCCGGATCGAGGTGGCCACTCCATCTCAAACGAGTTGCTCCTGATTGCGGCGGCATCGACGTCGAATTCAATCGCCCATGCCTGAACCACCTTGCCTCCAGCCTGACGCACGGGCGTCAGAGGAATAAAGGTGCCATCGGGCGACGCGCCGATCTCTTCCTCCACCTCGCGCCTGGCAGCGGCCAGCGGATCTTCGCCTTCGTCGATCTCGCCTTTCGGGATCGACCACGCACCGTCATCCTTCTTCGCCCAGAACGGACCGCCAGGGTGCACGAGCAGCACTTCGAGTGTGCCCATTCGCGATCGAAACAGCAGCAGACCTGCGCTCTTTTTGGCCATGTCACGGCTCGCGCTGCTTCGCGTGCTGGTGCTGACGCCAGAGTATGGCGGCAACGGCGATGAGCGCGACGGTGAGGAGACCGAGACCGGTCCCGACCGCGGTCAGGAAAACGAGGTATGCCGTCCGTTCGGTCACGCACCATCATCATGCCTCACCGGCGTTGACGCGCGCCCCCTGCCGTGTGACCATTCGCTCGCAAGAGGGAGGCGGAGAGATGCGAGGCAAGTGGACCGGTGCATCGCGTGACATCGTCGTATTCGTCGGCCTGATGTGCGTCGGCGCAGAAGCGTGGGCGCAAAGTGCGCGTGATGCGTCGGCCTGCGCGGCACTCACGAAGCTGCAGATTCCCGGACTCGCACTGTCGATCACGAAGGCGCAATGGTTCGATGCCGGATCGACGCCGCCTGCTGCGGGTCGAGGGGCGCCAGCGCCGGCGGTGAAGCTTCCCGCCTACTGTCGCGTCGACGGTGTGCTCGATGCGCGCACAGGTGCCGACGGCAAGAGCTACGGCATCGGGTTCGCGCTCGCGCTTCCGAGTGATTGGAATGGCCGCTTTCTGTTCCAAGGCGGCGGAGGATTGAATGGCTCGGTGCAGATGCCGCTCGGTGCAGCCGCAGCGGGATCGCAGCCCGCGCTCACGCGCGGCTTCGCGGTGGTAGCGACCGACACGGGTCACACCGGCACCGGATTCGACGCCAGCTTCATGCAGGAGCAGCAGGCGGTGCTCGACTTCGCCTATCAGGCGGTTGGTCGCGTGGCGCAGATGGCAAAACAGATCATCGCGCACCACTATGCCAAGCCTCCCGATCACTCGTACTTCGCCGGCTGCTCGACCGGCGGTCGTGAAGGCATGTTGATGGTGCAGCGGTATCCCACCTACTTCGATGGCGTAATCTCGGGCGCGCCCGCGATGCGCACCAACTTTTCCGGCATCGGCGATCAGTGGGTGGCGACGATGATCAACCAGGCGGCGCCGAAGGATGCAACCGGGAAGGCGCAGACGCTGCAGGCGCTGTCCGAATCGGACCGGAAGGCCGTGATCGACGGCGTCCTCAACGCATGTGATGCCGGCGATGGCGTGAAAGACGGCATGATCTTCAACATCAACGCGTGCCGCTTCGATCCGAAGACGCTGGTCTGCTCCGGCGCGAAAGCGGACGGCTGTCTGTCATCGGGGCAAGCGACCGCGCTCGAAAAAGCATTTGCTGGGCCGAAGGATTCGAAGGGCCGACAGGTGTATCCGGGCTTCCTCTTCGATACTGGTGTCAATGCCACGCAGGGGATTCCCGGGTTGCTGCGCGGCGGATTGAACCCCGTCGGGCCGCCGTTCTCGTCGACCGAGATCGACGTCGATCGTCTTGCGGAAGCGGCCGCGTCGGATCCCGGAGGGATCCTCACTGCCACGTCGAGTTGGACGCAGCTGAACACGTTCTCGAAGCACGGCGGAAAACTCCTGTTCTTCCATGGCGTGAGCGACCCATGGTTCTCGGCGCTCGACACCATCGACTACTACCAGCGCATGACGAAAGCGAACGGCGGCCCTGAGCAGGTGATGAACTGGAGCCGTTTGTTCCTGTCGCCCGGGATGGGACACTGCGGAGGGGGCGACGCCGCGCTCGACAGCTTCGACCTGTTGACAGCGATGGTCGACTGGGTGGAAAAAGGCACGGCGCCCGACTCCGTCACCGCGACCGGCCGCGCCTTCCCGGGACGCAGTCGTCCGCTGTGCGCGTACCCGAAGCACGCGCAGTACAAGGGACAGGGTGACACACAGGACGCGAAGAACTTCGAATGCAGGAACTGATCATATGAAGCTGCGCATGATCGTCTCGCTCGTCGGTGTGCTCGCGGTGATCGTGATGACGCGCGTGGGCGTCGCCGCGCATCACAGCAACGTGGCCTTCGCGGTGGAAACCGTACTCGAAGCGAAGGGCGTCGTGAAAGAGTGGCAGTGGACCAACCCACACACGTGGTTGATCATGACCGTCGACGATGGGAAGGGCGGGAAGACCGAGTGGGCAATGGAAGGCCGCGCGCCCGGCGTGCTGACGCGGGCGGGCTGGAGCCCGAAAGTGCTCAAGCCCGGCGATCAGATCACGGTCCATTACAGTCCGTCGAAGGACGGCAGCAAAGTTGGCATGATCGCGCGGGTGACGTTCCCCGATGGGCGCATCCTGCCGAACGCGCCTCCCGGCGACTGAGAGGCACACATGTCTGTGAGAAGCTGCCTGCTGATCATTGTCGGAGTCGCGGCGGTGAGCGCGCTGGTGAGTGCGCAAGCGCCGCCGGATTTCTCGGGCGTGTATCGCCCCATTAACGCCTTCGGTCCCGCGGGCGGAGGCGGCGGACGGGCAGGTGCCCCGCCGCCTGCCCAGCGTCCCGCCGGCCAGCCGCTGCCACCGCCGACGCGCACGGCGCCGTTGTCGGACGGCTCGCGCGGTCGCGCAGCCGATGCGCCGCAGTTGACGCCGGAGTACATGGCGAAGTGGCAGGCGATCAGCAAGGCCCGCATCGCCGGTGACACCTCGTCCGACAACACCGCCAGATGTCTGCCGCCGGGCATGCCAGCGATGATGAACATGGCCTACGGCATGGAGGTGATGCAGACCAAGGACAAGATCACCTTCTTCAGCGAGCTGAACGACGCCCTACGACGCGTCTACATCGATGGCCGCAAGCCGACGCAGAAGACCCTCGACGATCCGACGTACGCGGGCTACTCGACCGGACACTGGGAAGGCGACACGCTGGTGGTCGACACCATCGCGCTGCGCGACAACAGCTACATCGAGGGCTTCAGTCCGCACAGCGATCAGATGACGGTGCACGAACGGATTCGATTCGTCGAGAACGGGATCCTCGAGGATCGAATCACCGTGAACGATCCGAAAGCCCTCGTGAAGCCATGGGAGACCGTGAAGCGATATCGCCGAGCAGCGCCCGGCGACGATCAGCTTCGCGAATTCGCCTGCGCCGAGGGGATCGAGCACGCCAAGTAGGCGTACGTAGGGGCCGCCTTCAGGCGGCCCGGATGCGCATGCCCGATTCGTCCGGCCACCTGTCCATGCTGCGGTCGTACACCGCAGCCGACGCGCTGACCATCGGCAACGCCAGCTGCGGCAGCGTGTCGATCTTCTTGTGCCTCGACTATCTTGCCACCGGCAGCTCGCGCTATCTCTGGATCGCGTTTGCTCTGCTGCCGCTCGCGCTCGTCTGCGATGTCCTCGACGGCATCGTCGCGCGCACGCAGAAGGGGCGGCAGTCCGTACTTGGCGGCGATTTGGATTCCCTCGCCGACGTGATCTCGTTTGGTGTTGCGCCCGCCGTGCTCGGCTTCACGCTCGGCCTGCGCGGCGGCTGGGACATGCTGTGCCTCACGTACTTCATCGTCTGCGGCGTCAGTCGTCTCGCGCGCTTCAACGTCACGGCGTCGTCGCTCGCCGACAGCCGCACTGGAAAGGTGAAGTACTTCGAGGGCACGCCGATTCCGACCAGCCTGGTGATCGTCGGCCTGCTGGCGATCGCGTTCTGGCAGGGAAGTGTCGATGATGGATTGTGGTTTGGTGCAACGCGCATCGGGCCAGCCACGTTGCATCCGCTCGTGTTGATCTATGTCGCAAGCGGCAGCGCGATGATTAGCAAGACTCTGCGCGTACCGAAGCTGTAACGGACTGCCTCAAGGCGGCCCCTACGTACGCCAGACTTACTTTCCGTCGATGAGCGAGTAGATGCGCTGCACCCCGATCAGCGGCACACCCGGTGCTTGAATCGGGAGATGATCCTTGTGCTTGGTCAAATCGGCGCGCTTCGATGCTTCCTCCGCCGACACGCCCTGCTGCTTCAAACGACTCACCTCACTCCACACATCGCGCAAGTAGGCCTGGAAGTAGTCGATCTTTGCCTTGTCGGTGAACGCCTCGCCATGACCAGGCAGCACGGTGTCGAAGTCGAGCTTCTTGAGCGCGTCGAGTGAGTCGGCCCACTCGTTGGGAAACGAATCGCTCATGTTCGACAGGCCCGCGGTGAGGAAATCGCCGGTCATCACCACTTTCTCATTCGGCAGGTAGACGACGACGTCGCCTGCGGTGTGCCCGCGGCCGAGGAAGCGGATCTGAATCTCGCGCGTGCCGCGGAACAACGTCATCTCTCTCGTCAGGGTGACGTTGGGCGGCGTCGGCTTGAGCTCCTTCTGAGAGGCGAGGTTGTTCTCGGTCACCTGCAGTTGCGTTTGCAGCTTGGCTTTGGCTGCGGCGTCGCTCGTTGACGCGATCTGCTTCTTGAGTCCCTCGATCTGCGCCGGCATGCCGGTCAGGTAGTTCTGATAGAGCGGCATGCCGATCGAGTTGTTCAACAGCATGCGCCGCGTGAACTCATGGCCGATGATCTGCACCGTGGGATCGAAGATCTGATTGCCGTGCGCGTGATCGAAGTGGAAGTGCGTGTTGATCACCGTGCGGACCGGCTTGGTTGTGACGGTCTTGATCTCCTCGAGCAGCACCCACGCCGCGGCCGGCGAGACGTGATCGTCGACCACGATCACGTCGTCGTCGTTGACGATGAAGGAGGAATTGCCGACAACGGCAAGCGAGCCGGTACCGACCGCGTGGTAGATGCCCTCTTTGACTTTGTTGAAGCGGAACGCTTTGCCGCTGTGGGTCGTGCCCGCCGGTCGCCGCGATTGAGCTGCGACGGCGACGAGGGCAAGCAGACCAATCGTGACGACGAGCACCAGTCGTTTCATGCGACCAAGTCTACGACACGCAGGGGCCAGCTCCAGCCGGCCCGGAGTGCCGTGACCTGCGCTGTCACACCCTCTTGCGACCATGGTGGTGGAGGGGGGCGATGCCAGACGCGATCAGCAACCAGCCAACCAAGGGCGCGCGGGTGCTTCGATTCGAGGACTACCTCCAGCGTCATTCGACCGCGCGGGTGGAGAGCGCCGAGGTGGTAGAAAGCCCGTTCGGGCGCCCTGTGGGAGGCTCGCTTCTGAATGTGCGGCAGCTCGCGCATCGTCGCGTGATGCTGCGCTATCTGCAGGATCGTCGCGACGCCCCCTAGAGCGGACAGCGATGGTGGGACGCTGCATCGCCGAGTAGAGCGTTTCAGCGGGGGAGAACGATCGTCTCGCCGATCTCACGCAGCGCCAGTCGCTCGGGCTCGCCGGCCAGCGCCCGCTGCGCGCGCTCGATCGGCTCCATGAACGGCTCGTTGCTCAATCGAAACGATTGATGGTGCACGGGCACGATCAATCGTGCGTCCGCGGCATTGGCCATGGACACGGCCTGCTCGGGCGTGCAATGCGCGAAGATCCACGGGTTGTAGGCGCCGATCGGCATCACGGCCGCGTCGTACGGGCCGAACCGTCGATGCTCGCGGAAGAGTGGCGTCATCGCGGTGTCACCGGCGACGAGGAGCCGATGTCCTTCGCGTTCGACGACGAAACCAGCGTATCCGCGCCACCGATCGCGTCCGATGCGCGCGCCCCAGTGTTTCACTTCGATTGCACGAACGACGAGATCGCTGTGAGGTGTCGTCACGCGAGTGGACTCGTTCCAACGGAGTTCGGCCACCGAACGGAAGCGGCGCCGCGGCAGTAGGTCGGTGGTGCCCCAGGCCATCACCGCCGCGGGCAGGCCGCGGAGCGATCGCAGCGAGGGCCGGTCGAGATGATCGAAGTGGGCATGCGACACGAGCACCAGATCGATCTCGGGCAGCTCATGGCGAGAGAGTGCGCACTGCACGAGTCGAAGCGGTCCGAGCGTGCCGAGACCGAGGTCCACGCCCACGCGTCGATAGAGCACCGGATCGGTGAGGATGCGCACGCCGTAGAAGTTGATCAACACCGTGGAGTGACCGAGCCAAGCCAGCGTCACGGCCTCGTCAGACCATGTCTCCGGCGTGGGTGTCTGGGGCGCGCGCGGGATGTCTCGTCCGATTTCTGCGAAGCGCTGCCTGAGGAAACGAGCTCCCCAGGCAGCACGGCTGCGAGGTACGGTGTCAGTCGATGTCGTCACAGGTCGTTGAATGATATGACGCGTGGGCGTGCGAGTGTGGTTCGGACCCCTCGAATACGCGCGGCGTCCGTGTGACGTCACGAGGTCGAGCTCGTGATAGAGTGCGCGCCGCCGATGGGGTTGGCGCCAATGAAAGGCGCCAGTCTCGCCGGAGCTTTGGTGAAGGCGGAGGGCCACGCGGCCGACTCGAAGACAAGCGAGGTGTTCATGGTTCCAGTCACAGACCTGTGGCTCCCGATCCTGGTGTCCGCGGTCTTCGTGTTCGTGGCAAGCTCGATCATTCACATGGTGTTCAAGTACCACCACGCCGACTGGAAGCGGCTCCCGTCGCACGATGACGTGCAGGAGGCGATGCGCCGCTTCGCGGTGGCTCCGGGCGATTACCACGCCAGGAGCGACAAAGGTCCGAACTTCATCATCACGATCTTTCCGCCGGGGCAAAGCGGCATGGGCAAGAACCTCGTGATGTGGGTCCTGTACTCCATTCTCATCGGGGTCTTCGCCGGCTATGTCGCGGGCGAGGCGCTTGGACCGGGTGCGAGGTATCCCCGTGTGTTTCAATTCGCGGGAACGGTTGCGTTCTGCGGATACTCACTGGCGCTGATGCCGCAGTCGATCTGGTACAACCGGAAGTGGAGCACGACGCTGGTGTCGATGTTCGATGGTCTGATCTACGGGCTGCTGACGGCCGGCACGTTCGGCTGGCTGTGGCCGAAGTAATCGCGCCGGGCGATCGCACGCTTCCCGAGAAACTGCGTCGTCGCCTGGCCGAACCGCTGCCGGGCCGCGACGCGCAACTGCGCATGGCGCCGCGCCCGCTATATGGACCGGACACGGCGCTCGCATCCACGCTGCGTCCGGCGGCGGCGCTGCTCCTCATCTACGCGCACAACGACGCCTGGCACGTGCCGTTGACCGTGCGCGGGTCATCGCTGCGCCATCACACCGGGCAAGTCTCGCTGCCGGGCGGGCGTCTCGATCGTCCCGACGAGTCGGTACAAGAGGCGGCACTGCGCGAAGCACGCGAGGAGATCGGCGTGGATCCCGCGGACGTCGACGTGCTGGGCGGCCTCACGTCGATTCCCGTCGTCGTGAGCGGCCATCTTCTTCAACCTGTTGTCGGCGTCGCGTGGGAGCGGCCGGCGTTCGTCGTCGCCGAGCCGGAAGTCGAGCGACTGATCGAGATGCCGCTCGCGCGGCTGCTGGACAAGGACGCGGTTGCCTGGGAAGAGCGGATGCGTTCGCTGCCGCCGGCCGGTCTCATGAACGTGCCGTACTTCGCGGTCGAGGGCGCGCGCGTGTGGGGCGCGACGGCGATGGTGCTGGCCGAGTTCATCGCGGTGCTCGAAGATCTCAGCGAGTCGCGGTGAACCAGAGGGTTCTGCTCGACGCTGATCTGGCCTCTCTCTATGGAGTCAAGACCAAGGCGCTCAATCAGGCGGTGCGCCGAAACAGAGCCAGGTTCCCGCCTGACTTCATGTTTCAACTCGCTGCACAAGAAGCCGCGATCTTGCGGTCACAAACTGTGACCTCAAACGGTCACCTGATTCGCACATCCACACCGCGTCTGCCAGGCGACGTTCCTCGACACCATGGACACATCGTGTCAATCGGGTAAAGACGCGAATTGTCAATCGTCATCGAGCCTGGGCATTTCAGTCATGTCATCCACGGACAAACTGTGCAAACCGCGGCTTGGCCCAATAAAGGTCCAGACAGATCTGGCCGATGGGGCTGGTACAGCCCCTGCAACACCGGCTGCGGAGGACGTATGGAGCCGCTTCGGGAACTGCTCGCTGTCGACCAGCGTCGTGCGCTGGAGTTCTTCGTGGTGTGCCTCAAGGACATCTCCGAGCCCGGCGTTGACCGACAGGAGCTCCTCTACAACGCAAGCGTGCTCGCGCATTACGCTCAGGTTTCCGTGAACGCCGGTATGGACGTTCCCGCGCCTGCCGATCTTGGCGCGATCTTCGATAACTACGTCGTCGATCAGTCATGCGCCGACGACGGTCTCATCATGGAGACGGCGGCGGCACAGTGCCTCATGCTGACGGGGTTCTTCGAAGATCAGATGCGGCAGCGTCACAACATCCGATGGTACGCGGAGCTCGGCGCCGGCTTCTTCAATCGTGCGGCGTCGCGTCAATCGTCAACGCACAAAGCGCGTCTGCTCGTGATGCTGGCGCGGCACTTCGAGCCGTGGCGTCAACGTCATGCGCGGCTCGGACGCGAGCTGCGCGATCAACCGTATCTGCTCTCGCCGCGCTTTACGATGTGAGAGAGTCCGGATAGAGCCGGACACGACGACCAAAAGAAGTTCGATTGAAGCCGGAGACGATGACTACGGCTGTCCGCCGCGACTCTGGCCCGGAGGAGTCGACGGCGGAGTTCCGCGAGCCTTGTCTGGTTTGGTGGGCTGTGTGGCTTGACCCGGTGCGGGCACGCTCGTCGGCGGACCGCCGCCTTGGCCGCCGCCTCCGCCGCCGCTGCCACGATTGCTCCCGCCCGACGCATCTGGCGGCCCCACCCGGGGTGGTCCCTTGTCCTTGTCTTTAGGTCCGCTCTCGGCCGGCAGATTGAGAAGTGCTTCGGGCCCGCGCTTCAACGCGTTCTTCACCCGTTCCAACGCGGCTTCAGGAACGTGTCCGAGTTGTACGAGCTGCGTCAACGCAACGATGGCGACCGCGCGGCGATCGCGCGGGGCCGATTCAGAGATCGCTCGCAGCACGGCATCGCTGACACCCGAATCGAGTGCATCGGCAGCGACCGACAGCTCCGCCTCACCATTGCCGGCTTGTCCTTTCATCACCTGGCTGGCGTGCTCCAGCGCCATTGCGCGATGCTCCACGGCAGCAGCGATCACATCGATCGACTTGCCCTTGGCCTTGCCTTCGGCGATCTTGGCTTCCAGCAAACTCACTGGAATCCCAACCTGCCGCGCACGGGCAAGCGCGGTGGTGATTCGGTCCTGTGGCGGCTGCACCTGCGCGACCGCCAGGTCGGCGCACGCTACGCAGAGCGTGACCGCCGCCACAATGGCGATCCTCATATGTCCTCCTCGATGGGTCAGGGTGGTGGCGCTCATTATCCGCGCCTGATAGAAAGACGACGACCCGGCTGTGAAGTCACGTCGTGGTCACGAAGCTGAGCGGCGAGCGCCTCGCGGGCCCGTAATACACGCATTTTCAACGCGCTGACCGATGCCGTGAGCATGTCGGACATGTCCTCGTACGAGTGCCCCTCGACGTAGTGCAGCAGGAACGCCTCGCGCTGCACCGGCGGCAGGCGATCGAGGGCATGCAGCAGTTCCACGCGCAGGCTGGCGCGCTCGGCGCGTTCGCCGGGTCCTTCATGTCCATCCGGAACCGGCGGCACATCCTCGATCGACACCTGTCGACGACGCGGATCCTTCAGATGATCGAAGCAGCGGTTTCGCAGCGTGCGGAACAGCCACACGCGAAATCGATCCGGCTCGCGGCAGGAGGCGAGGTTCGTGTAGGCGCGAACGAGGGCGTCCTGCACCATGTCGGCGGCCGTATCTGGATCGCCGACCATCGACACGGCGTATCGATAGAGTCCGACTTGATATCGGCGCACGAGCTCGGAGAACGGCTCGACATCACCGTTCAGCACGCGGGCGATGATGGCGCTGTCGTCGGCCTGCATCATGTCACGACCAGCAGCGCCACCTGTCCGCCCATGCCGTCGTCGCGACGGCCGGGAACGGACGCGGGAACGAACCAGTTGCCTCGCGCCGACCGAAACGCGTAGTGATACACGCCTTTCGCCAGCGGCAGGTGAATCGTCCACTCGCGGCCATCACGCTGCATCGGCGTCGGCATCCACTGATTGAAATCGCCGGCGATGAAGAGTTCATCTCCAGGTGCATCGGCAACAGGGATGCGAATCGACACTCCGTTCGCATCCGCGCGGGGGGCCGCCAGCAACACGGGCGCCCCCCGCCCGAGGCGTCGCGTCATACCCACGCTCCACGTCCGCCGAAGCGCGTTCCAATAGAGCGGGTCCGGCGTCTCCTGTCGTGCCGCTGCCCACAGCGTGGCCCGCGTCCCCAACGCAACGCCCACGCCCGCGCCCCAGGCGACATCATCCAATTGATCGCTGAGCCACTTTCCGGTTTGCGCCCACACTTGAACGGGGAGACCACCGTAGATCACGGAGCCGCTGATGAAAGGAAACGTGCCCTCAGCCGAATGCACCCACTTCAGATCGCCTTGCACCCGTACGTGTTGACCGTAGATCGCGCGCGCACCGCCTTCCACGACACTGCGACGATCTACCTCGCTGGCAAACGAGAGCGTCTGCGCACGCCATCCACCTCGCAGTTCGAGCCGGCTCTGTGCCGCGCCAACGCTGACGAACGGCATCGCCTCCAGCGCGCCTCCCGTTCCATTGAGCAGTGCCACCGTGTCGCGAAAGATATAGCCGTGGCCGTCGACGTCGGCTCCGACAAACAATCGCCGATCCACATCGCGCGGTGTGAATCGACGACCGGCGCCAAACGCGCCCCATACCGGATCGCCGTCGCGCAGCGGGGCAGCCGCCGTTCCGTACACCCACGCACCGCGCGGAATGTCATAGCGAAGCGTTCCCATCAGGTTGTTCGTGCCGAGATTCACCGACACCGGGTCGTAGACGATGCGCCCCGCTGAGACATCAACCGACAGCCCTTGCGCGTACACACCATGCACGAAGAGGACGCTCGAGCCTGCCACGATCAGGCCCAGGAGAATTGCGCAACGGGGCGGAAGAGACACCGCCACCCACTCAATGGCTCTGCGACAGATCAAGGGCAGCGCCCTTGGCTGGTTCATGAGCGCGATTGATCGGGCGGTAGTATCGCGATGCGGCTGTTTGTGCCGCCAAACCCATCGTCGACGGCTTGCGCGTAGGGGTCGACGACCCAGCGCTGCCCATCGATCACGAAGGCGTAGTCGTAGACGCCGCGCGGCAACGGCAGCGTCACGGTCCAGATCCCCGGCGATGTTTGATGAAGATCGTACTGGGACTGCCAGTTGCTGAAGGTGCCCGCCAAGCGCACGGTCGATGCATCGGCTGCCTGCAGTCGAAACTGCACGAGGAGCTTGGGTGCATCGGCGCCGATCGTCTGCGTCGGAGCGCGCGAGGGGACGAGTGTCAGCGGTGAGAGCGGCATCACGAGTAACACGAGAGCGGCCGCGGCGATCGCGTAGGCCGGGCGGAATCCGAACGACACCTCGCGGCGACCCCATAGACTGGCGGCGATGACGTCGAGCGCGTTGCGATAGCGCGGCTGCGGCGCGCCGATGTGCCGGACGCGCGCCATGACGTGCGCAGTGACGTCCGGCACCGGCGTCCCATCGATGTATGCGCGGGTGTCTTCGATCGCGCGCTCGAGCGCATCGGCGTCGGCGCGTTCGTCGGGGCTCAGCGCAATCCGTTCCAGCTTGCCATCGAGATAGTCGTCGATGCGATGCGTCATCCTGCTTCTCACCGTAATAAGGACGAGCCAACGGAATGCGCGGTCACAACCTGTATATTTTCACTCGGGTTGCGCGCGACTGCACGGGCTAAACTAGCGCATGAGAAATTCGGTCGCCATCGCCTGTACCGCGCTCCTGTGCCTAACCTCGACCGTTCGGCTCGCTGCTCAGCGCTATTCGTTCGAGCAAACCATCGATGCTCCGGTCGAGACGGCAGTGGATATCGCGACCACGCGCGGCCGAATAGATGTATCGGCTGGCGAGCCCGGGAAGGTGACGATCCGCGGCACGGTCACCGTTCGAGTTGGACTCAATGTGCCGCTCGACGCGGCGTCGATCGCCAAGCGCCTGGCTGCGAACCCGCCAATCCAGCGAGAGAACACCACGATCCGCGTGCGTCCGCCCGCCGGCGACGCCGAACAACGCGCCGTGACGATCGCCTACGAGGTGGTGGTGCCACGAGCCACTCGCGTCGCAACGCGAACCGACTCGGGCGCGACCAGCATTCGTGATGTCACTGGACCAGTCTCGGTCACGACACAATCCGCGGCGATCGATCTGCGCGCTCTCGGTGGCAGCGTCGAGATCAGAACCGGATCGGGGAGTGTGATCGCGAGCAACATCGCCGGCGACGTGAACGTGTCCACCGACAGCAGCCGCATCACGCTGCGAAACCTCAAGGCGGGACTGCGGGCTCGCACGCAGAGTGGGGCCGTGAATGCGATGTTCGTCGGCAAGGGCGATGTCGATGTCGAGACGGGATCGAGTGCGATCGATTTGTCAGAGGTGAATGGCGGCCTCTCGGCGATCTCGAACAGCGGCAGCATGCGAATCAGCGGCGTGCCCACGTCGCCGTGGCGGACGAGCGGCGGGTCCGGTCGCATTCACCTCGGTATCGACCGAGACGCGACGTTCACGCTGGAGGCGAGGAGCGATTCGAGCTCGGTGGCGCTGGAGGGGATCACGATCGACGGCACGACGAGCAAGGGCACCGCCGTGGGCAAAGTACGCGGCGGCGGCCCGCTGGTGCGGGCCGCGAGCCGCAGCGGCGCCATTCGAATTGAGGCCCGGTGATCGGCGGTGGTCTACTTCGCCTTGTGAGAGTTCTCGATCATCACCAAGCCGTTCGGCAGCTTGATCTTATCGCCGATTGATCCGAGGTTGAACCCCTCGCGCACCGTGCCTTTGACGACGACCCGCGCGCCCCGGCGCGGCACGCCTCGATCTGACACGATCCACAGTCTGCCGGTCGTGTCGTCGATCTGATAGGCACCGCGGCCGACGAGCGAGAAGCTGTCGACCACCGATCCGGAGAGCTTCACCTCGCGATCCCGATAGCGCTGCGGATCGGCGAGCACTTTGTTTATCGTTCGTGCGCCGCACGCCGCTGACATCACCGCAGTGAAGACCAGGACGGCGAGCCCAATCGATCTCACGTGTGTCTTCATCACAAAGTCCCTCACTCGTGTGCGTCGCGTCTACGCGAGACTAGAACAACACCGCCACGTCGAGAATGAACCCGCGGTTGTTGTAGACCACAGCACGGCCGTCGATGATACCTCGCCGATAGCCCTGCGGCACGACGACCAGCTCGGGCTCGAGATATACCGGCACCGGACGAATCCTGCGCTGCCAGCCGCCCGGAAGATATCCGCCGCGATAGTACAAACGCTCATAGCCGCGCGGCACCGGGCGATAGTACGGCCGGTAGTAGTCCCGAATGACGACCACGTCGTGGGGACGCCAGTAGCCGCCGTGACGAGACTCATAGACGACGGCGCCACGGCCGTGCTTTCCATGGTGCCGCCCGTCGCCGGCTTCCGCATTGCTCGCCAACATCGTTCCGCCGAGAAGCACGCCAGCGATGATCACAGTCACTAGAGATCTCACGTCCCACCTCCGTGTCGTAGACATCCTTGGGGGAGTCCACACACTGGCTGAGGAGGCAAGCTTGCTGCCAGCGGCCGGGCCGGTCCAATTTGTGAAAATTCAGTGAGTTCGCGCCTGTTTTTCCCGGATCGACGCTGGCATGGCGCCCTCGACAGGGGACGGCAGAGTCGTCGCGAGAGGTCACGGGGTCGGACCCCAATTTCGCGCGGACTTTGCCCATTCGCGGGAACCAAGCAAGTGTATTCTCGCCAACAGCGGAGGGCGTGATGAGGCGATCGACGATCGCGTTGGCGGCCGCGTGCGTAGGAGCACTCCTGATCGTCGAGGGTCGCGCGCAGACACCC
>Ga0075423_10000343_pt1 | contig 36067 bp, 40 predicted proteins | sample SoiMethybrSBSTD2_FD_80114 | JGI IMG/M metagenome (GOLD analysis project Ga0075423, IMG submission 80114) | Bulk soil microbial communities from a Populus tree surrounding site in Tennessee, USA - Soil MetaG P. TD hybrid SBSTD2 | ecosystem: Environmental > Terrestrial > Soil > Tree plantation...
ATGTCGCCTTGGCCGCTGGCGCAAATGTCAACGCGCAGGATGAGTTCGGATTCACCGCGCTTCACTGGGCAATTAAGGAAGGTCACACAGGCGTTGCGAAGACTCTGATCGCCAAGGGCGCCAATCCAAACGCCAGGAACCAAAAAGCGGCGACACCACTTCACCTTGCCGCCCTCTTTGGGAACTTGGAGCTCGTTGATCTCCTCCTGACGAAAGGTGCAGGACTGTCCGATCGAAGTGAAGATCAATGGACCGCGCTTCATTTCGCGGTTTCAAGGGACTACAGCGCCGTAGCCGAGCGGCTATTGTCGAAGGGACTCGACGTAAATGCGAAGACAAATCTAGGACGAACAGCGCTACATATCGCTGCTGAAGGTGACAAGGCAGAATGCATAACCATACTCATCAAGTACGGAGCCAGCGTCACTGAGGTAGATCAAAATGGGCAGACTCCTGCAGCGATTGCAGTGCAGAGCGGCAAGAGCAATGCAGCGCGCTTGCTCAAGGTGTTGCCTAACCGCTCAATGCAGTCCGACCGGCCGCAGGCGGCCGGCGGCTGATTGAGAACGTTAGGTGGCTTATGGCGACGCGCGCCACGACACAGAGGTCCGTTAAGCCCGACGCAGTTCTGCAGCGGCTGCCCAAGCGTTTGCGGTCGTGCGTCGACGTCGGTGCCTTGGGTGAGGGCCCGGTGGACTTGGTGGTCTTTGAAACGGGTGAAGGCCACGTTGTCACGTCGAAGGACCTAGATAAGGCGCTAGAGCCAAGAGCCGACTCCAACGCTCGTTTGGTCGTCGTGGGCTACGACTTTACGGAGGAGGCACGTGCCTCAGTTGATGGTCAGGGAGGTCTCGTGTTTTCGGAGCGGAGTTTCTTTGGCTGGACCGACGAGAGGTGGCATGCGGTCAAGCAAAAATAAGCCACCTAACAGCGCGTTGTTGACCGACGCTCTTCCTTCAGCGCTGCGCGCTTCGTCCGGCGCGGCAAAACGCGGACGTTAGGCATCATGGCGTTCATCCTCGCTAAGCAGCGCGATGAAGCAGTTTCGGCGTTCCGTAAGTACAGCGAATACCTGCGCGATAACGAGAAGCGTTTTCGTTAGGCCGCACGCCCGGAAATGTCGAGATCGATGGACGCCGCAACTGCATACGAAGCAAACGCACGTGCATTTATTCGTGGACGCGATAGATCGCCGATCGGCGCCCGCGTTGTCGAGCAGTGGGCTCAGACTCTCAGCGAGGGTGCCACAGTCATCGAGATGGCGTGTGGTGGCGGCTACCCGATCACGGCAGTACTAGACGGGGCGGGGCTACAACTTTGGGCAGTCGACGCGTCGCCAACTCTTGTTGCAGAGTTCCGGACCCGATTCCCTAAAATTCCCGTCCAGTGCGAGCGGGTGCAAGAGAGCAGCTTCTTTGGCCGCAAGTTTGAAGGCGCGATTGCCATTGGTCTGCTGTTCCTGCTAGCAGAATCGGACCAAGCAGCGTTGATTGCTAGGGTTTCAGAATTCCTGGTACCCGGAGGTCGATTTCTGTTCACGGCCCCATTGGAAGTTGGCACTTGGGCTGACATGAATACTGGACTCGAGTGCAGATCTCTCGGCCGACAGAGATACGAGGAGCTTCTGACGCAATCCGATTTCCGGATTGTTGCCACGCACGTGGATGAGGGAGCCAACCATTACTACGAAGCAGAAAAGCTTGCGTAAACGCGGGGCCCGAATGCGGCCTAACAGCGCGTTGGTGACCGACGCCAAATCTTCCCCCGATTTAGTTGACACCCCGGCCTAACAGGTCGGAGGTGGGTTGTGCAAAAGGCTGGCGCGCAGAATCGTGCAGCCGGAAAAATAGATAAATCGCGCCTGCCGATGGAGCGCTGAGCGCGGCGTTGCAACAGACGACCCCTGCCTTTTTCTTCGCCGCAGCTGTGTCCTATGTCGCATGTCCACGCAGCATTCCCGGGCTAACGTATCGCCAGCAAGAAGAACAAGGGGGATTCGATGTCGATGCGTTCCATCGTTGCTTCCACCCGTCATGGGTTGCTCGCCATGGGCCTTTGCGCGGGAAGTGCCGCTCATGCTGCCGACTTCACGCCGTTGGGCTCGCTGCCCAATCCCGACAACTTCGGCAGCGCGGCGCACGCGGTCGCGGCCGATGGCCGGACGATCGCCGGCCACTCGATCGTCTTCCGATCCAACGTGAACCAGCCCGATGCGGTGCTGTGGCGCAACGACGTCGGCCCGACGAGTCTCGGCATTCCGTCCGCTTTCGGCAGCGTCCCCACGGCCTTGTCGGCCGACGGAAAAGCGGCCATCGGCTACTCGCAGGGCAATGGCGTGCCGGGCACGTTCGCGTTCTACTGGTCCGAGCTCACGGGCCCGGTCGCTCCAGCTCCGCTGCCCGGCTACGGCAATACCTCCGCCAGTGCGATCTCCGCGGACGGCGTCACGATGGTGGGCTCGGTCTACAACGTCGGACCGCCCTGGACGCTCGACACCAATCGCCAGGCGATGCGCTGGTCGCGCAACGAGAATTTTCTTGTCGGGCTCGGGTTTCTCCCCGGCGGAAGCAACACCAATAGCAGCGCGAACGCGGTGTCCGCGGACGGCTCGGTGATCGTCGGCGTGAGCACGAGCGCGAATTCGGAGCAGGAAGCATTCCGCTGGACGAGCTCAATGGGCATGGTCGGGCTCGGCTTTCTTCCGGGCGGCACTTCGAGCGCGGCGAGCCTTGTCTCGGGCGACGGCCAAGTGATCGTCGGCTCGGTGGGCTTCGCGTGGGACCCGTCGCGCAACGCAGCGTTTCGCTGGACCGAGGCGGGCGGCATGACCGATCTCGGCGTCCTGCCCGGCGCGGCCGTTACGATGGCGCAAGCGATGTCGCCCGACGGCCTGTTCGTCGTCGGCCAGAGCGGACCCGAAGCGTTTCGCTGGAGCGACACGGGCGGCATCACGGGGCTCGGACATCTGCCCGGCGATCAGGGGTCGTCCGCGATTGCGGTGTCGGACGATGGCGCGGTCATCCTCGGACGGAGCCTGTACGCCGACGGCCACACCGAGTACTTCGTGTGGACGCTGGCCGACGGACTGCGCTCGCTAAGCGACCTGCTCGCAGCGAGCGGCGTCGACATCAGCGGCTGGCAAAATCTGCAGGCCGAGGCATTGTCAGCCGACGGCAATACCATCGTCGGGCAGGGTAAAAATCCGGCCGGCTTCAACGAAGGCTGGGCGATCCGGCTGCAGGGCAACCGTGCGCCGATCGCGAGCATCGGCTATTCGCCGCAATTTCCGCCCAAGCGCACGCCGATCTCGTTCTGGGGCACCGGCTCCACCGACCCCGACGGCGACGAGATCGTCAACTATCGCTGGGACTTCGGCGACGGCACCACCGCCGTCGGCCCCGTGGTGAGCCATACCTACCCGGACGCCAGGAACTACACCGTGACGCTTGTCGTAAGCGACGGCAAGGTCGATTCCGCGCCGGCGAGCCTCGTGGTGGCGGTATTCGATCGGGCGCCGGTCGCGAACGCCGGCGGGCCGTACAGCGGTGCGAAGAACGCACCGATCCGCTTCGACGGCACCCGTTCGACCGATGGCGACGGCGATCCGCTCACCTATGCCTGGGACTTCGGGGACGGGACGCGGGGAACCGGCCCCACCCCGACGCACGCATACGCCCGCAGCGGGGTGTACACGGTCGCGCTCGTGGTGAACGACGGCAGCGTCGACTCGACACCGCCGGCGCGCGTGCAAGTCACGGTAACCAATACCGCTCCCGTGGCGGTGCTGAGCGGTCCCGCGACGGGCTTCAAGCTCACGCCGCTGACCTGGAACGGCTCGGCCTCATCCGACGCCAACGGCGACGCGCTGAGCTACCGATGGAGCTTCGGCGATGGCTCGAGCGCGATCACCAGCACGCCGGGCACCACGCACAGCTTCGCGGCGGTAGGTTCCTACCATGTCACGCTGACCGTCAACGATGGCGAAGCAGACTCGCCCTCCGTCAGCGCCGACATCGTGATCCAGAGCCAGCCCCCGGTCGCCAACGCCGGCCCGGATCAGACCGTGGTTCAGCGCGCCAGCGTAGGCCTCAACGGCGGCGCGTCGAGCGATCCCGACGGCACCATCGCCGGCGTGCGCTGGGTGCAGGTCGCGGGCCCCGCGGTGACACTCTCCGGCAGCACGACACTCTCGCCGAGCTTCGCCGCACCGAAGGTGCAGGCGAACACCACGCTTACCTTCGAGCTGACGGTGACCGACAACGACGGCGTCTCTTCATCCGACCGAGTGGATGTCAACGTCGTGCGCAAATAATTTCTAGGACAAGATCGCCAGAGCATCACGATCAAAGGTGGGAGTCAGTGAAGCGAGACCATAGGCAATTTCCCGACGACGAGAACGGTGACGTTCTGTGGCGCATGAAGGAGCACGGGGACAATCTTTCAGTGGCGCGTGAAATCGATTTCTCGATAATCTTCCCAACCGAAGAGGCAGCCATCAACTTCGCCGTACACCTGCTAAAGAATAATCAGAAGGTGTCTTTTTCGGAGTACCCGGAGCACGACGAAATGCCTTGGCAGGTCCAAGCCCATCCAGTTATGGAGCCTACGCACGAAGCCATCAGCGGTTATGAGGCTCAACTGGCCGAGGACGCAGCCAGGTTCGGGGGTCGCAACGATGGCTGGGGATCAATGCAGCAAGAATGAGCAGGCGTGTGACTGTCGACACTCCGAAGTACAGGACTTTTTGGCCTCGCTTTTGGGCGGGCTTTATCGATGCGTTTGTTCTGCTGCCGCTTGGCTGGGTCGACAGTGCGGTTTGGGACAACATTAGTGCTACAGCATTCTTGGTGCCCTGGTTTGTCCTCTATTCCCTCTCTGATGTGGCCTACACGATCGTGCTGCACGGGCTTTATGGCCAAACCATTGGCAAGCGTCTCATGGGAGTGAAGGTTCTGGATAAATCGGAGGCACGCCTGTCGATGGGCCAGGCAGTGTTGCGCGACAGCGTATTGCTTGCCTTCGTGGCCTGGGGCCTTTTTCTCGACCTGCCGACCGTTATTGCAGGCAACAGTCCTTATGCAGAGGGCGCACCCATAGGCATCGCTCGCTTGATTGCGCTCTATGCGATGTTTGCCTGGTTCGTACTCGAGTTGCTCACGATGTTGACGAACAACAAGCGAAGGGCACTCCACGACTTTATTGCCGGGTCTGTAGTTGTCCGGCTGGCGCGTACCAGCGATGCGCCCAATGAGAAAGCCCTACGCGCCTAACGGCCGATTCTCGCAACGTGAGAACTATTAAAACGATCTGCGTCGCGCTAGTCGCACTGACAATGTACGGGTGCGAGGACCCTCGAGATAGTGCCCATGGCCATGAAGTGAGAAGCGAAGCCGGCAAGGCGGTGAATCTTTCAAACAACCCTGAATTGAAAGCGATTCGAGCATCCCTTATCGACGGGATGACGTCGTATATGAGGAACAGCCGGACCCAATACGGGCCAGGTGACATACAAAGGTGTGCACAGATCCTTGATGAGCATCTAGCGGCTTTGCAAAATGCAAAGAGCCGCGAAGAAGCGCTGTCCGTAGTAAAAACTACGGTTTTCGAGCTGAATCAGTTGAATGAGCGAAGCGTGGATCTGATCGAAACCGATCAGCGCGAACAGATCGCGTCTTTTATTATCAAAGCCGGCGCCCTACTGGGATTCAACGGTGAACATGAGGATGTCACTGAAAAGTGGCGCGAGTGGTAAACGGCTACAAGAAAAAGGCAGCCGATCACCTGAACCCGGCCTAACCAAGGAAAAGTAGCGTGGCGCTGTACATGGTTCTCGAGCACTTTCGCAATGACGATGCCGCGCCCGTGTATCGCAGGTTCAGAGAACGCGGGCGCCTCGCGCCCGAAGGGCTGAGCTACGTTTCGAGCTGGGTCACGGAGGACTTGGCAACGTGCTACCAGGTCATCACTTCTCAGCAGGCGGCGGAGCGCATGACGCCTGGGGGCTGATGCTGGCCTGACGCGGGAGCCTTGCTTTCGGCCGCGCGCAAGCGCGTAATACGCGTCCCAACCCCCGGGAGGAGAACCAGCCATGAATAGCACGTGGACCGCGCGCGCCGCGCTCGTCTGGCTCGCGCTCGTCGTTTCGTTCGCCGCCCTCGCGGCGACCACGCCGCCGCTGCCGACGGCGCAGCCCGAAACCGTCGGCATGTCCTCGCAGCGGCTCGCCAAGGTCGGCGCCGCGCTGAAGAAGGAGGTCGCCGACGGCAGCTTCCGCGGCGCGGTGGTGATGGTGGCGAGGAAAGGCAAGCTCGTCTACCACGAGGCCGTCGGCATGCAGACGCCCTCCACGCCCATGAGCGAGGACACGGTGTTCCGCATCTACTCGATGACGAAGCCGCTCGTCTCCGTCGCCGCGATGATGCTGGTCGAGGACGGCCGCATCCAGCTCACCGACCCGGTCGGCAAGTTCCTTCCCGGGTTCGACAAGATGCAGGTCAGCGTCGCGACGAAGACCGCCGAAGGCACGAGCTACACCACGGTTCCCGCCGAACGGCCGATGACGGTGCAGGACCTCCTGCGCCACACCTCGGGCCTCGCCTACGGCGAGATCACGCAGAACGCGCCGGTGAAGGAAGGGCTCGAGAAGGCCGGCGTCTATCGCAAGGACATGGACTACGAGGCGCGCGGCGTGACGCCCTCCGAGGAGATCGCGAAGCTCGCCGCGGTGCCGCTCGCATTCCAACCCGGGACCACTTGGCACTACAGCCTTTCGACCGACGTGCTCGGCCGCGTGGTCGAGGCGGCGTCCGGCAAGCGCCTCAACGATTTCCTCCAGGAGCGGCTGTTCGGGCCGCTGAAGATGCGCGACAGCGGCTTCTCGGTGCCGCAGACGAAGATGGTGCGGCTCGCCGAGCCGCTCGACGCCGACCGCTTCTCGAAGCAGCCGAACCGGCTGATCGACGTCTCGGCGCCGCCGAAGAACGACTCCGGCGGTGCGGGCGGAGTTTCCACCGCCGGCGACTACTTGCGCTTCTCGCAGATGATGCTGAACGGCGGCTCGCTCGAGGGCAAGCGGATCCTCAGCCGCACCACCGTGCGCCTCATGACTTCGGACCACCTCGGCACGTTCATCAACCAGCCGATGCAGCCAGGCGAGCTGCTACTCGGTACCAAGGGCTACACCTTCGGCCTGGGCTTTGCGGTGCGTCAGGGCGACGGCGTAGGCGGCGTCCCGGGCTCGCAGGGCGAGTTCATGTGGGCCGGCTATGCCGGCACGTACTTCTGGGTGGACCCCAAGGAGCAGCTCACCACGGTGCTGATGACGCAGGCGCCCAGCCCGCAGCGCGCTTATTTCCGGAAGCTGGTGAAGCAGCTCGTCTACCAGTCGATCGTGGACTGAGTTGGAAGGAGATCAGCGATGATCAAGGTTAGCGTGATGTATCCGAACAAGCCGGGCGCCCGCTTCGACCACGGCTATTACCGCGACAAGCACATGCCGCTCGTGAAAGCCCGGATGGGCGCCGCGTGCCGCTTCTACACGGTGGACAAGGGGCTGGCGGGCGGAGCTCCGGGCGATCCGCCGACCTACGTCGGCATGTGCCACATCTACTGCGATTCCGTCGAATCGTTCCAGGCGGGCTTTGGTCCCCATGCGAAGGAGATCATGGCGGACATACCGAAGTACACCGACCTGACACCGACCATCCAGATCAGCGAGGTGGTGGTCGGGCAACCGTAAGCGAAACTGGGCCCCCGCCTTCGCGGGGGCGACTTCTTCGGGCACTCGCTAACGGATGTTGGCGACGCCGAACGGCACGTGCCCGGCGGCGACGTGAGCCCGCGCGGAGTCGATGTGGCCGCGCTGGTCGTCGAAGTAGAAGTCGGGCTCGAAGGCCTTGAGGAACGCGCCCTTGTCGAGGCCGCCGAGGAACATCGCCTCGTCGACCGCGATGTTCCACTCCATCAGCGTGCGCACGGCGCGCTCGTGCGCGGGCGCGCTGCGCGCCGTGACGAGCGCCGTCCGGACCTTCATGGGGAAGTCTTTTTCCGTCCGGGCCGCGCTCTGCAGCCGCTGCAGCGCTTCCAGCAGCGGCTTGAACGGGCCGGGCGGTAGCGGCCGCAGCGCGTTGGCGGCCTCGTGGCGCGTGAACGCCTCGAGGCCGTCGCGCTGATAGACCCGCTCGGCCTCGTCGGAAAAGAGCACCGCGTCGCCGTCGAACGCGATGCGCACCTCGTCGGCATGGCGGCTCGCGGCCTGCGCCGACTCCGGGTACACGCGCGCGGCCGGGCATTTCGCCTCGAGCGCGCTCATGACGTCGGCCTCGTTCGCGGACAGGAAGAGATTGGCCTTCAGCGCGTCCAGGTATTTGTATGGGCTACGACCTCGGGTAAACACCCCCCGCTCCAGGGCCAGTCCAGCGCCCCCCGCTGATTTAAAGACTCTCAGGCCGGAGACCGGGTCGTTCTTCGAAAGGATCACGACCTCGACGCGCTGCGCCTTCGGCGTGTTGAAGGCGAGGAGCTTCTTCACCAGCGGGAAGGCGACGCCCTCGCGCGCGGGGACGTCGAGCCGGGCGAATTGCAGGTCGATGTACGCGCCCTCGCCGTCGCGGTCGAACACCAGGTTTTCCTCCTCGAAGTCGAACAGCGCGCGCGAGGAGATCGCGACGACGAGCTTGCCTTCGACCGAGTAGGGCATCGCGCCCTACTATACCTTCAGTAAACCGTATCTACCGGCACGCCGAAGAGATACCCCGCACCGCGCTCGGTGCGGATGTAGCGCGGCTGCGCCGGATCGACCTCGATCTTGCGCCGAAGGCGCATGATCTGCACGTCGACCGAGCGGTTGAAGACTTCGTCGTTGTGGAGCCGCGAGAGGTCGAGGAGCTGGTCGCGCGACAGGATGCGGTTGGGCGCCCCGAGCAGCACCACCAGCAGGCTGAACTCGCCGTTGCTGAGCGCCACGTGCCGGCCGTCGCGCGAGGTGAGCCGGCGCATGTTCAGGTTGAGCTCCCAGCCGTCGAAGCGGTAGGCCCGGATTCCCTCGGGCTTGCCCTGGCGCACCTCGGCGTGGCGGCGGCGCAGGATGGTGCGGATGCGCGCAAGCAGCTCCCGCGTGCTGAAAGGCTTGGTGAGGTAGTCGTCGGCGCCGAGCTCGAGGCCCATGACGCGGTCGGCTTCCTCGACCCGGCCGGTGAGCATCAGGATCGGGATCTCGGATTCGTCGCGCAGGCGCCTTGCCAGGGCCATGCCGTCCTCGCCGCGGAGCTTCAGGTCGAGCACCACCAGGTCGACCACCTGGTCGGCGAGGACTTCCTGCATGCCGCGGCCGTCGGCGACGGCCGTTACGCGCAGCTCGTTCTGTCCGAGGTAGTCGGACACGAGCTCCCGGATCGTTGGATCGTCGTCCACGACCAGGATATGCGGCAGCGCCGCATGGGTCGGGGGCGTAATTTGCGTGCTCATCGTGGCATTAGTGGCATTCACGCCAGCGGAGTCTAGAAAACCCTACCGCCGGCCGTTACAGGTGTAATCGGCCCTAGAGTTGCATGTAAATTACACGCAATCGGCACCCTATGGAATGCGCGCCGTGGCTACCGACCCCTCCAAACGCCCGGGAGACATCCTCGTCATCGACGACGATGCGATCCTGCGCGAGCTGGTGACGGACTGGCTGGTGGGCGCAGGCTACCGCGTGCGCGTCGCGGCGGACTGCTGCACCGGGACGGCCGACCTCGGCCGCAATCCGCCGGCCCTGATCGTGAGCGACATGTTCATGCCGGGGCCCTGCGGCGCCGAGGCGATCGCGTGGCTCAAGCGCGAGCATCCCGGGGTGGCGCTGATCGCCGTGTCCGGCCATTTCAATTCGGGCCAGGGGCTGAGCGCCCAGGCGGCGCTCGACGCGGGGGCCGACCGTGCGCTCGCCAAGCCCGTGAAGCGCGGCGAGCTCCTGCGCGCGGTCGCTGAGCTCGTCGGCAAGCCCGCGCGGTAGCGCCGGATGCCGGCCGGCCGCCTGCGCGCAGCCCTCTCCGGCATCTCGCTGACCCGCGCGCTCGTCGCGCTGGGCGCAGTGCTCGTCGCGATCAACGTCAGTCAGGCGATCTGGGACATCCGCGCCGACCGTGAGCGAGTCCAGCAGCGCGCTCAGCGCGACTTCTCCAACCTCACCCGCCTGCTCGCCGAGCAGACCGCGGCATCGCTCGAAGCGGTCGACCTTGTGCTGCGCGACGCTGTGCGCGACGGCAGCTCCGCGAAAGCCGCCGAAGCCTTGGGGCACATGCCCGAGGAGCTCGCGCACGTCGCCCAGCTCGCCTCCATCGTCGTGCTCGACCGCCGCGGCGAGGTCCTCACCCAGACCAACCTTCTGCCGACGATCGATCCCGACCTTTCCAAGCTCGCCCTCTTCGCGGCGCACCGGGACGGCCGCGGCCCCGCCGTCATCGTGAGCGAGCCTTTCCTCGGCGGACCGGTGGCCACGAGCTGGCGCTTCGTCGTGTCGCGCCGCTTCACGGGCTTCGGCGGCGCCTTCGACGGAGTGCTCGCCGCGGTCATGGAAATCGACCGCTTCGACCGCCTCTACCAGACGATCGACCTCGGCGCCGGCGGCTTCATCGCGCTGCTCTCGCTCGACGGCATGATGATCACGCGCGTGCCCGATCCGGGGGGTGTCAAGGGACGCAGGTTCAACAACACGGACATCTACCAGGCGGTGCAGAACGGCGGGCGTTTCGACGGCTGGACGCCGAGCCCGGTGATGAACGAGCGGGTGCTGGTTTCGGCGCAGGCGGTGCGCGGCTTCCCGATGTTCGTCGCGACCGGCGCCCCCGAGTCGGCAGTGCTCGCACCGTGGCGAGACCAGGCCTGGCTCATCGGCCTGCGCACGCTCCTCACCTCGGCGGCGGTGCTCGCGCTGATCGCGCTTGCCGCCTGGGGCCTCGCGCGCCGCGAACGGGCCATGGAGCGCAGTGAAAAGCGCTTCCGGGCGATGATCGAGCACAGCGCCGACGCGATGCTCCTCACGCGGCCGGGCTCGGGCGGCATCCTCTACGTCAGCCCGACGTTCGAGCGCCTCACCGGCTACCGGCTCGACGAGGTGCGCGGCAAGCAATATCTCGAGCTCATCCATCCCGATCACCGTGAGCGCTCGGTGCGCCAGCGCGACGAGACCCTCCGTCAGCCGGGCAAGGTCGTGGTGCAGGAAGTGCGCATTCGCCACCAGGACGGCTCCTGGCGCTGGGTCGAGAATACGATCAGCAACCTGCTGCACGAGCCGGGCATCCGCGCGGTGGTGATGAACCTGCGCGACATCACCGAGCGCAAGCTCGCGGACGCCGAGCGCTCGCGCCTCGAGCAGCGGCTGCGCCAGGCGGAAAAAATGGAGGCAGTGGGCCGTCTCGCCGGCGGCATCGCGCACGACTTCAACAACATCCTCGGCGGGATCCTGGGGTACGCCGAAATGCTGGTCGAGAGCACGCCGGAAGGCACCTCCGAGCGCCGCTACGCGAGGAACGTGCTCGCCGCGGCGACGCGGGCGAGCTCGCTGGTCGAGCAGATCCTGCACTACAGCCGCAGCCAGCGCGGCAAGCGCGTGCCGGTGGAAATCGACCGGATCATCGCGGAAACGCTCGAGCTCGTGCGCGGCTCGCTCGGCGCCGCGATCCGCCTCGAGACGCGGCTACCGGCGGCGCCGCTTTACGTGGTCGGGGATCCGACCCAGCTGCATCAGATCATGATGAACCTGTGCACCAACGCCCTCCACGCGATGCACGGAGGCGGAACGCTGCGCGTGAGCCTGGAGCCGGTCAGCGTCGAAGCCGACCGGGTGTTTCAGCACACCACGCTGCACGCGGGCAGGTACGCCCGCCTCATGGTGGAGGACACCGGCAGCGGGATGGACCCGGCGACGCTTCAGCGCCTGTTCGAGCCGTTCTTCACCACCAAGGAGGTGGGCAAGGGCACCGGCCTCGGGCTCTCGCTCGTCTACGGCATCGTGACCGACTCGGCGGGGGCGATCGACGTGACGAGCACCCCGGGAAAGGGCAGCTGCTTCGCCATCTACCTGCCTCAGGTGGAGTCGCCGGTCATCGCGGCCGACGACGCCGAGGCGCCGGTGGTACGCGGCCGGGGCGAGCGCGTCCTGGTCGTGGACGACGAAGAAGCGCTCATGGCGGTGACCTCCGAGACCCTCAAGCGCCTGGGTTACGAGCCGGCGGCGTTCCCGGACGGGGCCAAGGCGCTCGCCGAGTTCGAGTCGCGGCCCGAGCGTTTCGACGTGCTGGTCACCGACGAGGTCATGCCGGGACTCACCGGGACCGATCTCGCCAGCTCGGTGCGGCGGCGCCGCCGCGATCTGCCGATCGTGCTCGTCAGCGGCTACATCGGACCGATGATGAGCGAACGCGCGCTCGCCGCCGGGGTCGACGCGATCCTCAAGAAGCCGGTGCAGTCGCGCGAGCTCGCCGCCGCGCTCGCGCGCGTGCTGAAGCGCGCCTGAAGCTACGCTTGTAACGAAACCGGCAGCGCTCGGAAATGGGCGCGATACCTGCGCGCTCGATCCTCGTCGGCATGAGCGACAAGACCGAAACCGACAGCGTCGACACCGTCGAAGAAATCAAGCCGGCCGATCCGTATGGCGAGGTCGCGCTCGGCGTCGAATGCGCCTGGCCGCAGGGCTTCCTCGCCATGGCCTGGGCCGAGAAGAGCGTCGAATGAAGATTCTCCTGCTCGACCGCGGGGAGACGGTGCCGCTGCGCGACGTTCAGGGTCGCACGGTGCGCGCACATTCCGGCCGTATCTGGATCACCGAGGAGAACGGCAGCCGCGACGTGGTGCTAGAACCCGGCGAGTCGTTCCAGCTTGCCCATTCCGGCCTTGCAGTGGTCGAAGCGTTCACCGACGCCTCGATCTCGATCGCCTGAAGGCTCCATTTCAGCTGTAACGCGGCACCCGGACGTTGAAATGCGCACGCCATCTCAGCCGAGCAGCATGGCTCCTGCATCCCCGACACTGCTTCAGGTCCGCCCCCTCTCCTCCCCTCTAGGGCCCTGAAGGTCGGGGATTTTTTTATCAAAGCGTCCGTATCAGGCGTAATGCGTGTCCGCACGCCATGCAACCGTTGCGGCGGCTCGGCCGTATAGCTTGCCATGCATGAAGAAAATCGTCGCCGTCGCTCCCGCTCCTGCGCGACGGAGGCATGCAGCGCTTCGTCGCCGGCGACCGCGTGCGGCTGCGGTCGAGCAGCCATGGCCTGCGAGTGGAGCGCCGCTAATCGATTGCGGCTGTAACTGCGTTGCGCTTCCACGAAATAGTCCAGAAGTACGGCGTCGCGAAAATGCATAACGTGGTCATGAACGATTCTTCAACTGCACTCAACTTGAAAGGTAGCTGAACATGAAACGCATCCTCGCAGCCGTCTCGTTTGCCGTGCTCGCCATCCCCGCTTTCGCCGTCGAGGTCTCCGCGCCGTACGAGGACACCCAGAACGATCGCGTGCTCCCCAATGTCCAGACCCGTGGCGAGCGCGACAGCAAGGCAAGCAACACCCAAAGCAAAACCCAAAGCAACCCCTGGGCGAACGACTACAACTTCATCGCCCCCGCGCCGTAATCCCATGCGCGTAGCGGCCGGACGGCGCCCACCGCGCTTCCGGACCGCACCCAGCGGAGATCCCCGATGAGCGAAACCCTGAGCCTGGCCTTCGCGTTCGCCTGGCTGCTGGCCGCCCCGGCTGCCCAGTCCCAGGAGGTGGCGCCCGACGTGCTGATCAAGAACCTGTCGAGCGAGGTGATCGCAGAAGTCCGCCGGTACAAGGGCATCCAGGCCGGCGATGCCGCCAGGATCGCCGCGCTGGTCGAAGCGAAAATCGTCCCGCACTTCGATCTGCGCCGGACCACGCAGCTTGCCGTCGGTCCGGGCTGGCGCCGCGCCACGCCGGAGCAACAGGAGCGGCTCACGCAGGAGTTCAAGACGCTGCTGGTCCGGACGTATTCCGGCGCCGTCGCGAGCTACCGCGACCAGGCGCTCGAGTTCAGGCCGCTGCGCGCGGCAGCCGGCGACACGGAAGTCACGGTGAAGTCCGTCATCCGGCAGTCAGGCGCCGAGCCGATCGCGGTGGAGTACGACCTCGCGCGCGTCGGCGAGCAATGGAAGATCTTCGACGTGAGGGTCAGCGGCATCAGCCTGGTCGCCACCTACCGCAGCAGCTTCGCCGACGAAGTTCGCAACAACGGCGTGGACGGATTGATCACGCTGCTGTCGCGAAAAAACCAACAGATTTAGAGGCGAACGAGAACTGCTGCAGGCCGGCGCGCCTGTGAGGATCTGTGAGTTTGCCGCGTCGTGCGGTTTTTGACTGCATGGCACCGCCGGCGCAAGTAACCTTTGCGTCAATGCGACTCAAGCACGCTGGCGCCTTCGTGAAGTGCTCCGCCTGCCAGGGCGAGGACTTCTATCCCGCGTTTCCGCTCACCAAGGATCGGCGCGACGTGATGGTGTGCGCGCGCTGCGAAAACCAGGCGGTATTCGGCGAGATGATCGGCAAGCCTAGCGTGAGCGCGCATTCAGCGAAGATGCCCTGGGCCACTGCGCCGGCGCCTTCGCTTCAGCCCGCCCGGGCACGGCGTTCAAGAAGCCGCTAGGTTTTTCAGTAGACTACCGGTGCATGCGCATCGGGATTCTCGGTTCCGGCCTGATGGGCGGGAAGCTCGGGACGCTTTTCGCCCGAGCCGGCCACCAGGTGGTCTTCAGCTACGCCCGCAGCGAAGCGAAGCTCAAGCGGCTCGCCCGCAAAGCCGGGGCCAGGGCGAGCGCCGGCACGCCGGGTGAGGCGGCGCAGGAAGCCGACGCACTTCTGCTCGCCGTCCACTGGTCGCGGGTCGAAGATGTGCTTGCGCAGGCCGGAGATCTGTCAGGGAAGCTCGTCCTGACCTGCTCGCTGCCGATGAATGCCGACGACTCCGCGCTCGCTATCGGCCACACCTCCTCGGGCGCGGAGGAGCTGGCCCGCAAGCTCCCCGGCGCGCGCGTCGTGGCCGCCTTCAACACCGTACCGAGCGAGGTGCTCTTCGATGTCTACGCGGCCCGGCGCAAGGCAATCCGGCCGAGCCTCGCCTACTGCGGCGACGACCGCCGCGGCAAGACCACGGCCGCCCGGCTGATCCGCGACGTCGGCTTCGAGCCGATGGACGCCGGTCCGTTGCGGATCGCGCGTTACACCGAGCCATTCGGGCTGCTCGTCGCCCAGTTCGCGTATGAATCCAAAGGCGGCTCGCGGCTCGCTTATACCTTTCAAAGATTCAAATAGGGCATGCCGTTTTTCGAGGAGTGGGAGAGCTTCTACGTGATTGTGGGCGCGGCGGCCGGCGCCCTCATCGGCGTGCAGTTCGTCGTCATGACGCTGATCGCGGAGAACCCTCCGCCACGGGTCCACGAAGCCGGGCCCGCTTTTGCCACGCCCACGATCGTCCATTTCAGCGCCGCGCTGCTTCTGTCCGCGCTGGTTCGGATTCCATGGGAAGGCATCGCGGGCGTCGCGGCGCTGTGGGGATTCGTCGGCCTGGCTGGGGTCGCCTACGGCCTGGTCGTGGCGCGGCGCATGCGACGGCAAACCACCTATCGCCCGGACTACGACGACTGGGTGTTCTTCTGTCTGCTGCCCCTCGTGGGGTATGCCGTGCTCGGGCTCTCGGCGTTGATCGCGACGACCCATCCGCACGACGCCCTGCTGGGCGTCGCAGGGGCGGCGTTGCTCCTCCTCTTCGTCGGCATCCACAACGCCTGGGACGCCATCGCCTACCACGTATTCGTCAACATGCGGAAGAGGAAGGAATGAGGACAGGCGCCATGGCAACTAGGGTACGTTTCCTCGCACGCACCAAGCTCGTGCCGTAAGCGCGAACCCGCCGTCGCGACGATCTCCGAGCAGCCGCTTGCGCATCCGCGCCTCAAGCTGCTGGCGGCGTTCCTCGGGAAGCGACACGACGTAGGCGCCTCCGGGGCCCGCTCCCTTCAGAAATGGCCCCCAGTAATCCTCGAAGGATTCATAGGCCTGATCGATGACCAGGGGCTTCTCCTGGACGTTCGCCAGTCCGGTCTTCTTCCAGACCTCGGCGAGCTGCCCTTCGCGGGAGAGCTTCATGTGGCGCTCGTCCTTCGGCTCGATCGCCGGATCCAGCGCCACGGCTTCGTCCCAGAAGAATCTGAGCATTTGCATTCCTGCGTTGTAGTCCCAAACGCACGCGCTCACGACACCGTGCGGGCGGGTCACGCGACGCATTTCGCCGATCGCCTTGCTGTGATCGGGAATGAAGTTCAGCACCAGCAGCGCCAGAGTGTTGTCGAAGGAGCCATCCTTGAACTTCAGCGCCTGGCCATCGCCGACCTCGAAATGCGCGCGCGCGGACTTGGCGTTCTTCTGTGCGGAGGTAACGAAACCTTCCGACGGGTCGACGCCAACGATCTCGCTGCCAGGCATGGCCGCCTCGATCGCCAAAGCAAGCGAACCCGTCCCGGTACCTACGTCAAGCACGCGATCGCCGTTCTTCACGCCCGCGAACGCGATGTAGCCGGGAGCCAGCAGGCGGCTCCACCTGCCCATGAAACGCTCGTAGCCGGCGCTCACCGTGAACATCTTTGCCTCATTTCAAATCCTCCTCGCACCCTGCCGAGTGACGGCCAGACATTGTGGTATCTCCGTATAATGGAATAAATGGCGCCGGACTCAAGAAACTAATTCATATTGCTGAGTAATCGATGGACAAGCTTCTGGCGCTGGAGCGCTTCGTGCGGATCGTCGAAAGAGGCAGCCTGACGGGGGCAGCTGCCGATTGCGCGACGTCGTTGCCTTCCATGGTCCGAAGCTTGGCGACGCTGGAGCGCGCTCTGAGCGTAACGCTGCTCAACCGCACCACGCGGCGCCTCAGTCTCACCGATGCGGGCAGGCAGTACTACGAGCATTGCAAGCTGATTCTGGGGCAGATGCAGCAGGCAGACGCGGCGCTCGCTTCCCGCGTCGTGGAGCCGCGAGGAAAGCTGGTCGTGACGACGTCGGTCGTGTTTGGCAGGCGCTACATCGCGCTGATCCTGGCGCAGTTTCTTCAGCGCCATCCCGGCGTGAGCGTCGAGCTGCTTTCCGTTGACCGCGTCGTAAACCTCGTCGAGGAAGGTGCCGACGTGGCGGTGCGCATCGGTCCGCTCGTGGACTCCTCGCTGGTCGCCGTTCCCGTCGGGCGGGTGCGACGCGTGATCTGCGCGAGCCCCAAGTATCTGCGCGCATACGGAACTCCACGCAAGCCCGAGGATGTGCGCGATCACCGGATCGTGCGCTTTACGGGGCTGGTGCCGAAAAGCGAATGGCAGTTCCGCGCCGAGTCCCGGAAGCTTTCGGTGCCCATCAAGAGCGCCTACACGTGCAATCATGCGGAGAGCGCCATCGACGCGTGCGTGAACGGCGTGGGGCTTGGCGCATTCCTTTCGTATATGGTCGCGCCTGCCAGGCGATCGGGAGGCCTGCGGTACGTCCTCGAGGATTACGAGGTCGCGCCGCTACCGGTCCATGTCGTGTACCCCTATTCGCGTTCGCTGTCCGCGAACGTCCGCGCCTTCGTTGATGCCTGCGTCGGTACGCTTCGCCGGACCAAATTCGACTGACCCAGGTGCAGAAGCGTCACTCCGCCTGCCGCGCATAGAACGCGGCCAGCTCCTCGATTTCCTTCGCGCTCAGCGCGCGCGCCATGTTCCGCATCTGCGCATGGCTGTCGTTGCGCCGCTCGCCTGAGGCAAACTGCGCGAGCTGCTGCGCCAGGTATTCCTTCGGCATGCCTTCCAGCCACGGCGTGCCCAGCTTCTGCTCCATGCCTCCGTGGCACGCGGCGCACGGCGCGATGTTGCGCATCGGGTCGCCCGTTTTCACGAGCGGCGGCACGGCGCCCATGTCGGTGACCGGCGTGTTCTTCGGGCGGGGCAGCTGGGCGTAGTACAAGGCGAGGTCCTGGATATCGCGCGCCGAGAGCTTGCCGGCGAGCGCCTGCATGATTGCGCTCGTGCGATCGCCTTTCTGGTAGTCGCTCAGCTGCTTCATCACCACTTCGGGGTACTGGCCCGCGAGGTTGGGCGCATTGGCCTCCTTCGCCCCGCGCGCGCTATGGCACATGGTGCATTGCAAGGCTAGCGTCGCACCCCGTCCAACCGCGTCCGCGGCGCCCGGGCGCGCCATCGCGGGCTCGAGCACCACGGCGGTCGTGCGCAGCGGCGCCGGCGCCGGCTCGGCGGCCGTTCCCCAGCTCGCGGGCACGCCCGCGGCGCGGCAGATTCCGTCCCACAAGCCCTTGACCGTGAAATCCGCGTGCACGGAGGGCAGCCACACGAAGCCGATGACCATCGAGATCGCGGTCAGCGCGACCAGGGCGACGACGCTCCACAGCACCGAGCGATCGCGCATCACCGCACTCCAACTCGCGCCGCGGGCACGGAGGTCTCCTTCAGCACGGCGAGCTGGGCGATGGGGAAGCCGTAGTTCACGAGCGTGAGCGCGATCATCAGCCCCACCCAGAGCGCGAAGCCGTTGAGCGCCGCCGGCACCCGCGCGGCCGCGTGCACCGGAAGGCTGAACCGGAACGTTTCCGGCGTCCCCGCGCGGCGCCCGGAGCGCCAAAGGACATAGACCAGCAGCGCGGCGGACACGACCAGCACGGCGCCCCCGAGCGCCGACGCCGTCACCGTCCAGGCCTGCGCTTGGAGCGCAGGGTGCGTGTAGTCGTAGTACGCCATGCGGCGCGGCATGCCCAGGATGCCCACGAGGTGCCACGGCATCGTGAGCACGAGCATCCCGACGAACCAGGTCCAGAGCTGGGCCCGCACCAGGCCCGCGGGCAGCGGCGCGCAACCGGTGAGCTGCGGCCAGAGGTCGTAGGCAATCGCAAAGTACATGATGACGATCGCGCCGCCGAACATGAGGTGGAAGTGACCCGTCACCCACTGCGTGTTGTGCACCGTCTCGTTCAGCTGGTAGCTCATGTTGATGATGCCGCCCGCGCCCCCGAAGCCGAGCATCACGAAGGAGAACGCGACCGCGAGCATCATCGGGTGCTCCCAAGGGAGCGCCTTCAGCCAGCCGAACGCTCCGCGCCCGCCGCGCAGCCTCGCGGCGATCTCCACGGACGCGGCGATCGTGAAAACCGTGAGGAGCGTCGGCACCGAGACCATGGCCGTCATCAGGGCGTGCACGAACTTGAATCCGGCGCCGACCTGGGGGTCGGCGAAAAGGTGGTGGATTCCGATCGGCATGGAGAACACCAGGAACAGAACGAACGCGACGCGCCCCATGGTGTCGCTGTACAGCCGCCCGCCGATCGCGCGCGGGACGATGGTGTAGAAGGCGATGTACGCCGGCATGAGCCAGAAATAGACGATGGCGTGAAGCGTCCACGAGAAGAAGACTCGCGCGAGGCCCGCGTCGATCGTGTCCTTGAAGCCGAGCGCCACCGGCAGGATGAGCACGAGGATCTCGATGGCCGCGCCCACCGAGGTCCACGCCCACAGGTAGGCGCCGGTGACGTTGCCGTACATGGCGAGCGGCACGGTCGCGCCCGGATGCTCTTTGCGCCACGCCCGGAGGTTGATCGCCATCAGCGCGACCCAGATCCACGAGCCGACCACGACCAGCACGATGCCGAGGTAATAGAACGCGCTGCCTATGAGCGGCGGGTAGAACGTGTACAGGACCGTCGCGCGCCCGGCGGCGACGGGCGCAGAAGCCATCAGCGTGCCGCCGATCGCGAGCCAGAAGCCCGCCCAAGCCCAGCGCATGCCCACGAGGGGACGCCGTAGCGCCAGCTCGCAGATCGCATAGCCGAAGCCCATCGCCACCAGGGTCGGCAGCACGTAAGCCATGGCCGTCCCGTGCGCGGTCACCGAGCGGTAGTAGTGCTCGGGGTTGCTGATCCAGGCATGCAGAGGACTGCGGACGATCATCTGCCACTCGCCGAGGAGGATGGCCACCGCGAAGGCGGCGAACGCCACCCAGAAATGCGCGAGCACCAGGCGCTTAGCGAGGAACACAGCTCAGCCTTTCTCCCCGTGCGCCCTTGGCGCGGAATTCGTCCGCCGGGAGCACTCTTACGCGCGCCCACATCCCCTCATGGCCCGTGCCGCAATACTCGTGGCACGGCATCAGGTGCTCGCCGGGATTGCGGAAGGTGGTCGTGAAGGTCGCGACGAACCCCGGGACGAGCATCGTGTTGGCGTTGGTTCCCGCGACGTTGAAACCGTGGATCACGTCCGTGCTGGTGCCGCGGAAAGTGACGGGGATCCCGGCGGGGACCAGCAGGCATTGCGGATGGAACGAGTACTGCTGCGCGACGAGTCGCACCACGACCTTGCCGTCGGCGGCGACGCTGGTGCCGAGATTGTTCTCGACAAACTCCCCCGAAACGTGGAGCGTGCGCGGGTCGACGGTTTCGACGCGCGAAGGCGGCATCGCCGCCCAGTGCAGGCCGGTGAAGACCATCACCAGGATGATGGAAGAGATGATCAGGCCGACGACGATCGCCCAGCGCCGCTCGGCCGCGACCGCGACCGCTTCGCCGTTCATTGCACGGCCCCGCGCGGGAGGTACACGAGCAGGTAGAACACGAAGAAGATCAGCACCACGATGGCCGTGGCGACGCCGACCACCGCGAAGGCTCCCGCGGGTCCGCGGCGGACGATCTCCTCGACCGCGGCGTCGTGCTGCGGGTCTGGCGTTGCATGCTCGGGGCCGGTAGCGCTCATGCGCGGTCCTTCATTCGGGAAGCAGCTTGCGCAGCTCGTTCACCTGCGCGGGGGTCACGGGCGTGCCCGTGTTGTTCCAGGCCACGCGAATATAAGTCACCACCGCGGCGGCCTCCTCGTCGTTGAGGATGTGCGAGAAAGGCGGCATGCCGTGCGGCCGGGGGTTCTTGCGCGTACCCGGAGCATAGCCCCCGTTCAGCACCATCCGGATCGAGTTCACGGGCGAGGACATGGTAATGGACTGGTTGCCGGCGAGCGGAGGAAACGCCGGCGGAAACCCCTTGCCCTCGCCGCCGTGGCACATCGCGCATTGCTTCTCGTAGTTGCGCCGCCCGCTTTCCATCACCGAGGGCTGCACCAGCCGCGCGCTGCTGGGCGGCGGCCCCTCGGAGTCGCGCTGGGGCAAGGTCTTGAGGTACACGGCCATCGCCTCGGCGTCATCGTCCGTCATGTACTGGAGGCTGTTGTACGTCACCTCGGCCATCGGTCCGTAGACCGTCGCGCGCATCGAAATTCCCCTCTGCAGCAGGGCGACGATGTCCTCGATGCTCCAGTCGGCGAGGCCCGCCTCGCGATTGGACGTGAGCGACGGCGCGTACCAGTTCTGGTTGGGGATCATGCCGCCCTCGAACGCCTGGGCTTCGCGCGACCCGCCGAGCGCGTTGATGGCGGTGTGGCACATCGAGCAGTGGCCCAGCCCCTGCACCAGGTACGCGCCGCGATTCCATTGCGTCGACTGCGTCGGATCGGGCTCGTACTCGCCCTCCTTGAAGTAGAGCGCGCGCCAGCCGACCAGGAGGTCGCGCCGGTTGAACGGGAAGCGCAGCTCGTGCGGCCGGTTCTTCTGCTTCACCGGCGTCACCGACTGCAGGTAGTTGAAGATGGCGTCGCAATCCTCGCGCGTGACTTTGGTGTACGAGGCGAAGGGCATCGCCGGATACATGAGCGTGCCATTGCGCGTGACCCCGGTGTGCATCGCGCGATAGAAATCGTCCGCGCTCCACTGGCCGATGCCGGTCTCGTCGTCGGGCGTGATGTTCGGCACGTAGATGTTGCCGAACGGCGTGGGCATCGCGCGTCCGCCCGCGAAGGGCTTGCCCGTGGGCTCGGTGTGGCACGCCACGCAATCGCCGGCCTGCGCCAGGTACTCGCCGCGCGCGATGACCTGCGTCGTGGGGCTCAAGGCGCGAGCGCCTTCGGGGACGGGCTTCGGCTCCGGGAGGTATCCCTTGTGGGACAGCATGTAGGTCGCGATCGCCGCGCCGATCACCACGACCGTCCCGGCAAGGATCGCGACGCGAAGCTTGCGCATCAGCGCTGGCTCCCGCACGCGAGCGGCATGCGCACGAAGTTGGGCGACTCGGGCGCGGCATCCGCCGGCGCCTCCTGCTGCGCGAGGAACGCCGCGACCGAGGCGACGTCCCGCTCGGAAAGCCGCCCGGCGATGCGCTTCATGCAATCGGGCTCCGCGGTGCGCCGGTCGCCCACGCGCCACCGGGTGAGTTGCGCCGCGATGTATGCGGAGCGCAGGCCGACCAGGCCGGGAATCCCCGGATTCATGCCGGTCAAGGTCGTGCCATGGCAAGTCACGCAAGCCGGGATCTGCCTGGCCGCGTCGCCCTCGGTCGCAAGCGTCTTGCCGCGCGGCAGCAATTGCGGATCCGCCGGAACGGGCTCCTTCGGCGCATAGGCCGGACGCAGCTTGGAGTAGTGCTCCGCCATCTCGCGCAAGTACGCGTCCGGAAGGTAGGCGACGAGGTAGTTCATCGGCGGGTACTGTCGCACCCCGTCGCGGAACGCCACGAGCTGGTTATAGAGGTACGCCGCCGGCTTGCCCGCGATTCGCGGGAAGTATCCGTTGCTCGTGCCCTGTCCGCTCTGTCCGTGGCACGTCACGCAGCCCTGGACGCGTGCCTCGAGCGAGTCGATGGCCCGGTAGGAGGGAACGGCTTCCTGCTGCGCGTGAGCCGGAAGCACGCCTATCAAGAGCAAGCAGCCGCGCACGAGGAAGCTCACGGCCCGGCAGTGTGAAGAAGAGGGGTCGGGCCGGAAATTGGACCTTGGTCCCATGCGTGGTGGAGCGGGTGAAGGGAATCGAACCCTCGTATGCAGCTTGGGAAGCTGCCGTTCTGCCATTGAACTACACCCGCCCAGCCCAAATCATACTGGCATGATTCTCGTCCAGCGACTCCTCGGCGCCGTCATGGCCATCCTGTTTCTCCTGGCGGCGTTGGTGTTCACCTCGATCGCTCTCGGCATTGCCCTCGCGATCGGCGTGGGTGTCTGGGCCTGGCTGTGGTGGCGCTCGCGCTCCCTGCCGCGCCGGCGCGTCACCATCGAAGGCGAGTATCGCGACGTTACCGACCTGGAGCGCCTGGAAAGCCGACAGCGCGAGCGCCTCTAGTATCATTGAGCCCGTGATCCAGGTGACCGTGAACGGCAAGGCCCACTCTTTCGATGCCCCGCTCGGGATCGGCGCGCTGCTTTCCAGGCTCGAGCTCTCGGGCAAGAAGATCGCGGTGGAGCGAAACGGGGAGATCGTGCCGAAGAGCGCGCACGCCGAGACCCTGATCGGCGACGGCGACCGCCTCGAGATCGTCGTCGCCGTGGGCGGGGGCTGAAGTGAAAGACGCGCTCGTCGTCGCCGGCAAGAGCTACTCGTCGCGCCTGCTCGTCGGCACCGGCAAGTACCGCGACTTCGCCGAGACGCGCGCGGCGGTCGAGGCATCCGGCGCCCAGATCGTTACCGTCGCCATCCGCCGCACCAACATCGGCCAGAACCGCAACGAGCCGAGCCTGCTCGACGCGCTGCCGCCGTCGAGGTTCACGTACCTGCCCAATACCGCCGGCTGCTACACCGCGGCCGACGCAGTACGCACGCTCCGCCTGGCGCGCGAGCTGCTCGACGGACACGACCTCGTGAAGCTCGAGGTGCTCGGCGACCCGCACACGCTGTATCCCAACATGCCCGAGACCCTTTCCGCGGCCGAGACCCTGGTCAAAGAAGGGTTCAAGGTGATGGTGTACTGCTCCGACGACCCGATCCAGGCGCAGATGCTGGAGAAGATCGGCTGCGTCGCGGTCATGCCGCTCGCCTCGCTCATCGGCTCGGGGATGGGCATCCTCAATCCGTGGAACCTGCAGCTCATCCTCGAGAAGGTGAAGGTCCCGGTGCTGGTCGACGCCGGCGTCGGCACCGCGTCCGACGCCGCCATCGCGATGGAGCTCGGCTGCGACGGCGTCCTCATGAACACGGCCATCGCCGCCGCGCGCGACCCGGTGCTGATGGCGAGCGCGATGCGCAAGGCGGTCGAGGCCGGCCGCGAGGCGTTCCTCGCCGGCCGCATGCCGAAGAAGCTCTATTCGGCGACGCCCAGCTCGCCCACCGAAGGGAAGATCGCTCCAAAGGCCGCTTGAATCGGCCAATTCGAAGTTATGTTTTAAGGCAGGGGCGCACAACACCCGCGCAGAAGCGCGCGCTCGAGCAACTCGCTCCGAAATATCTCATTCCCTTCGGGACCGACCTAATTTCGGGTCGGGCGCTATTTGGAAGAACCGCGCCGCTCGTGCTCGAGATCGGCTCGGGCATGGGCGAGACGACCGCGGCGATCGCGCAGGCGCACCCCGAAGCGGACTTCATCGCGGCCGAGGTCCATGGTCCCGGCGTGGGGAGCCTCCTGAACCGGATCGAGTCGCTGCAGCTTCGCAACCTTCGCGTGGTCCGCCACGACGCCGTGGACGTGCTCGACAAGATGATCGCGGATGCGAGCCTCGCGGCGATCCACCTCTTCTTTCCCGATCCCTGGCCGAAGAAGCGCCACCACAAGCGCCGCCTGGTGCAGCCCGAGTTCGCCGCGCTCGCAGCGCGCAAGCTCGCGCCGGGCGGGACGCTACATGCCGCGACCGATTGGCCGGACTATGCCGACCACATGGACCAGGTATTTTCCCTGGAACCCCTGCTCGAGAAGGCGAACGCCGGGTTGGTGTCGCGGCCGGCAACGAAATTCGAGGCGCGCGGGAAGCGCCTCGGCCACCCTATCCGCGATCTGTACTGGAGCCGCCGGGGAGAAAGGCCTCCAGCAGATCGTTGAGGAAGCGCCGACCGCGCTCGGTGGGCCGGATGCGCTTCCAATCCCGCGCGACCAGGCCTCTTTTCTCCGCGTCCTCGACACGGGACTGAACGATTTGGAAAGGCAGCCCAGTCCGCTCGCTGAAGAGCGCGACCTCGAAGCCGTCGACCAGGCGAAGGGCGTTCAGCATGAACTCGAACGGCAGCTCCGCCGCCGGCACCACGCTCTCTTCCACCCGCGCGTCTGGCTTCATGTACTCAGTGGGCTGCTTGGCGCGCGCGTGGCGCGTCACGCGGTCGGGGAAGCTCAGCTTGCCGTGCGCGCCGGCGCCGATTCCCAGGTAGTCGCCGAACTGCCAGTAGTTGAGGTTGTGGCGGCAGCGCCGGCCGGGGCGAGCGAAGGCCGAAGTCTCGTAGTGCTCGTAACCCGCGGCGCCGAGCTGCTCTTCGACGACGAGCTGCATGTCGGCGGCGACGTCGTGCTCGGGAAGCGCGGGCGGCTTGCTCCAGAACACGGTATTCGGCTCGAGAGTCAGCTGGTACGCGGAAACATGCGGCAGTCCGAAGCGCAGGGCCTCGTCCAGATCGGCCCGCGCCATTGCGGGGGTCTGTCCGGGCAGCGCGTACATGAGGTCGATGTTCACGTTGTCGAAGCTTGCGAGCGCCGCCTCGATGGCGCGGCGCGCCTCGCCGGCGGAATGGATCCGGCCGAGCGCGTCGAGCATGCGATCGTCGAAGCTCTGCACGCCGATGGAGATGCGGTTCACGCCGGCGCCGCGGAAGCCGCGGAAGCGCGCCGCCTCGACGGTGCCGGGGTTCGCTTCGAGCGTGATCTCGGCCTGCGGGTCGAGCGCGAGCCGCGCGCGCACGCCGGAGAGCAGCGCGTCGATCGACTGCGGAGAGAACAGGCTCGGGGTGCCGCCACCGATGAAGATGCTGATGACACGGCGCCCCCAAATCTGGGGTAACGAGCCTTCCAAATCGCGCATAAGCGCGCCCAGGTACTCGGATTCGGGTAAAGAACCGCTGCGCTCGTGCGAATTGAAATCGCAGTACGGACACTTGCGCACGCACCAGGGGATGTGGACATAAAGCGCGAGCGGCGGCAGCGCCTCGAAGCGCACCGCCCCGGGACGCTCAAGCGCGAGCGGGATCACGCAGCAGCTCCAGCAGGCGGGCGAGCGCCTGCCCGCGGTGGCTGAGCCGGTTCTTCTCGGCGGGATCGAGCTCGGCGGCGGTCTTGCCGTAGTCCTTCAGGAAGAACAGCGGGTCGTACCCGAACCCGTTCGTGCCGCGCGGGGCGCGCGCGATCTCGCCGTGCCACAGGCCTTCGGCGACGAGCGGCAGCGGGTCGGATGGAATCCTTGTCAGCACCAACACGCAGGCATAGTAGGCACGCCGGTCCGGCTCGAGTGACTTCAAAAGCTTTTCATTGTTCCGCAGATCACGCTCTTCGCGGCTTCCGTCGCGGCCGGCGTAATAGGCCGAATGCACGCCCGGCTCGCCGCCGAGCGCCGGCACGCACAGGCCGGAATCGTCGGCGAGCGCCGGCAGGCCGCACGCGCGGCTCGCATGGCGCGCCTTTGCCAGGGCATTTTCAAGGAAGCTGTCGTGCGGCTCGTCGGCTTCCGCGATGCCGAGCTCCGCCTGCGGCACGACCTCGATCGCGAGCGGCTCGAGCAGCGCCGCGATCTCGCGGATCTTGCCCGGGTTACTTGACGCGAGGACCAGACGCTTCATCAGTGACCGGAGACCGAAAACAGGGACGGACCACGTTTTTCCGGGGACTCAAAAAAAACGTGGTCTGTCCCTGATTGTCAGTTTAAGGGATTCAGGGCAGCCGATAGTCGGCCAGCCAGAAGTACTCCAGCGTTTCGATTTTCAATGTGGGCGGCAGGCAGGAGCGAAGCTCGGCTTCATCCGGGAAGTTCTTCAGCACGCGGATCTGGCTGCCGTCGCCCAGCCGCCGGAGCTGATAGGTATTGCCGTGCGCGTCGATCTCGGAGATCGGGGTGCTCGAACCCTCGACGAAGCGGTTGTCCATCAGGACGACGCGCGCCCCCGGCTCGAGGCGGGCGTGCAGCGACGAGAGAAATTCGCCGACGCGCTCCCGAGGAATGTGCGACCACCAGAACACGGCGAGCGCCGCGTCGAATCGCCCCAGGGTTTCTGGAAGGACATAAGCGTCCGCGAGAGAAAACAGGGGCTGCCTTTCGTAAACCTTGGACTGCGCGATGCGCATCGGCTCTTCTGCGAGGTCGGTTGCGACCACCTCGGCCGCGACCTCGGCGACGAGCTGCGTCCAGTAGCCAGTGCCGCAAGCGATCTCCAGCACGCGCGCGCCGCGCAGCTTCGCCGGAATGGTTTGTCGGAGGATCGCGAGGTCGGCTTGCCGCTCGGGCTTGGCATAAATCGCTTCGTACTCCGACGCGCGCCGCCGGTAGTACTCAAGGAGCTCGGCAGAGCCGAGCGCGACTAGCTCAGGCGAGGCCAAGCGCCTTTCTCTGCTCGCGCACGAGCTGCATTGTACCGCGGTGCGCCAGGCCGAGGAGCGCTTCGAGCTCCTGGCGGGAGAAGGTCGCGCCCTCGGCGGTGCCCTGGATCTCGACGAAGCCGCCGGCGCCGGTCATCACCACGTTCATGTCGCAGCCGCAGGCCGAGTCCTCGGCATAGTCGAGATCGAGGATCGGCGTGCCCTGGTAGACGCCGACCGAGACGGCGGCGACGAAGTCCGAGACCGGAAGGGAGGCGAAGGCGCCTTTCGCCGCGAGCCACGCGAGCGCATCGTGCAACGCCACGAAGCCGCCGGTGATGGCGGCGGTGCGCGTGCCGCCGTCGGCCTGCAGCACGTCGCAATCGATCTGGATGGTGCGCTGGCCCAAGGCGGCGAGGTCGGTGACCGCGCGCAGCGCCCGCCCGATGAGGCGCTGGATCTCCTGCGTGCGGCCGGACTGCTTGCCGCGCGCGGCCTCGCGCTCGCTGCGCGTGTTCGTCGCGCGCGGCAGCATGCCGTATTCGGCGGTGACCCAGCCTCGGCCGCTGTCCTTCAGGAAGGGCGGAACCCGCTCCTCGACGCTCGCGGTGCAAAGCACGCGCGTGTCGCCGAACTCCACCAGCACCGAGCCTTCGGCGTGGCGGGTGAATTTGCGCTGGATGCGCACCGGCCGCAGCTCGTGCGCCGCCCTGCCGCTCGGCCGCACGCCGCTCATTGCGGCATCTTGCGAAGGACCGCCTTGATCTCGGAGATCGCCTGCTCGATGTCCGCGTCGGACATGCGCATGAAGTCGGGTTGGGTGGCGGTGAAGTCCTGCACGACGGTCGGCAGATCGTAGTAGGGCACGGTGCTCGGCTCTTCGTCGACGGCGTCGTCCTCGCCCCAGCGCAGCGCCAGCACGCTGACATTATCGCATTGCGGCCCGGCGCGGCGCTCGGCGAGGCCGGCAAGCTCGGCAATGGCCTCCTCGAGCGTCGCCGCCCCAAGCGACTGCACGAGCTGGCGCTGGGTAATCGACCCCCACAGGCCGTCGGAGCACAGCACCAGCACGTCGCCGCGCGCCAGGCGCGCCTTGGCGACGGGATCGGGCCGCGGCGGCATGTATCCGCCCAGGCACTGCAGGATGCGGTTGCGCTCGGGGTGAATGCACGCCGCCTCCTCCGGAATGCTCCCCGAGTCGACGAGCTGCTGCACCACCGTGTGGTCGCGGGTCTGGGCCGCGATGCGCCCTTGCCGCACCAGATAGAGGCGGCAGTCGCCGATATGCGCCCAATAGGCGTTGCCGTCCTGGACCAGGCACGCCACGATCACCGTGCGCGGCCCCTCGGGAAGGCCGAGCCGGAATGCCTCGCGCAGGATCGCGCCGTGCGCGTCGGTGAGCGCGGTGTTGAGGAAGTTCTTCGGGTCGGGCAGCGCCGGGCGCGCGGCGCGCTGGAACGCGTCGCCGAAGTGGTCGGTGGCGATCTGCGCCGCCAGCTCGCCGCCGAGATGCCCGCCCAGCCCGTCGGCCACGACCAGGAGCAGCGAGCGCTCGGTGCGCCAGTAGCCCACCCGGTCCTGGTTGGTGAGGCGCGTGCCGATGCGCGAATCGCTCGCCAGCGTGCAGTTCAAAAGAAGCTTCCCTTGAGCCTCATCATCGCGCCGCGGAGCTGGTCGAGCACCGGCTCTTCGGCGCGGCGCTCCGGCTCGCGTTCACCGCGCAGGGTCTTCTGCAGCGCCAGCACGCTCTGCGGCCGCTCGAGATGATCCAGCCGCAGGCACCAGTCGACGATGTCGAGCAGCTCGGCCGAATACTTCGCGCCCCAGGTCTTGCGCGCCGGCACGTAATCGTCGCGGTCGACGCGGACGTTGGCCGGGATCGGCGGCTCCCCGCCCGAGAGCGCGGCATACATGGTCGCGCCGACCGAATAGATGTCGCTCCAAGGCCCGAGCAGATCGCGCCACAGGTGCTGCTCGGGCGACGCGTAGCCGGGCGTGTAGGTGGGCGGGAGCTTCGCCCCCTCCTCGCCCGAGAGCGCGTAGCGCGCGGCGCCGAAGTCGAGCAGGAGCGGGCTGCCGTCGTTGCGCAGGTAGATGTTCGCCGGCTTGATATCGAGGTGCAGCAGCTTGTTCGTATGCACCTCGCGCAGCCCGTTCAGGAGCTGGGCGAAGGTCTGGCGGATCCAGCTCTCGTCGAGCGCGCCGCGGTGCTGCGCCAGGTGCTCGTGCAGCGTGCGGCCGCGCTCGTAGCGCATCACCAGGTACACGGTGTCGTTGGCGCGGAAGAAATTCAGCACCCGCACCACGTTGGGGTGCGAAAAGCGGGTGAGCGCGCGGCCTTCCTCGAAGAAGCAGCGCATGCCGTGCAGGAACTTGCCGCGGTCGTCCTCGGCGATGCGGTATTCCTTGATCGCCACCGGTACGTCGTTCTCGTCGTGCGCGAGGTAGACGCGCGAGAACCCTCCGGTCGCGAGCAGGCGCTGGATCCAGTAGTTCTCGAGCCGTGTCGCGGGCGGCAGGGGATGGGCGGGCGCCGGCATCGTCCGCTATGATAGCCTCCGGCAACTGCGGCCGGACCCGCGCCCGCAGGCGCTCTGCGTACTTTGTCACACGCCATTCAAAGCATGACCGGCTACGCCGCCGCGTCGGCGGATTCTCCGCGCGGCAGGCTCACGCTCGAGCTGCGCTCGGTCAACGCGCGCTTCCTGGATGTGCAATTTCGCATTGCCGAGGAGCTGCGCGCGCTCGAGCCGGCGCTGCGCGAGCAGATCGGCGCGCGCGTCTCCCGCGGCAAGGTCGACTGCCGGTTTTTTCTCGGCGAGACCGGTATCAGCGAAACGCCGCAGCGGCTCAACCCTCAGGCGTTGCAGCGGCTCAACGAATTAGGCGCGCAGGTGCGCAAGGCGTTCCCGGAAGCCGGTCAACTGCGGGTCGCCGATATCCTGCGCTGGCCCGGCGTGATCGCCGAGGAGCCGGCGGACGAGGAAACGCTGCGCAAGCTCTCGGGCGAGCTCTGCGCGAGGGCGCTGGAAGAGCTGGTCGCGGCGCGCGGCCGCGAAGGCGCGAAGCTCGGGGAAACGATCCGCACGCGGGTGGCCGCGATGCGCGCGCGAGTCGACGAGATCGCGCCGCTCGTGCCGCAGTCGATCGCCGCCTACCAGGCGAAGATCGCCGAGCGGCTGAAGGAAGCGCTCGGCTCCGCCGACGACGACCGCGTGCGCGCCGAGCTCGCGCTGTTCAGCGCCAAGGCCGACGTGCACGAGGAGCTCGACCGCCTGCGCGCGCACCTCGGCGAGGTCGAGCGCAGCCTGCGGCAGGGCGGCCCGGTGGGCAAGCGTCTCGACTTCCTCGCGCAGGAGCTGAACCGCGAGGCGAACACGCTCGCCGCCAAGTCTTCGAGCCCGCAGCTCTCCGACGGCGCGCTCGAGCTGAAGCTCCTGGTCGAGCAGATCCGCGAGCAAGTGCAGAACATCGAATGAACCGTAAGGAAGTGACCCGCAAAGGCAGCCTCTTCGTGGTCACCGCGCCCTCCGGCGCGGGCAAGACCTCGCTGATCAAGGCGCTCCTCGAGGCCACTCCGGGTCTGAAGCTCTCGACCTCCTACACCACCCGAGCGCCCCGGCCCGGCGAGCAGAACGGGCGCGAGTACCACTTCGTCGACGAGGCCACGTTCCTCGCGATGCGCGACCGCGGCGAGTTCCTGGAGAACGCGCTGGTGCACGGCAACCGCTACGGCACGTCGAAAAAGGTCATCGCCGAAACCCTCGAGCGCGGGCAGGACCTGGTCCTGGAGATCGACTGGCAGGGCGCGGCCCAGGTGCGCGCGCTCTACCCCGACTGCGTCGGCCTCTTCATCCTGCCGCCCTCGGTGGCGGAGCTCGAGCGGCGCCTGCGCGCCCGCGGCCAGGATTCCGACGCCGTCATCGCAGGTCGGCTCGCCAACGCCCAGGCCGAGATGGCGCACGCCGGCGAGTTCGAATACCGTATAATTAACAAAGACTTCGATACCGCCAAGGCGGAGCTGGCCCGCATCGTGCGCAGCCGCCGCCGCAACCGCTGAATTTCCGGAAAGGTTCCATGGCTCGCATCACCGTCGACGATTGCCTGAAGCGCATCAACAACCGGTTCCATCTCACGCTCGCCGCGACCTACCGCGCCCGCCAGCTTAGCGCCGGCGCCTCGCCCATGGTCGAGCCCAACCGCGACAAGGCGACGGTCATCGCGCTGCGCGAGATCGCGGCAGGCAAGGTCGGCACCGAAGTGCTGAAGAAAAACCCGACGCCCCCCGCCTCCACGCTGTGACGAAAAATGGGGTCAGATCAGCATTTCCTTGCCCTAGGGGAGGAAATGTTGGTATGACCCCATCATGGCGACTGCGGTAGTCCCGACTCTCGAGCAGGGCCGCTTCGGCTATCTCAAGCCGAAGGACGTGGCGCGGCTTGCCGAGGCGTACCGCTTCTCGGAAGCCGCCCACGCCGGCCAGACCCGCCAGTCGGGCGACCCGTACATCTCGCATCCGCTCGCCGTCGCCGAGATCCTGGCCGACTGGCACCTCGACGGCCAGACGCTGATGGCGGCGCTGCTGCACGACGTGACCGAGGACACCTCGGTCACCAAGGACGAGATCTCCGACACCTTCGGCAAGCCCGTGGCCGAGCTCGTCGACGGCGTCTCCAAGCTCGACAAGATCGAGTTCCAGTCGGCCGAGGTGGCCCAGGCCGAGAACTTCCGCAAGATGCTGCTCGCGATGGCGCGCGACGTGCGCATCATCCTGATCAAGCTCGCCGACCGGCTGCACAACATGCGCACGCTCGGCGCCGTCCCTCCGGCGAAACGGCGCAGGGTCGCGCGGGAGACCATGGAGATCTACGCGCCGATCGCGCTGCGCCTGGGTCTCAACACGCTCTACCACGAGCTGCAGGAGCTCGCGTTCTCGCACCTCCACCCGCTGCGCTACCAGGTGCTCGCCAAGGCCACCAAGGCGGCGCGCGGCAACCGCCGCGAGATGATCGGCCGCACGCTCGAGGCGGTGAAGAAGAAGCTCGCCGACTCGAGCATCGACGCCGTGGTGCAGGGACGTGAAAAGCACGTCTACTCGACCTATCGCAAGATGATCGACAAGCACCTGTCGTTCTCCGAGGTGCACGACATCTTCGGCGTGCGCGTGATCGTGAAGGACGTGCCGTCGTGCTACCTCGCGCTCGGCGCGCTGCACGCGCTCTACAAGCCGATCCCGGGCAAGTTCAAGGACTACATCGCGATCCCGAAGGCGAACGGCTACCAGTCGATCCACACCGACCTCATCGGCCCCTACGGCGTCCCGGTCGAGGTCCAGGTCCGCACCGAGCAGATGCACCGTCTCGCCGAATCGGGCGTCGCCTCGCACTGGATGTACAAGGACGATTCCGACCGGCTCTCGGAGCTGCAGAAGCAGACCCACCAGTGGCTGCAGTCGCTGCTCGAGATCCAGCACCAGTCGGGCGACCCGCAGGAGTTCCTCGAGCACGTGAAGGTCGACCTCTTCCCCGACGAGGTCTACGTGTTCACGCCGAAAGGCAAGATCCTGTCGCTGCCCAGGGGTGCGACCGCGGTCGATTTCGCCTATGCCGTGCACACGGACATCGGCAACCGCTGCGTGGCGGCGAAGGTGAACGGCGAGCTCGTCCCGCTGCGCACCGAGCTGCGCAACGGCGATCGGGTCGAGATCATCACCGCGAGCCACGCCAAGCCCAACCCGGGCTGGCTCCAGTACGTGCGCACCGGCAAGGCCCGCTCGAACATCCGCCACTTCCTGAAGACGATGCAGTACGAGGAGTCGGCGAGCCTGGGCGAGCGGCTGCTCGAGCAGGCGCTGAAAACGCTCAGGAGCTCTGTCGCGGAGATCGACGACTCGGGCTGGGACCGCGCGCTGCGCGACTCGGGCACCCGCTCCCGCGACGAGCTTCTCGCCGACATCGGCCTTGGGAAGCGTCTGCCGGCCGTGGTTGCGCGCCGGCTTCTGAAGAGAAGCGATTCCAAGGAGGACCTGAAGAGCGCCGGCAGCGTCACCATCCGCGGCACCGAGGGAATGGCGGTGCAGCTCGCCTCGTGCTGCCGCCCGATCCCGGGCGACGCGATCGTCGGCTCGATGAAGAAGGGACAGGGGCTGGTGGTGCACGTATCGGAGTGCCCTGTGATCGAACGCTCGCGCAAGAAGGAGCCCGAGCAGTGGATCGACGTCGAATGGGATCCGCGCACCAGCCGCCTTTTTCAGGCGGCGGTCAACGTCACGGTGGAGAATCAGCGCGGAGTTCTAGCCAAGGTGGCTTCCGAGATCGCATCCGCCGCGTCCAACATCGACGCCATCAGCATGGACGAGGACCGGGCACTTTTTACAACGATGCACCTGGTGGTCGAAGTGGCGAACCGCCAACACCTCGCGCGGGTGCTGCGCGCGCTGCGGCGCGTGCCGGACGTGAAGAAGATTTCCCGGACGCGGGAATAGCGCTTCCGTTGTCTTTTCGTCCAGCCCGCTCTAGGAGCGCCCGTTTTAGTGTAGCCTTTGGCTACAAATCAAAAGCGTACCTGGGAGCCGGCATGGGCAGTGCACGGGCGTGCGTCAGCATCATCGATGACGACGCGCTGGTCTTGAGGTCGCTCGACCGCCTGCTGCAGGCGCGCGGGTTCGAGGTGCACACCTATTCGTCGCCGCAGGCCTTCCTCGAGCAGCGCGATGCCGACACCCCCGGGTGCATCGTCATGGACCTTTCCATGCCGGGCCTGAGCGGCCTCGAGCTGCAGCAGGCGCTGGCGCGCGCCGCCGACCGCCGGCCGGTCGTGTTCATCAGCGGCCGCAGCAGCATCGAAGCGACCGTGCGGGCGATGAAGGCTGGCGCAGTGGATTTTCTGACGAAGCCGTTCGACGAAGCCGATCTCGTTGCGGCAGTGCGCGCGGCGCTCGACAAGGACCGCGCCTCGCGCGAGGGCCTGGCCGAGCTCGCCTCGATCAACCTGCGGCTCGCCACGCTGACGCCGCGAGAGCGCGAAGTGCTGAGCCGCGTGGTGGCGGGCAAGCTCAACAAGCAGATCGCGGCCGAGCTCGGCACCGCGGAAAAAACCGTGAAGGTACACCGCGCCCGCATGATGCGGAAAATGCAGTTCGACTCGCTCGCCGAGCTGGTGCGCGCATGGACAGTCTCCCAGCCTCTTCCGCCAGCGCCTCCGCAGGCCTGACGCCCTGGGGCACGCGCTCCGGCCCGGTCGCGGGCTGGGCTGCGCCGGCGCTCGCTGTCGCCGTCGGCTATTACCTGGCGGCGCGCGTCGGTTTCGCCTTCACGCTCCAGCCGTATCCGATCTCGACCCTGTGGCCGCCGAATGCCCTGCTCCTCGCCGCGCTTCTGCTCGCGCCGACGCGCGCATGGTGGTGGGTGCTCGCCGCGGCGCTGCCGGCTCACCTGCTGGTCGAGCTGCAGAGCGGCGTGCCGGTCGCGATGGTGCTCGGCTGGTATGCCACGAACTGCAGCGAGGCGCTGCTCGGCGCGGGACTCGTGCGCGCCTTCGTGGCCTGGCCGCTGCGCCTCGATTCCTTGCGCAGCGCCGGGATCTTCCTCTTCAGCGGAGCGTTCGTGGCGCCGATCGTTTCTTCGTTCCTCGATGCCGCCCTCGTGAGCCTCGTCGGCTGGGGCGAGCGCGGGTATTGGGACCTCGTGGGGACGCGCATCTTCTCCAACACCCTTGCCGCGCTCACCGTCGCGCCGCTCATCCTCACCTGGGCTGCGATCGACGTCTCGCGTCTGCGTGCAGCGCGGCTCGTACGTTACGCGGAAGCCGCGGCCCTCTTCATGGGCCTGCTCGCCACGTGCATGCTGGTGTTCGATCTTCCGCAGCTGGATACCCACACCGCGCCCGCGCTCTTCTACGCGCCTCTCCCCTTCCTCGTCTGGGCGGCGCTGCGCTTCGGACCCGCGGGGACCACCAGTGCGATCGCGGTCATGGTCGTGGCCACCATCTTCGGCACGGTCAACGGCCTGGGGCCCTTTGCCGGCAGCACGCCGCAGGAGACGGCGCTCGAGATGCAGCTGTTCCTCAGCGCGGTGGCGGTGCCCATGCTGCTCCTCGCGGTGGTGCTCGACGAGCGCGCCCGGGTCGAGCTCGACGCGCGCGAGCAGCGCCTCCAGCTCACGCACCTCTCGCGGGTCGCGATGCTCGGCGAGCTCTCCGGGGGCATCGCCCACGAGCTGAACCAGCCGCTCACCGCGATCCTCAGCAACGCCCAGGCGGCCCAGCACCTCGTCGGCAACAAATCGGCCGACCCCGAGATCCTGGTGGAGATCCTGCGCGACATCATCGCCGCCGACCAGCGGGCGGGCGAGGTCATCCGGCGCCTGCGCACCCTCTTCAAGCGCGGCGAAACGCAGTTCCAGCCCCTCGACGCCAACGAGCTGGTCCACGAGGTCCTCAGCATCGTCCACGGCGACCTCGTCACGCGTTCGGTCGAGGTCGTGCCGGAGCTCGCCGCGGCGCTGCCCAAGGTCCAGGGCGACCGGGTCGAGCTCGAGCAGGTGATGCTCAATCTGGTGATGAACGCCTGCGACGCCATGGCGGGCCTGCCGCCCGAGCAGCGCCGGATTCGGGTGCGCACCCGCGCGGTCGACGTCGAGGGCGGCGCGGTGCAGGTCAGCTTCGGCGACTGCGGCCCGGGGTTCACGCCGGAGCAGTACGCCAAGCTCTTCGAGCCCTTCTATACGACCAAGCCGCGCGGGCTCGGCCTGGGGCTTTCG
>Ga0075423_10000344_pt1 | contig 36049 bp, 29 predicted proteins | sample SoiMethybrSBSTD2_FD_80114 | JGI IMG/M metagenome (GOLD analysis project Ga0075423, IMG submission 80114) | Bulk soil microbial communities from a Populus tree surrounding site in Tennessee, USA - Soil MetaG P. TD hybrid SBSTD2 | ecosystem: Environmental > Terrestrial > Soil > Tree plantation...
CATCCGCAACCGGCACCGCACCCAGGGGAAGAACTTCTCCATCGTGGTGGTCTCGGTGTGCGCCAAGCTGTCGCTGAAGGAGACCACCGTCAGCGAGAAGCTCGACGAGTTCGGCCACGTCCGGCTGGGGGGCATCGGCCAGCAGCTCGCCGACATGATCGAGCAGCGCACCGGGTACGAGACGCGCGTGACCGTGCTCGGCCACATCCAGCGCGGCGGAACGCCCACCGCGTTCGACCGCGTGCTGGCGACGCGCTTCGGCGTCCACGCGGCGGACATGGTCGCGCGGGGCGAGTTCGGCAAGATGGCCGCGCTGCGCGGCAACCAGATCGTCAGCGTCCCGCTGCAGGAAGCGACCGCCCAGCTCAAGACGGTCGACCCGACCCTCTACGCCGTCGCCGAGGTGTTCTTCGGGTAGCCTGATCGAAGTAGTAGAGTGTCCGCTCCGATGGAGACGCGGCGCGGGTTCCTGAAGAAGACCATCGGCGGAGCGGCGCTGCTCTTGGCGGCGGGCGCTGTGCCGCTCGCGCTGCGCAAGACGCAGCTTCGCACGCCGAAGCGGCCGCTGCGGTTCTTCACCGAGGCGGAGTATTCGGTGTTCGCCGCGGTGGCGGACCGGGTTCTCGCGCGCGGCGCCGCCCAGGTCCCGCGCGAGCTCGAGCGCGTGCTCGCGAGCCGGGCACCCGCGCCGTCTCCTGCCGAGCTCGACGTCGCCGGCAAGGCCGATGCGTTCCTCGCGCCCATCGACGCGGCGAGCGCCAAGGAACTGAAGCAGCTGCTGGCGCTTTTCGACAATGCGCTGTTCAGCCTGCTCACCGGCGGTCCGCCGCGCCCGTTCACGCGCATGACCGCTGCCGAGCAGGATGCGCACCTCGAGCGCTGGGCCACCTCTCGCATGGCCGTGCGGCGCACCGGGTTCCAGGCATTGAAGAGGCTCTCGGCCGCCGTCTACTACGGCTCTCCCGAGACGTACGCGTCGGTCGGCTACCCCGGTCCTCCCGAGGAGCTCGTCCGCACCGTGCGGGCGGCGAGGGCGCGGCCATGAGCGGCATCGTCCGCGGCGACCAGGTCGCCAAGGACGTGCTGCTCACGCCCGACGTGTGCATCGTGGGGAGCGGCCCGGGCGGTGCCGTGATGGCGTCGCGCCTCGCCGAAGCCGGCGCCCAGGTGGTCGTCCTCGAGGAGGGCGGCTACCACCTCAAAGACGAGTTCGACATGCAGGAGGCGACGGCGTACCCGCGGCTGTACCAGGACCGCGGAAACCGCGCGACCGCCGATCTGTCGATCGCGGTGCTCCAGGGTCGTGCCGTGGGCGGCGGCACCGTGGTCAACTGGACGACCAGCTTCCGCACGCCCGACGACGTCCTCGCCTTCTGGCGCGAGAAGGAAGGCGCCGCGCTGACGCCGGAGGCGCTGCGCCCCCACTTCGAGGAGATCGAGCGGCGGCTCGGCATCCAGAAAGTCGATCTCGAGGACGTCAACGCGAACAACCGCGCGCTGTACGAGGGGTGCAGGAAGCTCGGCTGGGCCGTCGACACCACCAGCCGCAACGTGCGCGGCTGCCTGCGCACCGGCTACTGCGGGATGGGCTGCCCCGTCGACGCGAAGCAGAGCGCCGCTCTCACCTACCTGCCCGACGCCGTCGCGCGCGGCGCCACGGTCTACGCCAACTGCCGCGTGCGCCGCATCGAATGGACCGGCAAGCGCGCGACTGCGGTCGTCGGCGAGGTGCTCCTCCCCGGGACGCAGGAGCAGACGGGACGCACGGTGCGCGTGGAGCCGCGCGTCGTGGTCGTCTGCGCGGGGGCGCTCAACTCGCCGGCGCTGCTGCTCCGATCCGGGCTCGCCCAGGGTCCGGTGGGAAAGAAGACCTGGCTGCACCCGACGGTGGCGATGATCGCGATGTACCGCGACCCGATCGAAGGATTCTACGGCGCACCGCAGAGCGTCGCGTCGCACCACTTCGCCCACCGCGGCGCCGATGCAGGGTTCTTCCTCGAAGCGGCGCCCGTCCATCCGATGCTGTCCGGAATCGCGCTGCCCGGGTTCGGAGCGTCCGTCACGGGTCAGATGGGGCTTCTGCCCCACGTCTCGGTCAGCATCGCCCTGATGATCGACGGGTTCGGAGATGGGGAGGAAGGCGGGACCGTCACCCTGCGGCCCGACGGAGGTCCCCGGCTCGACTACCCGCAAGGTGCGCGTCAGTTCGAGTGCTTCCGCGCGTCGATGGAGGCGCTGGCCCGCGTCCATCTGGCGAACGGCGCGCTGCGCGTGACGAGCCTGCACGTCCCGCCGGTCACCATCGTCTCGGAGCACGACCTCCCCGCGCTGCGAGCCGCTCCGCTCGGGCCGAACCGCTGCGGAGTCTTCACCGCGCACCAGATGGGCGGTTGCAGGATGGGCAGCGACCCTGCCCGCTCCGTCGTGAACCCGGAGCTGCGCCACCATTTCGTCGAGAATCTCTGGGTGGCGGACGGGAGCGTGTTCCCGACCGGCCTCGGCGTGAATCCGATGGAGTCGATCTACGGCGTCAGCTCCTGGGCTGCCCAGCACGTGCGCTCCGCGCTGGCGAAGGCGTGACCGACGAGCTGGAGGAGCGGACGGTCCCGGACGACGTCGCGCGCGACCGCCTCGACCGCACGCTGGCCCGTCTCTTCGGGGTGAGCCGCGGCCGCGCGATGGAGTGGATCGCGGAAGACCGCGTCCGCGTCGACGGCCGGCGCGCGGCGAAGGGCGCGCAGGTCGGACCGGGCGCCCGCGTCTCGGTGCGCAAGCCTCCCCCCGACGCGCCCGTCCCGCAGCCGGAGCTTCCGCTGCGCATCGTGCACGCCGACGCGCACCTCGTCGTCGCCGACAAGCCCGCCGGAATGCCTTCCCACCCGCTCAAGCCCGGCGAGACGGGCACCGCGGCGAACGCCCTCGTCGGCCGCTTCCCGGAGCTCGCGGCCGTCGGCCCTGCGGCGCGCGAAGGGGGCCTGGTGCACCGCCTCGACACCGACACCTCCGGCCTGCTGCTTGCCGCGCGGACTGCCCCCGCGCACGCGATGCTCCGGGCGCAGTTCGCCTCGCGTACGGTCGACAAAGCGTATCTCGCCCTCGTCAAGGGAGAGCTGCACGCCGGGGGAGAGATCGACGTGCCGCTCGCGCACGACCCGCACGACTCCCGCAAGGTGCGGCCGGCCAGCGACCCGGAGTGGGCGGCAGCCCACGATGCGCGCCCCGCGACGACGCGGTTCACGCCCATCGAACGCCGCGGTGGTTTCACGCTGGTCGACGTGGAAATCCCCACCGGCGTCCTGCACCAGATCCGGGCCCATCTCGCGTTCATCGGGCATCCGATCGCGGGCGATGGGCTGTACGGCGGTCCCGAGCTGCCCGGCTCGTCGCGCCATTTCCTCCACGCCGCTCGCCTCGGGTTCGTCCATCCCGACGGCAGCCGGGCGCGATTCGAGAGCCCTCTGCCGGGCGATCTCGCCGCCGCCTTCGAACGGCTGAAGTGAGGAACCGCCGCCTTTCCCTCGCGGCGCGAATGGAACCAGACCGCCCGGCGCCCGACGGCGTTGACAGCCAATATGCCCGTGTGTAGTCTCCGCCGCCTTTTCGCTCCGGGCGGGTGCACGGTTTCGCAAGCCGTTCTCAGACGTTCAGGAGGAAGTCCTCATTATGGGTGGCGCAGATTTCAGTCTCATCGGCATGTGGAAATCCATGGGCATCCCCGCCCGCCTGGTCGTGATCGTCCTTGCGATCATGTCCATCTACTCGCTCAGCGTGATGGCCGAACGGCTCTTCTCGTTCGCCCGCGCCAAGGAGCAGAGCAGGCGCTACGCGGAGAAGCTGCGCGACCTGCTCCCCGGTCACCAATTGGTCGAGGCGGCCAGCGTAGCCAACACGCTCAGGTACGGGCACATCCCGCGCGTCCTGGGCAGCGGGATCGCCGAATACAACCGCGGCCGCGAGGCGCTCTCGCACAAGGGAACGCACGACGTCGGCGAGTTCGACCTGGTGGAGGCCATCAACAGATCCATCGAACGAGCCACCTTGCGAGTGACCGCCGACCTCCGGCGCGGCTTGTCGGGGCTGGCGACCGTCGCCTCGTCGGCGCCTTTCGTCGGGCTGCTCGGGACGGTGCTCGGCATCATCACCGCCTTCCAGCTGATGGCGACCTCCGGCTCGGGCGGCCTCGCCTCCGTGTCGGCCGGCATCTCCGAGGCGCTCGTCACCACCGCGTTCGGCCTCCTCGTCGCCATCCCCGCGCTGATGATGTTCAACTACCTGACGAACCGCGTGGAAGAGATGACCGTCGACATCGCCGACGCGTCGAACGAGCTGGTCGACTTCTTCCTCAAGGAAGGCCGCTTCGACGAGCCGCTGACGAACCCCGGCGCGAACGCGCAGCCTGCAGCCGCCGCGACGTCGCCCGTCGCGACGACCACCCGGCCGAGCCAGCCGAAGGCGTAAGGAGCCCACCCCATGGCGATGGACATCGGAGCGAAGAGCGGAGTCCGCTCCGACATCAACGTCACGCCGCTGGTCGACGTCGTGCTCGTCCTGCTGATCATCTTCATGGTGATCACGCCGATGCTCCAGCGCGGCAAGCACGTCGAGCTGCCCAAGGCGAGACACGCCGCGCAGAACAAGGCGCAGGGGCCGGAGCCGATGTTCGTCAGCGTCACGTCCGACGGGAAGGTCTACGTCGAGAGCGACAAGCAGCCGGCCTCCCCGGAGCAGCTGGTGGAGGCGATGCGCTCCGCGGTCGCGGAAGGCAAGCGCGTGATGATCAAGGCGGACGTGAACACGGACTACGGGGCGGTGCGGCCGGTGCTCGAGCGCGCCTCCAAGGCGAAGCTGAAGGGGGTCCAGCTCGCCGCCGAGGAGCTGAAGGGGAAGTAGCGCATGGGAATGGACGTCGGCGCAAAGAAGGGCCCCCGGTCGGACATCAACGTCACGCCGCTCGTCGACGTGGTGCTGGTTCTGCTCATCATCTTCATGGTGCTGACGCCGCTCATGGAGAAGGAGATCGCGGTCCGCGTGCCCGAGGAGCAGGAGCAGACGCAGCCCGCCGAGCCGCCTCCTCCCGACCTCTTGCAGATCCTCTTCAAGGTCGACGAAGCGGGCCTGTTCCACGTGAACAACGAGACGCTCACCGACGAGACCGCCGTCGAGCGGCTCAAGGTCTGGTATCGCGCCGCCAAGTCGAAGGAGGCGACGCAGGGGCCGCCGGTGATCTTCTTCGACGCGGACGACAAGGCGAAGTACGCCCGCGCGATGAAGGGGCTCGACACGATCCGCGACAGCTCTCCCGGCTGGACGATCGGGATGATGACGGAGAAGCTCGCCGCGAGCGCGACCGGCACCGAGCCCGCTCCTCCGGGCGGTGCTCCGCCCGCGCCGGGCGCTCCCGCGGCGCCTGGCGCTCCCGGCGCGCCGGCTCCGACCAACCCGCAATGACGATGCTTCAGGAGTGAGGCTTCGGTGAGGGGCGCCGGCTCCGGCCTCCGCGCCTGCGCCTGCGCCGAGGACGCTCTTCCGCCGCAGCCCCGTGGGCCCCCCGGCGCTGTTCCTCGAGCTGCGGGAAGTCCTGGCGCGCGAACAGCGACTGCCATTTCTGCAGCTGATCGGCGCCGCGGCCGCTCGCGGCGACGGAGAGCTCGAAGACGGCGAGCGCCTCGGGGAAGATGCTCTGCCGCACGAACGCCGGTGGCGAGAAGCGCCGCTTCTTCCGCTCGCCCGAGAGTAGAGGCTGAGCGGCGAGGATGAGGCGCGCGCGCTCGGCGATGCGGCGCGGCAATCTCGCGGTCCGCACCATCTCGGCGAGGACGATCTCCGGCGCGACCTCGCCGGTGGGGAGCGACCACGGCTCGGGTTGCGCGCCGCCCACGGAAAAGGCGGGAGGAACGGTCGGCTCGAGCCGGTCGTCGTGCGCCTCCTCGGCGCGGAGCGCGCCTTCGGGGAGCGGCGCATGCGCGGGATCCACATCGCCGGTCTCGTCCAGCTCGCGCGACAGCTCGGACAGCTCCTCGTCGAGCTCGTCCGACTCTTCGGACGGCTCGGGCGTCTCCGCCACGGCGTCGCCGATGGCCGGCGCCTCGGAGGCAGCCTCCGGCGGGCGCCCCGGCCGGGGGATCGGACCGCGCGGCCCTCTGCCGCGCGGCAACGCGGCGAGCAACGTCGCGAGCAGCACGGCGTCGGATGGGATCTCGCCGACGCGGACGTGCGCGTCCAGCGCATCCAGCGCGCGCAGGTGTCGCTCGGCTTCCTCGGGCCCGCGGCGCTCGAGGTGCTCGGCGACCGGCGGGAGGAGGACGCGGAGGGCGCCCACGTCGCGCATCAGCTCCAGGCAGCGCCGCGACGCGCCGCTGCGCAGGAGCTTCAGCACCTCCTCGAGGACGCGAGGCGGCGCGCAGCGCGGGATCTCGGCGACGTGCTGCTTCATCGCGGCGAACGTCTGCGGCTCGATGCGCAGGCCGCACTTCGCAGCGAACCGGATGGCGCGGAGGATGCGGACGGGATCCTCGCGCATCCGCACGTCCGGGTTGCCGATGGTCCGCACCAGGCGCTGAGCCAGATCGGCCTTCCCGCCGACGTGGTCGACGACATGCCCTTCGTCGACCTCGTAGAACAGCGCGTTGATGGTGAAGTCGCGGCGCCGCGCGTCCTCTTCCGCGTTGCCGAACACGTTGTCGTGCCGGATGAGCAGGTCCTGGGGAAGATCGGCCAGCTCGTCGAGCGGATTGGCGCGGAAGGTGGAGACCTCGATGATCTTTCCGCCGCGGAAGAACACGTGCGCCAGGCGGAACCGGCGGCCGATCAGGCGCGAGTTCCGGAACGTCTCCTTCACCTGGTTCGGATGCGCGCTGGTGGCGACGTCGAAGTCCTTCGGGTGCATCCCGAGCAGGAGGTCGCGCACGCAGCCGCCGACGAGGTACGCGGTGAACCCGGCGCGGCGCAGGCGCCGGACGACCTTCACCGCATCCGGATCGAGCCGGTCGTCGGGAATGTCGGGTGGCGCCTTGCGCTCGACGGCGATCGGAGCGGCCTTGGCGCCGTGCGCGGTGTCGGGAGACATGAGAACTCGCTGCGTACTAGAGGAAAGCCCTCCCTCGGTCAACAGACGCGTCTGTTCGGGCTCAGCCCGGCGGCCACGACATCGGCCGGCCGCCCAACAGGTGCAGATGCACGTGCCCGACCGTCTGGACGCCGTCGGCGCCGGTGTTGATGAGCACGCGGAAACCGCTGTCGGCGATGCCTCGATCGCGCGCCACCCGCAGCGCCATCTGGTGCATGCGGCCGACGAGACCCCAGTCCTTCACGTCGTGCAGCGAGGGCACGTGCTGCTTGGGGATGACCAGCACGTGCACCGGCGCCTGCGGCTCGATGTCGGGGAACGCGAGCATCTCGGCGTCCTCGGCGAGGCGCTTCGCCGGGATCTTGCCTTGCGCGATCTTGCAGAAGATGCAGTCGTCCATTGCCACCTCCTACCTCCGTGGCGCCCGCGCTTCGAAAAGCTAGCGCCGGCGCATACCGCCGGCGACTACCGGCTGTCGAGCAGCAGCGTGACCGGCCCTTCGTTGACGATGCGGACCTGCATGGTCGCGCGGAACACGCCTTCCGCGACGCGCACCCCGCGCGAGCGGCACAGCTCGCAGAACTTCCGGTAGAGAGGCTCGGCCTCGCCCGGCGGCGCGGCCGCGGTGAACGCAGGCCGGCGCCCCTTCTGCGCGTCGCCGAGCAACGTGAATTGCGAAACGGCAAGCAGCTCTCCGCCCGTGTCGAGCAGCGAGAGGTTCATCTTGCCCGCGGCGTCCTCGAAGATGCGCAACTCGACCGCCTTCGCCGACAGCCACTCGGCGTCCTGGATCGCGTCGCCCTGCGCGACTCCGACCAGCACGCACAGGCCCGGGCCGATGCTCCCGACCGTCTTGCCATCCACCGCGACGCTCGCCTCGCTCACCCGCTGCACCACCGCACGCATGCGAGCGAGCGTATCTCAATGCACTTCACCTTTCGCCGGCTCGCGCGGATCGAAGGTCTCGAGCAGCGTCGACATGTCGTCGGCGTGCTCCTCCTCCTTCGCCAGGATGCTCTCCAGCAGTCGCCGCGAGGTCGGGTCCCTGTCGCCGAACCAGCGAACCATCTCCGTGTACGACTCGATGGCGATCCGCTCCGCGATCAAGTCCTCCTTGATCATGTCGACGAGCGAGTCTCCCTCGACGTACTGCGCGTGGCTGCGCGTCAACAGACCCTCGGGGTTGAAGTCGGGCTCGCCGCCCAGCTGCCGGATGCGCTCGGCGATCTGGTCCGCGTGCTCCTGCTCCTCGTCGGCGTGCTGCTTGAACTCGTTGGCGACGCCTTCGCGATGGATCCCGGAGGCCATGAAGTAGTGGCGGCGGTACCGCAACGTGCAGACGATCTCCGTCGCGAGCGCCTCGTTCAGCAGCTTGAGCGCGGTGTTCAGATCGGCCCGGTAGTCGGGCGTCACGGCGCCCTTCTCGACATGCTCGCGCGCCCGCCGCCGGATCTCCTGGATGTCGCTGAGGAACGGCGTCGGCTTCTGTTCCATGATCGTTCTCCTTGCCCGTTCGGGACGAGGCAACCTACAGCGTGGCCGCAGCCGGCGCGAGCCCCGCCATTTGACCGCCCGTCGGTTGCATGACAGGTAGCGCCTCGCCCATGCCTCTTCCAGTGGCGTTTGTCGACACGGCCCGCGCGCTCGTCCGCGCCGATACTTCACCGGGCCGGGGGACGCGGGCAGCCGCCGCCCTGCTCGCTCCGCTGTACGAGGCGGCCGGGCTCGTGGTGCGCCGCCAGGAGGACGAGCCCGGCGAGGTCAACGTCCTCGCGGGTCCCGGCGGGATCGGTAGCTCCGCCGACCCGTCTCGAACGGCGGCGCCGGGCGGCCTGCTGCTCGTCACCCATCTCGACACCGTGCCGGCGGGACCCCCGGAGCGCTGGACGGAGACGGGTGGCGATCCGTGGGGGCTCACCGCGAAGGACGGCGTCCTCTTCGGCCTCGGGAGTGCGGACGTGAAGCTCGACGCGCTGTGCAAGCTCGAGGCGGCGCGCCGGCTGCGAGGTCGCAAGCTCGCGCGCCCGTTCTGGATCCTGGGCACCTGCGGCGAAGAGGTGGGCTTGCGCGGCGCGCGTAGGTTCGCCGCAAGCGCCCTCTTCCAGGAGATCCGGCCCCGATTCGTCCTCTGCGGCGAGCCGAGCGAGCTGAAGCTGATTACCGCGCACAAGGGATACGCCGTGGTCCGCTGCACCGTCATCGACCCGAAGGCGCGCGTCGTCTCCAGCGCGGGTCCTGGTGTCGAGCGGCTCTCGTTCGCCGGCAAGGCGGCGCACAGCTCGACGCCGCACCTGGGGGTGAACGCCATCCGCCGTGCGCTCGCGTGGGCGCGGTCGTCGGGGACGCCTCTCCTCTCCGCCGCGGGCGGGACGTCGGCGAACGTGGTCCCGGCGAGCTGCGCGCTCGAGGTCCCGGCGCCGCGCGATTCCGGCGAGCCATCGCCGGACGAGGTGCGCTTCCACGCCGCATCCGCGCCGCGGCCGAATCTCTGGCGCGCCGTGATGACCGCGGGCGCTCTCGAGGACCTCTGGCTCGGGCTTTTGCGCGAGCTCTTGCCGCGCGAGGACGCGCGCTTCGACCCGCCCGGCGGCGTCGGAGGCCTCAACGTCCTGGAATCGGAAGGAGAGGCGGCCAGCGGCGCTGTCTACGGCCGCGCGGCGGCGACCTCGACCCTGGATGCGCGACTGCTGCCCGCGCACGACCCCGACGACTTGCTCCGCGCCTTCGACCGCGAGGCGCAACAGTGGGTGCGCCGCCTCGGGGGCGGCGAGCTGACCCTGCAAGTGGAGGTCACGCGGAACGCGGGCGGTATGTCGCTGGATCCAGGCGCCGAGCTGGTGGGTTCGATGGGGCGCGTGCTTTCGCGAGCGGGACTCGACCCCGAGCCCCATGCGAAGCCCACCAGCACCGAGGCGGGCGTCTTCGCACGCGCGGGGTGCCAGGCCGCCGTGTTCGGGCCGGGACGATCGACCGCCAACGCGCACACGCCGAACGAGCGGATCGAGATCGCGCAATTGGAGAAGGCAGTCGAGGTATACGAGCAGGTGCTCGTCGAGCTTTGTTCCTGAATCCGGAGGGCCGGGCACCTGCATGTACGTGATCCGCGACGTCCAGAGGAGCGACCTCACGGCGCTGCAGAAGCTGGCGCGCGAGCTCGACACCGTGAACCTGCCGGACGACGAGCGCGAGCTGCTCCGCATCATCGACTGGTCGGCGCGATCGTTCGACGGGCGGATCCGCAACCCGTTCGAGCGCGAGTACCTCTTCGTCCTCGAGGAGCCGCGCTCCGAACGGGCGGTCGGCGCGTCGCTCATCATCGCCCAGCACGGGACGCGCGACGCGCCGCACATCTTCTTCGACGTCTACGAGAAGGAGCACTACAGCGCGAGCGTGGACCGGCACTTCCGCCACCGGGTGCTCTCCATCGGCTACAACTTCGACGGGCCGACCGAGATCGGCGGGCTCATCGTCGACCCTGGGTACCGCGGCGGACCGGAGAAGCCGGGCAAGCAGCTCAGCTACGTGCGGTTCCTCTACATCGCGATGCACGCCGGCCGCTTCCGCGACCGCGTCCTCGTCGAGCTGCTCCCCAAGCTCGAGGAGGATCGCCGCAGCCCGCTGTGGGAGGCGCTGGGCCGGAAGTTCACCGGGCTGTCGTACCAGGAGGCCGACCGGCTCTCGCGGCAGAACAAGGAGTTCATCCAGCAGCTGTTTCCGCCGGGCGAGATCTACGCGACCCTCTTCACGCAGAAGATCCAGGAGGCCATCGGCGAGATCGGGCCGGAGACGGCGGGAGCGAGGCAGATGCTCACCCGGATCGGGTTCCGCTACGACGAGCGGATCGACCCGTTCGACGGCGGCCCGCACTATTCGGCGGCGACCAAGGACGTCGAGCCGATCCGCCGCTACCGGCGCGCGCGACTCGGCGACGAAGACCTTCCCGCCGGGGCCGAGCCCACGCCGGGCGAGATCGAGGTCCGGCTGATCGGCGTGGAACGACCCCAGGGCCGCAACCGGTTCCGCGCGGTGCGCACGCTCTGTGGCTTTCGCGACGCGGAGATCAGGCTTCCGCCGGCCGCGCGCGAGGCGCTCGGCGCAAGACCCGGCGACCGTCTGCACACGATACCGTTCGAATAGCCGCCGGCGGTATGCGCCGGCGCTCTGCTCTTCGAAGCGCGGACGCCTATGGAAGCTCAGCCGGCGCGGGGCAAGGCTCGTTCGATCGATGCCGGCAGCCGCAAGCTGAAGTTGGCGCCCTTGCCGACCTCGCTCTCGACGACGATGCGTCCGCCGTGCGCTTCCGCCAGCCGGCGCGCCACGTACAGGTTCAGGCCCAGTCCTCCGTAGGAGCGCACCGAAGCGGCACGGCCGAAGCGGCCGAAGATCGACTCGATCCGGTCGGCGGGAACGCCGATGCCCTGATCGACGACGGAGAGCACCCGCTCGCCGCCCTCCTGCGCGATCACGACGGCCACGGGCTTGCCTTCGCCGTACTTGCACGCGTTCCTGAGCAACGTGCTCGCGATGCGCTCGATGCGCGCGCGATCCCAGACGCCGCGCGCCGGTCCGCCTTCGACCGACACCGGGCATCCCGTCTGCTCGAATTCCGGCTTCAGGCGCGCGACCACCTCGCGCGCCACCTCGCCCAGGTCCAGGTCTTCGGGATGCAGCTCCACCTGCGCGTCGCCTGCGAGCGCGGATGCATCGAGGAGCGACTCGATCAGCGCGCCCAGCCGGTGGGTCTGGCGCAGCGCGGTGGCGAGCTGGCCGGCGACCTCCGGATCGCGCGGCTCGCGCTGCAATCGCCGGATCCGCTGCAGCTCGAGCTGCAGCGCGGTGAGCGGCGTGCGCAGCTCGTGCGCGGCCACGGTGAGGAACTCCTCGCGCAGCGCGGTCACCCGCTCGGCGGCGTCGAGCGCGCTCGAATACCCGCGCACCGCGGACCGGAGCTGCCGCCGGGCGATGAGGCCGAGCAGGATGCCGAGGAGCAGCAGCATGGCCACGCTGCCGCCGATGATGCGCGATGCCCAGGCCTGCTCGCGATGGCTGCGCTCGTCGCGCAGCGTCTCCTCGACGCGGACGAAACCACCCAGACCCGTGCGAATCCCTTCCATGCGCTCCCGGCCGAATCCGGTCGCTTCCAGCTCGTGCGCGGCGGCGCTATCGCGCTGGCGCAGCTCGATGCAGCGCGCGACGAAACCCTCCCACTCCCGCCAGAGCGGCTGCAGCGCCTTGAGCCGCGCCTGCTGCGGCGGGTTGTCGGCGACGACCTCGATGAGATGGTCCCAGCGCTCGCCCACCACGGCCGAGGTCCGGACGTAGGGCGCGAGGAACTCTTCGCGCGGCACGTTCATGAAGCCGCGGAATGCCGACTCCCGCTCGATGAGCACGCGCTCGAGCATGTGCGCCTCATCGATCACCTCGTCGGTGTGCTGCACCCAGCGCGCAAGCGAGACGAGCGCGCGCACCTCGCCCACCAGCGCCAGGGCGACGACGGCGCTGAGCACCGCGGGCAGCACCACGGCTTGGGTGAGCAGCCGGGGGACTGCCCGCTCCGGGCGTACAGGAACCACGAGCGCATCTATACCGCGCGGCCGCTCGGAGCGCCTTTCATCGTGGCCAGCGAGGCAGGGGGAGTGTTATTCGCCTCCCGTGGACTTCGTCGCTGGATCGTTCGGGGAGCCGCAGCGTCCGGATGGGATCCTCGAGGATCGCTCCCCCGCGGATCTCGGGATGCTGCTCGGCCGCCACGCCTGGTCGGTGTCGCAGGTGGACCGGGCCGTCGACGCCGCGCAGGTCGCGCAGCCGGAGTGGGCGGCGAGACCCGCTGGCGAGCGCGTCGCGCTCGTCCGGCGCATCGGCGACGTGCTGAAGGCGCACGAGGACGAGCTCGCGCGCGGCATCGCACTCGACGTCGGCAAGCCGCTCTGGGAAGCGCGCGCCGAGGCCCAAGCGTGCGTGGCGAAGGCGGAAATCACCGTCGACGACGGGCTGCGACTCGTGGCGCCGTTCGCGGCGCCAGGGCAGGCCGGTGCGGAGTGCCGCTTCCGGGCGCTGGGCGTCCTCGCGGTGCTCGGCCCGTTCAACTTTCCCCTCCATCTCCCCAACGGACACGTCTTGCCGGCGCTCGCCTGCGGCAATTCCGTGGTCTTCAAGCCCAGCGAGATCGCGCCGCACGCCGCGGAGCTGTACGCGCGTTGCCTCGCCGAGGCCGGCGTCCCGCCCGGGGTGTTCAACCTGGTCCAAGGTCCGGGACCCGTCGGTGCGTCGCTCGCGGCGCATCCCGCGGTCGACGGGGTCCTGTTCACGGGGAGCTGGGGCACAGGTCAAGCCATCCAGCGCGCCAACCTCGGCCAGACGAAGCTCCTGGCCTTGGAAATGGGCGGGAAGAATGCCGCCATCGTGCTGCGCGACGCCGACCTGGACAAGGCGATCTACGACGCGCTGTTCTCGGCGTTCGTCTCCGCGGGGCAGCGCTGCACCGCCGCGAGCAGGCTCATCGTCGAAGGCCCGCCGACTCGCGCGGACGCGATCGCGGCCCGGATCGCGGCCGCGGCCCAGCGACTCTCGATCGGCCATCCTTTGCGCGACGGGGTGTTCATGGGACCGCTCGCGTCGGAAGCGGCCGTCGAGAGGTTCCTCGCCGGCATCGCGGCCGCGCAAGAGGCCGTGCTGGAGCCGCGGAAGACTTCGCCTGGGGGTCTGTCGGGTTGCTACGTCACCCCCGGAGTGCACCGGGTGCGTGAGCGCACCGGGTCGCCCTACGAGCGAGAGGAGCTGTTCGGTCCGGACCTGGCCGTCTATCACGCGGCCACCGCGGACGAGGCGGTCGCGATCGCAAACGCGACCGACTACGGACTGGCCGCGAGCGTGCACACGGCGAGCCGCGATTCGTTCGAGCAGTGCCTGGCGAAGCTCGAATGCGGCGTCGTCAACTGGAACGCCCCCACCGTGGGCGCGAGCGGCCGCCTTCCCTTCGGCGGGCTCAAGCGGAGCGGCAACCACCGCCCGGCGGGCCTCTTTTCGCCGCTGTACTGCTCCGCCCCGGTGGCGATCCTGCACGGAGAGGCGCGGCTCGATCGCATGAAGCTGGCGCCGGGCGTCGGATGGGTGGACGAGTGAGTGGTCCGCTGCGAGTCGTGATCGGGACCGCGGGTCACGTCGACCACGGCAAGACCGCGCTCGTGAAGGCGCTCACGGGCATCGACACCGACCGGCTACCCGAGGAGAAGCGTCGCGGGATCACCCTCGAGGCCGGGTACGCCCACCTGGAGCTGCCCGGGATCGGCACCGCGGGCGTCGTGGACGTGCCGGGGCACGAGCGCTTCCTGCGCGCCATGGTCGGCGCGGCGTTCGGCGTCGACGTCGCCGTCCTCTGCGTCGCCGCGGACGAAGGTCCCATGCCGCAGACGGCCGAGCACCTCGACGTGCTGCGGCTTCTCGGCGTCAAGGCCGGAGTAGTGGCGCTGACCAAGTCCGACTTGCTTCCCTCGCTGGGTCCCGATCACCGCGAGCTGCTCTTGCTCGAGCTCAAGGACCTGCTCTCGGGGTCGTTCCTGGAGGAAGCGCCCGTGGTGGAATGCTCGGCGCGCACGGGCCAGGGGCTGCCGGAGCTGGTGCGCGCCGTGGCGGGCGCCGTTCGCGCGCAGCTCGACTCGCCCCGGTCCGACCAGGGCCCGCTCTTCTTGCCGCTGGACCGCTCCTTCGGCGTCAAGGGATTCGGAACGGTGGTGACCGGCACGCTGTTCTCCGGGGCGCTGCAAGCGGGTGACGAAGTCGACGTGGTCGGCGCCGGCGCGCGCGCCCGCGGCGTGCGCGTCCGCGGCGTTCAGGTACACGGGCACACCGTTGCGCGCGCCCAGGCCGGTCAGCGGACGGCCGCCAACCTGGCCGGGATCGAGGTCGGCGACGCTCCGCGCGGGTCCGCGCTCGTCGCGGCAGGCACGCTCGAGGCGACCGGCCCGGCGCACGTCCTCGACGTGGAGCTCGAGCTGCTTCCCTGGGCGGCGCGGCCGCTCAAGGATCGCAGCCGGCTGCTCGCGCACATCGGCACCGCGCAGGCGCAGGCCGTCGTCGCGCTCGTCGATCGCTCGCAGGTGCTGCCGGGAGAACGCGCGCTGGCCCAGCTCCGCCTCGGCACCCCCGTAGCCGCCCTGGCGGGGCTCCGGTTCCTGATGCGTGGCGAGCTCGGGAAGCCGACGGAAACGACCGCGCCCTCGCCGGGACGGCTTGCCGCGGCGGCTCGCGCGCATGCCAGCACGGTCGGCGGAGGGCGTATCCTGTCCGTCGCGCCGCGCCGGCGCCGCCGCCGCGAGGCGGACGTCAAGGCACTGCAGGCGCTCGCCGGCGACGACGCGCTCGCGCAGGCGGAGGAGCTGGTGCTGGAGTCCGGCCACCTCGGCTGCTCGCCGTCGCGCCTCGCCGCTCGCGGCGCGTTCACCTTCAAGTCCGCCGACCGCGCGTTGGAGCGCCTCGCGCAGCTGGGCCGGGCGCTGCTCTTCGACCGCGACGCGCGCCTCTACGTGCACGCGGGGCTGCTCCGCAAGCTGGAGCTCAAGCTCGCGGCCAACCTCGCCGGCCACGCCCGCGCGTCGCCGCTCGATCCCAGCATCGCCAAGGAGGAGCTGCGGCAGCGGGCGGGGTCGCCGCCGCCGCGCCTGTTCGCCCGCGCCCTCGCGCAGCTCGCCGAGGCCGGAGAGCTGCGCCAGGACGCCGAGCGGGTGCGCCCCGCGAGCGCGGCCGCGCCTCTGAGCGGTCCCGATGCCGACGCGCAGGAGAAGCTCGCGTCGCTGCTCGAATCGGCGGGGCTCTCGCCGCCGCGAGCGGACGAGCTGCCCGGGCTCGCCGCGGAGACGCCCCAGCGTACCCAGCAGCTGCTCAAGTCGCTCGCGGCCAAGGGACGAGCCGTGAAGGTGAGCGAGGAGCTCTGGTTCGCGTCCGGGGCGCTCCACGAGCTGCGCACGCGGCTGGTCGATCACCTCCACCAGCACGGCTCGATCGACGCGCAGGGCTTCAAGGAGCTGACGGGCCAGAGCCGCAAGTTCACCATCCCGCTCGCCGAGTGGTTCGACAAGGAGCGGGTCACGCTGCGCATCGGCGACAAGCGGGTGCTGCGCAAGGAGCGCGATCGGTGAGCGCCGAGGCGCGGACCATCGACGATGGCGTCGACGCGTTGCTCGCGCAGATCCCGATGCCCGCCCTCGCCTTCCGCGAGGGGCGCGTGCTCGCGGCCAACGAGCGGTTCTGCGCGCTGATCGACCGCACACGAGAAGAGCTGATGTCGTCGCCCGACCCCATCCACTCCTTCCTCGCCTTCGAGGACGCCGATCGGGTCTTCCTGCGCCATGAGGCGCGACGGGCAGGGCAGAGCGAGCCCGAGGAGTACGATTTCGCGCTGCGCGCTCGCGACGGGTCCCCCATCCCCGCGCGCGCCCGCATCTCGGCTTACCCCGCGGCAGGGAAAGGCGCCTGGCTCGTCCTCTTCAGCGACGAGCGGACGCGCGCGCGGACGGCGAGGCTCATCCGCGTCTTCGCCGACGTCGCGGTCGCCGCCCACCGGCAGGCGACGCAGGAGGGCATCTTCCGCTTGGTGACGGAGCGGCTCGCGGCCGCGGGTCTGGTGGCACACGTCAGCGTGCTGTCGGGTGACGCGTTCCACCTGGTCGAGACGGGAGCGCCGGCGCACGAAGGCATCGCCGCGATGCAGCGGCGATGGCCGAACGGGGTACCCCTCACGGCGTTCAAGCAACTGCTGCCCGAGCCCGGCACCGTCCACGGCGTGCTCATCGAGGACCTGCCCGGCGCAATCGCGCGGGCGCTGGGAATGGCGCGCGAACAGTTCGCCGCGTCGGTCCCGGAAAGCGCCGTGTTCTGCCACGTCGCGGTCGACGGAACGCCGCGGTTCGCCCTTTCGGCCACGGGCCCGGGCCTCGACGCGACCGTCGCGAGCGCCTTCGGGCTCTTCGGCCAACAGCTCGGCGCCGCGCTCGAGACGCTGCGCCGGATGGACGAGCTGGCGCGGTCCAACCGCGAGCTCCTGGCGGTGAATCGCGTCGCGCGCGCGAGCGCGAGCCTCGGGTCGGGAGAATCGCTCGCGGCCGCGCTGGAGCGGCTCGCGGACGAGGCGTCGCTGCCACGCTCGGCGGTGCTGCGCCGCGAGGACGAGTCGCTGGTCGTCGCGGCGCAGCGCGGCTTTGCCGGGACGTTCGCGCCGGCGGAGCCGCTCGGCGCCGAGACTCCCTGGGCCGAGAGCGCCCGATCCGGAGAGCCGGTCCTGTTCACCGTGTCGGCCGACGGCGCCGTCGGAGGCTCGTCGCGACGCCTGAGCACGCCTCCGCACGGAGTCGTCCCCATCGCGCCCACCGGGATGCCGCTCCCACCGGCCGAGGGCCACAACGCCATCGCGCTGCCGCTGCAGGCGGGCGACGCGGTCAACGGCGTGCTCATCGCCGCGCGCGACTCGCCGGTCGGGACCGACGACTTGCGCCTGCTGTCCACGCTCGGGGCACAGCTCGCGGTGACGTTGCTCACCGCCACGCTGTTCGAGCAGACGCAACGGCGCGTCGAAGAGCTCTCGCTCCTCCTCGAGCTCGGGCAGTCCGCGCTCGGCCATCTCGATCTCTCGCGCGTGCTCGAGGCAGGCGCTCGGGTCGCCGCGCGCGTCCTGCGCTGCAGCGCCTCGTATCTCTACCTGCCCGAGCCGGGCGGCGCGGCGCTGCAGCTGGCCGCAATGCAGGATCCGGGGGCCCCGCCGGGCATCGCGCGCGGATTGACCATTCCGATGAGCACCCGATCGATGGCGACGCTCGCCTTCTCCAGCCGCCTGCCGCAGGCAGCGACGGACGCCGTCGTCGACAGCCGGGTGGATCCGTCGATCGTGAACCGCTTCCGTTCGCGCTCGGTGCTCGCGGTTCCGCTCATGTCGCACGACGTCCCCCTGGGCGTCTTGACGATGATGTCGCGCGGCGAGCGCACCTTCGCCGCGCAGGACCTGCGGCTCGCCAGCCACGTCGCCCAGCTGCTCTCGGCGGCGGTGGCGGGCGCCGACGTGTTCGAGCGCGAGCGCCGGCGCGCCGACGAGCTGGCGCTGCTCCAGGAGCTGTCGGGAGCGATCACCGGCAAGCTCGATCAGCGCGAGCTGCTCGAGACCGCGAGCGAGCGCCTCTTGCAGCTCCTCGACGCCGACGTGGCCGCGGTCTACGAGCACGAGGCCGAAGCGCCGCGGCTGACGCTTTCCTGGGCGCAGGCCAGACCCGGGCGGGCGCAGGAGCTGCCCGAGCACGTCGCGTGGACCGGTGGTCCGGGAGACGTCGCGCAGCTGCAGAACGCGGTGCTCACCTCGTCCAGTGTCCTCACCGGGGAAGGACCGGTGCGCCTGGGCCGCTGCGCGGCCGTCCGGCTGCCCGGAGGGCGCGGCGTCCTGGGGGCGCTGTGCCTCGCGCGCCTGGGCGACCGCGACTTCACGGCGGACGAGCTGCGCATCCTCGACGCGGTCGGCGCGCAGCTCTCCGTGGCGATGGAGAACGCCCGCCTCTACGCCGAGCAGCGCGCCCGCGCGGAGGAGATGACGCTCCTCAACGAGGTGAGCCGGTCGTTCGCGGGAGCGCTGCAGATCAAGCCGCTGCTGGTGACCGCCGGCCAGACGCTGCGCAAGCTGGTCGATGCGAGCAACTGGTTCGTCCTCCTCCTCGATCCGAAGGCGCGCGTGCTGCGCGTCGCGGCGTGCAGCCCGGAGCACGAGGAGTTCATGAGCGGCGTGCAGCTCTCGCTCGATCAGCCGTCGCTCTCCGCGGAGGTGGTGCGGCGCCGCCGCGCTGCCCAGGCGCAGGGATCGACGCTGATGCAGGTCGCTTCCCGCAGGCTCGTCGAGCACCTGGGCGAGCGCGCCGTCCTCGTCGTGCCGCTCATCGCGCGCGACGAGGTGCTCGGCGTGGTCACCCTCGACGACACCGAGCGGGCGCGCGTCTTCACGCAGGCGGAGATGGAGCGCACCACCGCCGTCTGCCAGCAGATCGCGCTCGCGCTCCTTTCGGCGCGCCTGTACGAGGACCTGCGCAAGAGCTACGCGGAGCTGGCGCGAGCGCAAGCGGAGCTGATCGAGCGCGAGCGCCTCGCCGCGCTGGGCGAGATGGCGGCCTCGGTCGCGCACGAGGTCCGCAACCCGCTCGGGGTCATCTTCAACTCGCTGGGCACCTTGAAGCGCCTGCTGCAGCCCCAGGGTGACGTGAGGCTCCTGCTCGACATCGTCGGGGAGGAGGCCGACCGGCTGAACCGCATGGTGGGCGACCTGCTCGACTACTCGCGCCCGCTGCGGCCCAGCCTGCAGGCCGTCGCACTGCAGCCTCTGCTCGAGGAGGCCGTCGCATCCGCGGGGCGCCCCGGGGAGGAGAACGCGGTCGACGTCCACCTCCGCATCGAGCCCGGGTTGCCGCCGGTGCGGGCCGACGCGCGCCTCCTGCGCCAGGCGGTGCTCAACCTGGTGACGAATTCGCTGCAGGCGATGCCGCACGGCGGCGTCCTGACGGTCAGCGCGGCGCGGGTGATGTCCGACGCCGGAGCGCAGGCTCGCATCGCCGTGCACGACACCGGCGTCGGCGTGCCGCCCGAAGCGCGCTCGAAGGTGTTCCAGCCGTTCTTCACCACCAAGCCGACGGGAACCGGGCTGGGGCTCGCGGTGGTCAAGCGCATCGCCGAGGGGCACGGCGGCCGGGCGCTCTTGTCGGACTGCGAGCGCGGGACCGAGTTCCATTTGATTCTGCCGCTGTCCGGATAGACTGCGCCTTCCATGACCGAATCGACCGAGCCGCGCTCGGCGGCGGCCCCGAGCCCGCGCGTCCTCATCGTGGACGATCAGCGCAACATGCGCACCACCACGGCGCTGGTGCTGAAGCAGGCCGGATACGACGTCGCCGAGGCGGAGAGCGGAGAGGCGGCGATCTCGCGGCTCCTGTCGGAGCCGTTCGACGTGGTGCTGACCGACCTGAAGATGGCGCCGATGGACGGCATCGCCGTGCTGCGCGGCGCGCTGGAGATCTCGCCGACCACCCAGGTCATCGTCATGACGGGATACGGCACCGTGGAGAGCGCGGTGGCGGCGATGCAGCAGGGCGCCCACGACTACCTCTCCAAGCCGTTCAAGGAGGACGAGCTCCTGGTGCGCGTGCAGCGCGCGCTGGAGAAGCGCAAGCTGCTCGTCGACGTCGGGCTATTCTCCGACGAGTTCCGGCGGCGCTACAAGCTGGAGGAGCTGGTCGGCCGATCGGCGCCGATGCGCGAGCTGCTCACCAAGGTCGTGCGCGTCGCCCCCACCGAGGTGACGGTGCTCATCACCGGCGAGAGCGGCACCGGCAAGGAGCTGATCGCCCGCGCCATCCACGCCAACTCGCGGCGCGCGGCGCGGCCGTTCGTCCCCGTGAACTGCGCCGCGATCAGCGAGAACCTGCTGGAGAGCGAGCTCTTCGGGCACGTGAAAGGAGCCTTCACCGGGGCGGTGAAGCTGCGCCGCGGCCTGCTCGAGGAGGCGGGCGGCGGGACCTTCTTCTTCGACGAGATCGCCGAGACCACGCCGGCGTTCCAGGCGAAGCTGTTGCGCGTCATCCAGGAGCACGAGATCCGCCGGGTCGGCGACAACGCGTCCATCCCAGTCGACGTGCGGGTCCTCGCCGCCAGCAACCAGGACCTGAGGCTGGCGATCGCGGAGAAGCGGTTCCGCGAGGATCTGTTCTACCGGCTCAACGTGGTGCCGCTCGTGATGCCGCCGCTGCGCGAGCGGCGCGAGGACATCGGCCTCCTCGCCCAACACTTCCTCGATCGGTTCAACCGGCGGAACGGCACGCGCCGCACGCTGACCCAGGGCGCGCTGCTGAAGCTCACCGCCCATTCCTTCCCGGGGAACGTGCGCGAGTTGGAGAACGTGATCGAGCAGTCCGCCGCGCTCGCGCGAGGCGATTCGATCGAGGCCGACGACATCTTCCTCGAGAAACACGCCGGCGGCGCCGCGGGTGCCGACGCGGCGCCCAAGACGCTGGCACAGCAGGTCGACGACGCGGAGCGCGAGGCGATCCAGCGGGCGCTCGCCCGGTATGAGGGCAGCCTGGAGCGGGTCTCTCGCGAGCTGGACGTCTCGACGACGACGCTGTGGCGCAAGATGAAGCGGCTGGGCCTGCGGCGCGATTGACGGCCGATTGCTGGAAGCCGTCCGGCTGCGCCCTTATCCTCCGTTCCGTGGGGAAGAAGCCGAAGCCCTTCAACAATCCCTTCGAGCGGCTGACGCTGAAGAAGCAGCGCGACCCGGCGCCCCCCGTTCCGGCGCCGCCCGCCCCGTCACCCGCGGAGCAGTCACGACAGTCTGGGCGCGGCCCCTTCTCCACCGATTCGCACACTACCAAGCCTGTCCGACACGGCAGCCTGACCGACGACGAGCTTTGGGCCGTCGCCGTCGACGGCGCCGCGCCGCTGGAAGACCGCAGCGCCCGCATCAAGCCCGCCCCGGAACCGATCGCGACCGCGGTCGAGCCACTCGACCCGGAGCTCGCCGCCTATGACGAGCTGCGCGCGCTGGTGAACGGAGCTACGCCCTTCGACATCGCCGATTCCGACGAGTTCATCGAGGGCTCCACGCGCGGCCTCGACCACCACGTGCTGCGCCGGCTCCGCCGCGGCGAGTTCGCCGTCCAGTCGCACGTCGACCTGCACGGGCTCACGCGCGACGAGGCGCGCAGCCAGCTCGAGGCGTTCCTCGCGAAATCGCGCCTGGCGGGCAAACGGTGCGTGCTCGTCGTCCACGGCCGCGGCCTCCATTCCAAGGACCAGGTCCCGGTCCTGAAGGACGCGCTCAAGCGCTGGATGAAGACGGCGCGCTTCGCCGACCACGTCCTCGCCTTCGCCACCGCCCGTCCGCACGACGGGGGCCTCGGCGCCGTGTACGTTCTCCTCCGCCGCCTTTGACTCAGCGGGCGAATGCGGTACTCGCCGATTGCGCCATGCGCGCGAACGTGTCGGGCTGGATGCCCATCCACAGCACCAGCGCGGCGCAGCCGGCGAGCGCGATCCCGGCGGCGACCAGATACCCGCCCGAGATGACCTCCGGCTTCGTCTGCGGGACCATGTACACGTACACGACGACGCGCAGGTAGTAGTACAGGCCGGCGACGCTGGTGAGGACGCCCAGCACCGCGAGCCAGGTCAGGTCCGCGGCGACGGCAGCGCGGAAGACCGTCACCTTCGCCATGAATCCGGCGGTGGGCGGGATCCCGGCGAGCGAGACCATGAAGAGCGTCATCGCGGCTGCCAGCGCCGGGTGCCGCTCGGACAAGCCGCCCCACGAGGCGAGATCGTCGCCGGTACCCGCCAGCGCCTCCTTGCGCTCGAGGAGCGCGACGACGCCGAACGCCCCGATCACCGTGGCGCCGTACGCGGCGAGGTAGAAGACGAGACCTTCGACGGCGTCGTTCCGCGGCCCTGCGCCGGCCATCGCGGCAACGGCGACGAGCAGGTAGCCGGCGTGCGCGATCGACGAATACGCCAGCATCCGCTTCACGCTGCGCTGCGGGATCGCGAGCAGGTTGCCGACGATCATCGTCAGTGCGGCGAGCCATGCGACGAGCGTCTGCCACCCGTGGGGACCGAGCGCCGCCGCGGGATCGCCGAAGCCGCCGACCAGGATCCGCACCAGCGTGGCGAACCCCGCGACCTTCACGGCGGCGGCCATGAAGCCGGTCACCGGCGCCGGCGCGCCGTCGTACACGTCGGGGACCCACATGTGGAACGGGACCGCGGCCACCTTGAACGCGAACCCGGCGGCGAGGAGCGCAGCCGCGGCGAAGAGCAGCGTGGCGATCGCGGGCGGGCTGCCTCCCGAGGCAGCCAGGCGCACCGCGTTGGCGACGTCCGCGAGGCGCGTCGAGCCGGTCGCGCCGTAAGCGAGCGCCGCGCCGTAGAGGAAGATCGCCGACGCGAACGAGCCGAGCACGAAGTACTTGAACGCCGCTTCGGCGGGGCGCTGTCCGCGTCTCAAGTAGGCCGACAGGCAGTACACGGCGAGCGACATGACCTCGAGCGAGATGAAGATGACGATCAGGTCCGTCGCCTGGCCGAGCAGGCACATCCCCGAGGCGGAGAAGAGGGCGAGCGCGTAGAACTCGCCGCGCGTCGCGCGCAGCGCCTCGAGATAGCCGAAGGAGACGAAGCACGACAGCACCAGCGCCCCGCACACGACCGCGGCCACGACGCGCGCGAATCCGTCGCTGACTGCCGCACCCGAGAACAACGGCGCCGCGGGATCGCCGAGCTGCGCGATCGCCGCCCAGGCGCCGAGCGCGGCGAACACGGCTGCGAGCCAGGCCTGGTACCGGCGATCGGACTGCGGCGGCCTCTCGGAATGCCCTTGCGCGCCGTGCGGCAGGTGGGTCTCGGCGCGCTCCGCTGCGGAAACCGGCTGTCCGCCGGCGCGGCCGAGCACCTCGGGGCGCGGAGGAGCCGGCTTTGCCTGCGACGGGCCGGGGCCGGAGGCGGAGGCACTGAAGGTGCGCAGGAAGACCTCGGAAACGAGCAACACCAGCGCGCCCGCGGCGAGGATCAGCGCCGGCAGAACTCCCACGAGGTCGGCAGGGTTGAAGTTCATCGCTCGCCCTCTGCGCGCGCGCCGGCCGGCGCATCGGGTCGCGGCAGCTGGAAGCCGGCGCCTTGCGGCCGGGCGGCGCGCGGCCGCCCCACGCGCTGGATGAGGTCCTCCGTGGGAAGGCGCGTCGCGCTGAGGAACGGCTGCGGGTACAGGCCGATGAGGAAGATGGCGGCGAGGAGCGGCACCACGGTCGCCCACTCGCGCAGCGTCAGGTCGGGCATCCCGTGCTCCGCCACCCGGCGCTTGGGACCGAAGATGGTCCGCTGCACCATCCAGAGCATGTAGACGGCGCCGAGGATGACGCCTGTCGCGGCGACGACAGACAGGATCTGTCCGCGCGGCATTCCCCGCCAGCTGCCGAGCTGGGCGCTCGTGAACGATCCGATGAGGATGAGGAACTCGCCGATGAACCCGTTCGTCCCCGGCAGCCCGATCGACGAGAGCACCACGACGAGGAAGACCGCCGACAGCGCCGGCGCGACCCGAGCGACGCCTCCATACTGGGCGAGATCGCGGGTGTGCGTCCGCTCGTAGAAGTACCCGATGATGAGGAACAGCGCGCCGGTCGAGATGCCGTGGTTCACCATCTGCAGCACGGCGCCGTTGACCGCCTCGGCCGTGAGCGCAGACAGGCCCAGCATCACGAACCCGAGGTGCGCGACGGAGGAGTACGCGATGAGCCGCTTCAAGTCCGTCTGCGCCATGCACATCAGCGAGCCGTACACGATCCCAACGACGCCGAGGGCGGCGATCGCCGGTGCGTAGTGCAATGCGGCCGCGGGAAACAGCGGCATCGCGTAACGGACGAAGCCGAAGGTCCCCATCTTGAGCATCACGCCCGCGAGCATGATGGACCCGGCAGCCGGCGCTTCGGTGTGGGCGTCCGGCAACCAGGTGTGCAGCGGCCAGATCGGGACCTTTATGGCGAACGCCAGAGCGAAGGCGAGGAAGAGCAGCTTCTGTGCCTCGGGCGCGAGCTGCGCGACCTGCGTCTGCACGGCGGCGTAATCGAAGGTGCGCGGCTGGCCGGGCGGAGCCGAGTGGCTCCACAGCCAGAAGATGGCGACCAGCATGAGCACGCTGCCGACGAAGGTGAAGAGGAAGAACTTCACCGCCGCGTAGATGCGCCGCTCGGAGCCCCACATCCCGATGAGCAGGTACATGGGGATGAGCATCGCTTCCCAGAATACGTAGAAGAGGACCAGGTCGAGCGCCGCGAAGGTGCCGAGCATCGCGGTCTCGAGGACGAGCAGCGAGATGCAGTAGAGCTTGACGCGGTCCTGGATGTACTTCCACGAGCTGAGCACCACGATGGGGCCGAGGAACGTGGTGAGCAGGAAGAGGAGCAGCGCCACTCCGTCCAGGCCGATGTGGTAGCTGAAGCCGAGGCTCGGCGCCCAGTCCGCGCGCTGCTCGAAGGAGAAGCCTCGCGTGCTCGCGCGGAACGAAGCCGCGAGCGGCACGGAGAGCACGAAGCTGAGGAGGGAGGCGAGCAGCGCGACTCCCTTGTGCTGCCCGCCCTCCGCGCGCGGCAGGAAGGCAATGATCACGACGCCGAGGAGCGGCGCGAAGATGACGAACGTCAGGAGGTGCGCCTGGAAGAACTCCATCCTCAGCCTCGCACCAAAAACACGTAGACGAGGATCAGCACGCCGACCGCCGTCACGGCCGCGTACCGCTGCACGTCGCCGTTCTGGAAGCGCCGCGCAACGCTGCCGATCGCGGCCACGAGCTGCGCCGTCCCGTTCACGAGCAGCCCGTCGATGAGCGTCGCGTCCACCACGCGCCACAACCCGCGCGCCAGCGCCCACAGCGGCCTCGTCACCATCCTGTCGTAGAGCTGGTCGACGTACAGGTTGTTCGCCAGCGCGGTCCGCAGCCGCGGAATGGCGCGCCCGAGCCTCTCGTCGCCCGCGAGGCCTCGCCCCGGCGCGTAGAGCGACCACGCCGACGCCAAGCCCATCCAGGCGACGACCAGCGCGATGCCGAACGCGACCAGCTCGGGAATCCGCTCCGCCGCCGGACCGCCGCGCGGCCGCGCGAACAGCCCTTCCGTGAACCGCTCCCAGGTGAAGGAAAGATCGTGCGCGGGAAGCACGATCAAGGCGCCCACGACGGAGAGCGCCGCCAGCACCCAGAGCGGCAGCGTCATGACCCAGGGCGCCTCGTGAGGATGCACGTCGGCCGGTCCGCGGTACTCCCCCTCGAAGGTCAGCAGGTAGCACCGCCACATGTAGAACGAAGTGATGAGCGCGGTGAGCGTGCCGACGACGTAGATGGTCGGTCCGAGGAACGTGAGCCGGGGCGATCCCGGATCGGGGAGCAGCGTGAGGAAATCGAAGGCGCGGGTGTTGAGCGCCTGCGCCAGGATCTCGTCCTTGGAGAAGAAGCCGCTGATGGGAAGGATGCCCGTGATCGCCACCGTGGCGATGAAGAAGGTGATCGCGGTGTGCTGCAGGCCTCCGCGCCGCAGCCCGCCCATGCGCGCCATGTCCTGCTCTCCGTGGAGCCCGTGGATGACGGCGCCGCTGCCGAGGAAGAGGCAGGCCTTGAAGAAGGCGTGCGTGATGAGGTGCGCGGTCCCGGCGGCGAAGGCGCCCACCCCCACGCCGACGAACATGTAGCCGAGCTGCGAGACCGTCGAGTACGCGAGCACGCGCTTGATGTCCATCTGCGCGGTGCCGATGAGCGCGGCCATCAACGCAGTCAGGACGCCGACCACGGCGACGAGCGCCATCACTCCGGGCGCCTGCACGTACAGAAAGCTGAGGCGCGCCACCATGTAGACGCCCGCGGTCACCATGGTGGCGGCGTGGATCAGCGCGGACACCGGCGTCGGACCCGCCATCGCGTCGGGCAACCAGACGTAGAGCGGGAGCTGCGCGCTCTTGCCGGTGGCACCGACGAACAGCAGCGCCGCGGCAGCCGACGCGACGCCGAGCGACAGCGGCGCGACGCGCAGCGTGTGGAAGCTCACCTGGCCCGTATAGAAGTAGAGGACGAAGATCCCGATGAGGAATCCGAAGTCGCCGATGCGGTTGACGACGAACGCCTTGCGACCCGCGTACGCCTTGCTCTCGTCGTCGTACCAGAAGCCGATGAGCAGGTAGCTGCAGAGGCCGACTCCCTCCCAGCCGACGAACATGGCGACGAGGTTGTCGGAAAGGACGAGCAGCAGCATCATCGAGACGAACAGGTTCAGATACGAGAAATAGCGCCAGTACGCGGGGTCCTCGTCCATGTACCCGACCGAGTACAGGTGGATGAGGAACCCGACGCCCGTGACGACGAGGACCATCGTCCCCGAGAGGCGGTCGAGTGTGAGGCCCAGATCGACGCGCAGGCTGCCGGTCGCGAGCCAGGTGTAGACCAGCTGCCGGACCTGCGCGGTCTCGCCCTCCAGGCGCGCCACCTGGAACCAGCCGAACACGCCGATGCAGAAGGAGAGCGCCACGACAAGGAGCGCGACGGCGTAGACCCACGCCTTCGGCAGCCAGCGGCCGAGGATCCCGTTGACGGCCGCGCCGACGAGCGGGAGGAGCGGGACGAGGTAGAGCCAGGAGACTTCCATCGACTCCTCAGAACTTCAGGGTGTCGAACTCGTCGACGTTCACCGAGGTCCGGCTGCGGAAGATGGCGATCACGATCGCCAGGCCGACGGCAGCCTCCGCGGCGGCCACGGCGATGACGAAGAACGCCGCCGTGTGGCCCGCCAAGAACCCAGCCTGGGTCGGCGCGCTCTTCGCCAGCGGGAATCGGGAGAAGGTGAGGAAGGTGAGGTTCACGGCGTTGAGCATCAGCTCGATGCTCATCAAGACGATGAGCGCGTTGCGGCGCAGCACGACGCCGATCCCGCCGAGGGCGAAGAGAGCTGCGGCGAGGAACAGGTAATGGAGCGGCCCGACCATCAGATCTTCCCTTTCGCGACGACGACCGCGCCGACGATCGCGACGGTCAAGAGCAGGCTCGTGATCTCGAACGGAAGCACGCTGAACAGGTAGAGCGCGCGCCCGACCGCCTTGACGCCGCCGAATCCCACGGGCAGCTGCTCGACGGCGAGGTCGCGGACGGGTCCGGTGTATGCGTTGCGCAGCGCATGGACGACGATCAGGCCGACGGCGCCGGCGACGGCGAGCGCGCCGATCCCCTTCCACGCGGTGATCCGTTCCTTGCCGAGCTCCTCGTCCTTCAGGTTGAGGAGCATGATCACGAACACGAACAGCACCATCACGGCGCCGGCGTAGACCATCACCTGGAGGATGGCGATGAGATGCGCGGACAGCAGTACGTAGACGCCGGCCAGGAAGAAGAAGCAGGCGACGAGCGACATGGCCGCGTAGACCGGATTGCGGCGCATCACCACCTGCGCGCCGGCCACCAGCACTCCCGCGAAGAAGATCCAGAACAGGACGGTCTCCGCCATCGCTAGCCCCGCACGAGTGCGTCGAAGTCGGCACGGAACTTCTCGATGTAGCTCTTGGCGGGCATCGCCGCGCCGTCGGCCAGCGCGCAGATCGTCTTCATCTCCATCTGCCGCGCGATCTGGTGGACGTTGTCGACGTCGACCTTCTCGCCGCGGCCGTCGCAGATCTTGTCGAGCAGCCGGCTCAGCCAGGCCGTGCCCTCGCGGCAGGGAGTGCACTGCCCGCAGGACTCGTGGGCGTAGAAGCGCATCACGTTGGCGAGCGCGAAAGCCATGTTCGTGTCCTCGTCGAGGTACACGACGCCGCCGGACCCGGCCATCGTCTTCTTCGCCTTGAGCGTGTCGAAGTCGGAGGGCCAGTCCACCTCCTCGGCCGTCATCACCGCGGAGGAGCTGCCGCCCGGGATGATCGCCTTGAGCTTCTTGTTGCCGCGCATCCCACCGCAGTACTCGTCGAGCAGCACGCGGAAGGTCGTCCCCATCGGCGCCTCGTGCACGCCGGGCTTGTTCACGTGCCCGCTGACCGCGTACAGCCGCGTCCCGCCGTTCTTCGGCACGCCGACGTTGGCGAACCACTCGCCGCCCTTCTCGACGATCGCCGGCAGGTTCGCGAGCGTCTCGACGTTGTTGACCGCCGTCGGCTGCTTGAACAGCCCGCCTCCGGCGTTGGCGGGGAACGGCGGCTTCAGCCGCGGATACCCCTTGCGGCCTTCCAGCGATTCGAGGAGCGCGGTCTCCTCGCCGCAGATGTACGCGCCCGCGCCCACGACGACGTGCATCTCGAGGTCGAACCCCGAGCCGAGGATGTTCTTCCCCAGGTAGCCTTGCGCGTACGCCTCGTCGATCGCCTGCTGCAGGCGGGCTGCCGCGCCCTTGCGGAACTCGCCGCGGCAGTAGACGTAGGTGAGGTGGCAGTCGAGCGCGTAGCAACCGATGACGAGCCCTTCCACGAACATGTGCGGGCTCTTCTCCAGGATCGCGCGATCCTTGAAGGTGCCCGGCTCGCCCTCGTCGGCGTTCACCACCAGGTACTTGGGGAAGCTCGTCTCCTTGCGCACGAAGTTCCACTTCATGCCGGTGGGAAATCCCGCGCCGCCGCGGCCGCGCAGGTTGCTCTTCACCACCTCGTCGACGATCTGCTGCGGCTGCATCTTGAGCGCCTTCGGCAGCGCCTGCCAGCCGCCCGACGCCTTGTAGGTCGACAGCGACCAGCCCTCCGGCTTGTCCCAGTCGACGGTGAGGATCTTCACGCGTTCCGCCACCCGGCTATCTCCTGTCCGTGGGGACGGCCGTCGCGGCAGGCTGGCCCAGCGTCCCGGTCGCCTGCGGATCGGACTGCTTCTCGATCCCGTGCTTGTCCTCGAGGTGCCGTGGATGCGGGCCGGGTGCCATCGTCTGCCCGGGCTCGGTGCGCAGCCGCGCGATGAGCGCGTCCATCGACTCGGGGGTGACGTTCTCGGCGTAGGTGAAGTTGTTGACGAGCACGGCAGGCGCGGTGCCGCAGGAGGCGAGGCAGGCGACCTCCTCGAGCGAGAACTGCCCGTCCTGCGTCGTGTGCCCCGGGCGGATCCCGAGCCGCTCCTCGCAGTGCTTCAGGATGTTCTCGCTGCCCATCGCCCAGCATGAGACGGAGTTGCAGACCCCGATGTGGTGCCGCCCGACGGGGCGCAACCGGTACATCGTGTAGAAGGTCGCCACCTCGCGCACGCGCACCGGCGGGATGTCCAGGCGAAACGCGACGTACGCCATGGTCGGCTCGGACAGCCAACCCAGCTCGTCCTGCGCCAGGTGGAGCACGGCCAGCAGCGCGGATCGGCGCCGCTCCGGCGGGTACTTGGCGACGGCCTTCTCGAACGCCTCGTCGAACCGGCGCTGCTGCTCGGCGTCGAACGGCGACGGGACCTCCCCCGCGTTCGTAGACAGCGCGATCATCGGGCGCGCACGTCTATGTCGATCGCTGGGGGATGTCAATGCGCGTCAAACGCGCATTTCCGAGCAGGGTTACGGCCGCGCGATGAGGTTCAGCACCACCGTGAGCAGCACGCTGAGCAAACACCAATTGTCAGCGGACGTCGAGGACGCGCAGGGCGCGCAGCGCCACGAGCGTCGCCCACGCTTCGTTCTCCGGACGGCCGGAGAGCTTGACCAGCTCGCTCACCGTCCGCGATCCGTCGCAGCGCGGCAAGAGGTGCGCCTCCCAGGCCTGCAACTCGACGTCGCTCAGGTTGAACGCCGGGTCGGGCGAGGGGATGAGCTTGTCCTCGGCGCCGAGCAGGCGGCGCAGGCGCTCCGGCTTGTAGAGCTTCTTCACCCCGCGGACGATGAGGTTCGCGGGATGGATGTCGAGCTTGATCACCTCGCGGCGCGCGCGCGCCTGGAACGACAACGCGAACGAGCCGGTCTCCCAGGCGAACAGGCTGTAGAGGATGCTCTTGATCTGCTGCGCGATGTAGTAGAGGCGCTCCTCCTCGGTGAGCGCGCCCATGGAGATGAGCACGTCGCCGGTGCGCTGCTTGCTGCGGGAGGCCTCGTCCGCCGCCGACTTGAGGGTCGCCTCGTCGATCTTCCCGGCGCGCACCAGGAACTGGCCGAGGCGGTCGGCAACGAGGTTCGAGAGCGCGAACACGGGCATGCCCGCCTCGAAGTAAACGACCTTCTTCACTTGCCCCTTCTGCAGGCCGAGCTCGCCCGTCTCGCGGGCCTGGTAGAAGGCGGCGAACAGCTGCGGCAGGTTGTCCTTCAGCTCGCCTCGCCGGACGCTGTCCTTCGTCGCGATGGGCTGCAGCGCTTCGGCCGGCAGCTCCTCCGGTTCGTCCCCGCGCGCCGGAGGAGGCTCCGTCGGGACCGAGACGCTGATCCGCCGCGTCGCCGGGCTCGCCGCGCTCGAGAGACGCGCCTGCTGCTCGGGGCCCATCGGCTTGAGCGCCAGCTTGCCGCCTCCACGCAGCCCGACGTGCGACCCTTCCGCGGTGAGATCGACGCGGCTGGTCAGCTCCATCGCTTCCGCTTCCTCGGCGACGGAAGGCGCGCCTTCCAGGTCGAGCACGATCTCGCGCTGCGGCACCATGGCGGCCGGCGCGATCCTGCGGACCGCGTCGAGCAGCGCCTTGCGATCGAAGGGCTTCTCGAAGTAGCCGGCCGCCCCGTACTTCGCCCCGGCCGCTTTGGCGGTCGCGCCGCCCTTGTGCACGCCGGAGATGAAGATGAACGGGATCTTGAGGCGCTTGAGCATCTCGCCGACGTCGAACCCCATCATGTCCGGCAGGAGCACGTCGAGGATGACGACGGCGGGCTTCTCCTTGCGCGCCAGGTCCAGCGCGTTGCGCCCGCGGGCGGCGGTCACCACCGAGTATCCGGCCTCCTCGAACGAGGAGGAGAGCAGCGTGAGGAGCTCCGGATTGTCGTCGACGACGAGGATCCGCGGCGAAGCCAAGGTGCGGGCACTGTACCATGCGCGACCAAGAGACCTGCCAAGGTTGATCGCGCTCTTTGGGAGTGTTAAGCAGGGCCGCTTTTCCCAATCGACGCCAGAGGATCCGCCATGCGCAGGATTTTGCCCACCCTCCTCGCCGTCGCCGCCCTCGCCGCATGCAAGAAGCAGGACCAGGGCAGCGGAATGATGAGCCCGAATGCGACCGGCCCGATCGTGATCGGCGAGGTCGGCAGCATGACGGGCACCGAAGCCACCTTCGGCCTCTCCAGCGCCAACGGCATCCAGCTCGCCATCGACGAGTTCAACGCCAAGGGCGGCGTCAAGGGCAGGCAACTCCAGGTCAAGGTGCTCGACGACCAGGGCCGCCCCGAAGAAGCGGCCACCGCCGCGACGCGCCTCATCGCCAGCGAGCACGTCGTCGCGCTGCTCGGAGAGGTGGCATCGACCCGTTCGATGTTCATGGCCCCCAAGGCGCAGCAGGCCAAGGTGCCCATGGTGACGCCCTCCTCCACCAACCCGGCCGTCACCGAGAAGGGCGACTACATCTTCCGCGCCTGCTTCATCGATCCGTTCCAGGGATACGTCGGCGCGACCTTCGCGCACGACAACCTGAAGGTGAAGAAGGTCGCGGTGCTCAAGGATGTGCGCAACGACTACTCCGTCGGCCTCGCCAAGAACTTCATCGACGCCTTCACCAAGACGGGCGGGCAGATCGTCGCGCAAGAGAGCTATTCGAACGGCGACGTCGACTTCAAGGCGCAGCTCACCAACATGAAGGCGGCCGCGCCGCAGGCGTTGTACGTCCCCGGCTACTACACCGACGTAGGGCTCATCGCGCGGCAGGCGCGCGAAGTGGGCATCAGCGCACCGCTGATCGGCGGCGACGGCTGGGACAGCGAGAAGCTGTACGAGATCGGCGGCGAGGCGATCGTGGGCAGCTACTTCTCCAACCACTACTCGCCCGACGACCCCAGCCCGCGCATCCAGGAGTTCGTCGGCAAGTACAAGAAGGCCTTCGGCGGGCAGACTCCGGACTCGCTCGCGGCGCAGGCCTACGACGCGGCGGGCATGCTCGTCGACGCGATGAAGCGGGCGAACGACCTGACCGGGCCGTCGATCCGCGACGCGCTGGCGGCGACGAAGGCGTACCCGGGCGTCACCGGAAACATCACGCTCGACCAGAACCGCAACCCGCTCAAGCCCGCCGTCGTGCTGAAGGTCGGCAAGGGCGGCAAGTACGAGTTCGTCACCAAGGTGTACCCCGAGGGGATGCAGCCCGAGTCCGGCTCCGGCGGCGACACCGCCGCGGGCGGGACGAAGACGGGCGGCAACACGGCGCCCGCCGCCTCGCCGGGGTCGACGCCCGCGACGGGCACGGCGCCCGCAGTCGGCGCGACCAGCTCGGCGTCCGAGGCCTCCAACACCGGCCAGAAGCAGGGCGTGCCCTCGGCAGAGCACCCCAAGAAGTAGCCTTGGAAGGCGCCACGCTTGGCGGAGCTCTTCCAGCACATCATCAACGGCATCAGCGTCGGCGCCATCTACGCGCTCATCGCGCTCGGCTACACGATGGTGTACGGCGTGCTGAAGCTCATCAACTTCGCGCACGGCGACGTCTTCATGGTCGGCGCGATGGTGGGCTGGTACGTGGCGCGGTGGACGGGCGAGTCCCAGAGTCCCAGCATCGGCGGCGCGCTGCTCATCGCGCTCGCCGCCATGCTGGTGTGCGGCACCCTCGGATTCGTCATCGAGCGGCTGGCGTACCGTCCGCTGCGCAATTCGCCGCGCCTCAATTCGCTCATCACGGCGATCGGCGTCAGCTTCTTCCTCGAGTACGGCGGCCAGTACCTGTTCGGACCGAACCCGCGGCTCTTCAGCGTGCTGCCCCGCCAGGCGGGCCTGCACGTCGGGCCCGTGTCCCTCGGATACGTCGACGTCGTGACGCTGGTCGTCTCGGTCGCGCTGATGATCGCGCTGCAGCGCATCGTCTACCACACGAAGATCGGCACGGCGATGCGAGCGGTGTCGTTCAACTCGAACGTCGCCGCGCTGATGGGCGTGAACATCGACCTGGTGATCTCCTTCACCTTCGTGCTCGGCTCCGTGCTCGCCGCCGTCGCGGGCATCCTGTACGCGAGCAAGTACCCGACGGTGCAGCCGCTGATGGGCCTCATGCCCGGGCTCAAGGCGTTCGTCGCCGCCGTGCTGGGCGGGATCGGAAACGTGCCGGGCGCGATGCTCGGCGGGCTCGTCCTCGGCCTCGCGGAGCAGATCGTCTCCGGCTACGTCAGCTCGACGTGGCGCGACGCGGTCGCGTTCGGAATCCTCATCCTCGTCCTCCTCGTCCGGCCCACCGGGCTCCTCGGGCGCGGCGAAGCGGAGAAGGTCTAGATGGCCGGCCTCTTCGGCGGGTCCGCCCTGGCGCCGGCCAGGCGCGCCTTGCTCAGCTGGCTGCCGTTCGTCGCCGCCATCCCGCTCTTGTGGGTGGTGCAGCGCACCCTCGCGGAGCAGCCCGACTGGGAATACGCGTTCCAGAACATCAACCACATCGGGATCGCGATCATCCTGGCGGTGTCGCTCAACCTGGTGAACGGCCTCACCGGCCAGTTCTCCATCGGCCACGCGGGCTTCATGGCAGTGGGCGGATACGTCTCCGCGGTGCTGCTGATGCGCGGCCCGGCGCAGGATCCGTACCGGCTGTTCTTCATCGCGTCGATCGCCGCCGGCGCGGGCGCGGCGGCGCTGGCAGGCTGGCTGGTGGGGAAGCCCTCCCTGCGCCTGCGCGGCGACTATCTCGCCATCGTCACGCTCGGATTCGGCGAGATCATCCGCGTCATCATCGAGAACACGCCGCTCTTCGGGCGCGCCATCGGTCTGTCGCCGATCCCGCGGTACGCGGACTTCACCTGGATCTATACGGCCGCCATCGCCACCATCCTCGTGAGCAAGCGGCTGCGCGACTCGACGCACGGCCGCGCCTTCCTCTCGGTGCGCGAGGACGAGGTCGCCGCCGAGGCGATGGGCGTCGACACGACCGGCTACAAGGTGCGCGCGTTCGTGATCAGCGCCGGCATGGCCGGCGTGGCCGGCGCGCTCTCCGGATCGTTCGAGGGGAACCTCTCTCCGCAGAGCTTCACGTTCGTGCGCTCGTTCGAAGTGGTGGCGATGGTGGTTCTGGGCGGCATGGGATCGATCACCGGATCGACGATCGCGGCGGCGGTGCTGACGCTGCTACCCGAGTACCTGCGAGCCGTCGCCAACCTGCGCATGGTCATCTACTCCGTCGCCCTGATCGTGCTGATGCTGGTCCGTCCGCGCGGGCTCTTCGGGACGCGCGAAGCCTGGGAGCTCTTCCCCTGGCGCAAGCGCCGCGGCGCACCTCGCGCGGTCGAGCTGACCGAAGCGCTCATCGACGTGCGGCACGCGACCATCCGGTTCGGCGGCCTCACCGCCGTCGCGGATTTCTCCCTCCAGGTGAAGCCGCGCGAGCTCGTCGCGCTGATCGGCCCCAACGGCGCCGGCAAGACCACCGTCTTCAACCTGCTCACGGGCGTCTACCCGCCGACCGAGGGCGTGATTCTCGTCGCCGGGCGCGACACGCGCGGCCTTTCGCCCCACGACATCGCCCACCTGGGGCTGGCGCGCACCTTCCAGAACATCCGCCTGTTCCGCGAGCTGTCCGCCTTCGACAACGTGCGCCTCGGCTGCCACCACCTCACGCGCGAGTCGATGGGCGCGGCCGTCCGCCACGGACAACTCTCGCTCGTCGAGGAGGAGTGGGTCGCGAAGCGGTCCGACGAGCTGCTCTCGATCATGGGGCTGCTCCACCGCCGCGACGAGATCGCCAAGAACCTGCCCTACGGCGAGCAGCGCCGGCTGGAGATCGCGCGCGCGCTCGCCACCGGGCCGAAGGCGCTCCTCCTCGACGAGCCCGCCGCCGGGACGAACCAGAAGGAGAAGACCGAGCTGATGCAGCTCATCCGCGGCATCCGCGACCGATTCGGCGTCGCGATCGTGCTCATCGAGCACGACATGAAGCTCGTGATGGGCGTGTCCGAGCGCATCCTGGTGCTCGACCACGGAGTGACGATCGCGCAGGGGCTGCCGCGCGAGATCCAGACCAACCCGCGGGTCATCGAGGCCTACCTGGGAGAGAAGTACGCGCGCGAGCACGCCGGCCAGATCGCCGCCGGCCAGGTGCAGCCATGAATGGCGGCGCGGTGCTGCGGCTCCAAGGCCTCGACGTCCACTACGGCGCGATCCACGCCTTGCGCGGCGTCTCGTTCGAGGTCCAGGACGGCGAGATCGTCACCCTCATCGGCGCGAACGGCGCCGGCAAGACGACCACCTTGCGCGCCATCTCCGGGCTCCTCAAGCCGTCGGGAGGAAGCATCGTCTACCGGGGCGAGCCGGCAGCCGGCATCAAGCCGTACAAGCTGGTCGCGCGCGGCCTCTCGCACGCCCCGGAGGGGCGCGGCATCTTTCCCAACCTGACGGTGCGCGAGAACC
>Ga0075423_10000345_pt1 | contig 36048 bp, 36 predicted proteins | sample SoiMethybrSBSTD2_FD_80114 | JGI IMG/M metagenome (GOLD analysis project Ga0075423, IMG submission 80114) | Bulk soil microbial communities from a Populus tree surrounding site in Tennessee, USA - Soil MetaG P. TD hybrid SBSTD2 | ecosystem: Environmental > Terrestrial > Soil > Tree plantation...
CGCGTACTCCTCGTTCACGGCGATTCGCACCGATTTGGGCACCGGGAGGCGGGCCTTCACGGCCTCGAGCGCCTCCCCGGCCGTGGCCGCCTCGACCGTGAGCTGGAGGCGGCCGGCCTCTTCCGCCAGGAATCCGAACAGGCGCACCGTCACCTTCATCGCGAGCCGATGGTAGCAGAGCGCCCCTCCATGTGGTAGGTTACCCACCCCTGTAGGGCCGATTCCCGGTTCTGAATTCTCCATTCTGGATTTGCGTTCACTATGCCTTTCAAGTCTCTGGGTCTTCACGACGACCTCGTCCGCGCCGTCAAGGAGCTCGGGTTCACGCGCCCCACCCCCATCCAGGAGCAGGCCATTCCCGTCATCCTGGAGGGCCGCGACGTCGTGGGCGGCGCCCAGACCGGCACCGGCAAGACGGCCGCCTTCCTCCTCCCGATCCTCCACCGCATGCTGACCAACCCCGGGCGCGGCGGGACCCGGGCGCTCGTCCTGACTCCCACGCGCGAGCTCGCGCTCCAGATCGAGGACGATTTCCGCGACCTGGCCCGCTTCACGAGCCTCCGGGCCGACGCGGTGTACGGCGGGGTGGGATTCGCCGACCAGACCCACGCGCTCACCTCCGGCTTCGACGTGATCATCGCGACGCCCGGCCGGCTCCTCGACCACATGCAGCGCGGCCACGCGAAGTTCGGCCACCTCGAGGTGCTCGTCCTCGACGAGGCGGACCGGATGCTCGACATGGGATTCCTCCCCGACATCCGGCGGATCCTCTCGAAGCTGCCGCGGCAGAGGCAGAACCTGCTCTTCTCCGCGACGGTGCCGCCCGAGATCGCCGCGCTCGCCGACCAGACCGTGAAGGACCCGGTCACGATCCAGATCGGCCACCGCGCCGCCTCGGCGGCGGGGATCCGACACGCCGTTTATCCGGTGTCGCAGGACCGGAAGACCCCGCTGCTCCTGGAGATCCTGAATCGGAACAAGACGGGGTCGGTGCTCGTCTTCGCCCGGACCCGGCGGCGCGCGGAGCGGCTCTCCTACACGCTCCAGCACAGCGGGATCAACGTCACGCGGATCCACAGCGACCGCAGCCAGTCCGAGCGCGTGAACGCCCTCGAGGGGTTCCGCTCGGGCAAGTACCGCGTGCTCGTGGCGACGGACATCGCCGCGCGCGGGCTGGACGTCGAGAGCATCACCCACGTCATCAACTACGACATCCCGCACACCCGCGAGGAGTACGTCCACCGGAGCGGGCGCACGGCCCGCGCCGAGGCCCAGGGGGACGCCTTCACGCTCGTCGCGCCCGAGGAGGAGGTGATCCTCCGCACGATCGAGAAGGAGATGGGCCAGCCGTTGCCGCGCGTGGTCCTTCCCGACTTCGACTACGGCAAGATCGCGCCGATCCTCCAGCGTCCCGAACCGCCCCGGAAGGTCTTCGGAACGCGCACGTACGGGGGCCGACGGCGCCGGTAGGCTGACTTCGTCACAGATTTCCGATTGCGGATTTCCGGCAGATTCCAACTCGCGAACGCCCCGAGAATCCGCATTCGGCCATCTGGAATCGCCGCCGAGAGACGTCTCGCCTCACCTTGCCGGATGTTCGATGAGCGCATCCGCCACGCGCGTACGCTCCGGGCCCGGGGGAAGTTCCCGAACGCGACGGGCCAGGTGCATCCGCGCGTCGGCCTGCAGCCCCGGATTCGCGGCCAGCGCTTCCAGCACGTCGGCCTGCTCCTCTCCCGTCGGAAGCGCGTCGATCGTCACGTCGATGAGATGCACCTGTTCGTGCGTCGTCAGCGTCGGTCGGGAAGCCAACTTTGACAGTCGATTCGCCGCCTCCTCCTCGGGCTCGATTGACGCCGAGGCGACGATCTCGGGGCAGGTCGGCCCATGGGCGGTGTAGGTTCGCGCGACGCGGACTTCGCGCGGCGGATGGTAGGGACCGTCTTCCAGGACGCACCCGCCGAGCACGGCCAGGGCGGCCGCCAGGGCTGGTACTCCAAACCTCATACCGGAATTGTATCCGGGCCCGCGCGCGGTTTCAGCTCCGCAGCCACGCGCAGAACTTGCGGACGCCCTCCTCGATCGGCGTCGAGGGGGCATAGCCGAGCCGCGCCCGCGCCTTCGAGACGTCGGCGTACGTCCGTTTCACGTCCCCCGGCTGATCGGGCAGGCGCTTGATGCGCGCGCTCTTCCCGAGGTTCTGCTCGAGGAGCGCGATGAGCCCGGCGAGCTCCACCGTGCCCGACTCGCCGATGTTGTAGACCTCGAACCCGTCGTCGCGGTCGAGCGCCGCCGCCACCCCGGCGACCGCGTCGTCCACGTAGGTGTAGTCCCGGCGCGTCGTCCCGTCGCCGAAGACCGGGACCTCCTTCCCCTCGAGGATGAGGCGCGCGAACTTGTGGATCGCCATGTCGGGCCGCTGGCGGGGCCCGTAGACCGTGAAGAACCGCAGCGCCGAGACGCGCAGGCCGTGGAGGGTGTTGTAGAGGCGCAGGTAGTGCTCCCCCGCGAGTTTCGTCACGCCGTACGGCGAGACGGGCCGCGGATCGGGCTCGTCCTCGCCGAAGGGGATGCGGGCCGAGTCCCCGTACACGCTCGAGCTCGAGGCGAAGACGAACCGCTTGACGCCCCGGCGGCGGCACTCCTCGAGCAGGGTCAGCGTCCCGCCGAGGTTGACCGAGGCGTAGAGGTCGGGCTGTTCGAGCGAGGGCCGGACGCCCGCCCGCGCCGCGAGGTGGACGACGGCATCGGGCCGCTTCTCGAACGCCCGGGTCACGGCCGCGGCGTCGCGTATGTCCCCTTCGACAAGCTCCGCCCCCTTCGCCGCCGCGACGTTGGCGCGCTTGATCGCGGGGTCGTAGAAGTCGTTGAAGTCGTCGAGGATGACGACGCTCCTGCCCGAGGCGAGCAGTCGCTGGACCAGGTGCGAGCCGATGAAACCGGCGCCGCCCGTGACCAGAATTCTCATGGGTAAGCTCTCGCCCGACAGCCATCAGCCGCCAGCGTCAGATGCAATCCGCCATCTGCCGACAGCGTCGGAAGCAATAGACCTTCAGTAGCTGTCGGGTGACCGCTGTCGGCTGGGGGTTCCGCCCTCACCGCGTCGTCAGTCTACCTTGGAAGATCGAGAGGAAGGCCACGTAGAGGAATCCGACCATGAAGAGGGCCTGGAAGGGGATCGCGAAGTACATGCCCTTCGAGATCGAGAAGGCGATGATCCAGGCGAACCAGAGCCCGAGGAAAAGCTCCAGGGCCGGCACGAGCAGGCGCATCGTGACCTTGTACTTCTTGCCCGAGAAAGTCTGCTTCCGGTCGGCGATCGCGTACTTCGGCGTGCGGACGAACTCGCCGCCTCCGCGGCTGAAGAGCCCCTCGAGCACCGCCCGCGTGTTCGAGACGCACATGCCGATCCCGAGCGACAGGAGCATCGGGACGTACAGCGCCGTCTTGAGGCTCCCCCTCAGGCCGTGGATCTCCCGCTGCGAGCAGATGTAGAAGAAGCAGACGGAGATCGTCGCCAGGGTGAAGACCCCCAGGTCGAGCCAGACCGACTTCTCCACGTGCATCTGCGACCGGAAGTACGCCACCGGGAACATGAGGAGCGACAGGATGAGCATCATCAGGTAGGCCGTGTTTCCCGTGAGGTGGACGAAGGCCTCCGCCTTCACCGCCAGGGGGATGTCGGCCCTGAGCACCTTCCAGAGGAGCTTCCGGCTCGTCTGCATCGAGCCCTTGACCCACCGGTGCTGCTGGCTCTTGAAGCCGTTCATCTCCACTGGCAGCTCCGCGGGAGTCTCGATCTCCGGGAGGAAGACGAACTTCCAGCGCGCGAGCTGGGACCGGAAACTGAGGTCGAGGTCCTCGGTGAGCGTGTCGTGCTGCCAGCCGCCGGCCGTCTCGATCGCCTCGCGCCGCCAGATCCCGGCCGTGCCGCTGAAGTTGAAGAAGCGCCCCGAGCGGTTCCGGGCGCAGTGCTCCATGATGAAGTGGCCGTCGAGGAGGATCGACTGGACCTCGGTCAGCATCGAGTAGTCCCGGTTCAGGTGGCCCCAGCGGGTCTGGACCATCCCGATGCGGTCGTCGGTGAAGAAGTCGACCGTCCGGGCCAGGAAATCGGGCGTCGGAAGGAAGTCGGCGTCGAAGACCGCCACGAAGCGGCCCTTCATGAGTTTCATGCCGTTGTCGAGGGCGCCCGCCTTGTAGCCGGTCCGGTCCGCCCGGTGGATGTGGACGATATCGACGCCCTTCGCCGACCATTCCTCGACCTTGCGGCGGCAGATCTCGCGCGTCTCGTCGGTGGAATCGTCCAGGACCTGGATCTCGAGCCTGTCCTTCGGGTAGTCGATGCGGCAGGTGGCGTCGATCAGCCGCTCGACGACGTACAGCTCGTTGAAGATCGGGAGCTGGACGGTGACGGGGGGCCGGTCGGGGAAGGCGGATTTCGGCTTGGGGACCTTCTTCTTGTGCCGGTAATAGAGGAAGACCATGAGGTACCGGTGGAAGCCGTAGCCGCAGAGAATCAGCAGGATCGCGAAGTACGCGATCAGGCAGACCTTGCCCAGCCAGGGACCCTCAAGTCCCACCGGTAAGCCGACAAATGGGTACTTCACGGTCTCCTGCCGTCTGCAAAAACGAAATGAAGGGGCATTAATAGGACCCCCCCGACATCCGGTCAAGTACTATGACGAACGAGGGTCGGGAACATCACAGTTTTTCGATGAATGAACCCGGCGGCCCGCCGGGAGCTACCCGAATCGCGCGCAGGTGACGACGTTGCGGAGGAAAAGCGCGACCGCGACGGGTCCGACGCCGCCCGGCACGGGCGTGATCGCCGAGGCGATCTCTTTCGCCGCGTCGAAATCGACGTCCCCCGCCAGCCGCCCGTCGGCAAGCCGGTTGATCCCGATGTCGATCACGATCGCGCCCGGCTTGAGCATGTCGCCGCGCACCGTGCCCGCGCGGCCCGCCGCGGCGATCACGATGTCGGCCCGGCGGACGTGATCCGCGAGGTCGCGCGTCGCGCTGTGGCAGACGGTCACCGTCGGCGCCTTCGGGCCCCAGTTCAGGAGGAGGAGCGCCGCGGGTTTCCCCACCATTGCGCTCCGGCCGATCACCACGGCGTCGAGTCCCCGGCAATCGGGCTTGTGGGCCTTCAGGATTTCGACGGCCCCTTCCGCCGCCACGGGGCGCGGTCCCGGGACGCCGAGCTCGAGCCGCCCGAGATTCTCCGGATGGGTCGCCTCCACGTCCTTCGACGGCGGCACCGTCTGGAGCAGCCGTTCCTCGTTGAAGCCGGTCGGGAGCGGCTGGTGGATCGTGATCCCGGTGACGGCGGGATTGGCGGCGAGCTGCCTGACGGTCAGCAGGACTTCGTTCTCGTCCTGGTCCCCGATGAGATGGAGGTCGTAGGGGATGCCGGCCTTCTCGCACGCGGCGCGCTGGCGCTTCATGTATGCCCGGACCGGCGCGCTCTTCTCGTTGTGGATCGCCGCGACCCGCGGCTTCACTTTCAACGATTCAATGGCCGCGATCGCTTCGGCCGTGACCGCTTGCGCGATCGGATCGCCCGAGAGAATCTTGGCCGTCATCGACCCGCGAGCCCGACGACGTTTCCGTGCTCGTCGATGTCCATGAGCTCGCCCGCGGGGCTCGCGGAGAGCCCGGGCATCGTCATGATCTTGCCGCAGAGCGGGTAGAGGAACCCCGCGCCGGCCGACGAGCGGATGTCCTCGATCGGCAGGCGCCACCCGCGCGGGCGGCCCTTCAAGGTGGGGTCGTGCGAGATCGAGAGGTGCGACTTGGCGATGCAGATCGGCAGCTTGTCGAGCCCCCACGACGAGAAGAGCGCGATCTTCTCCTCCGCCGTCGGCGAATAGTCGACGCCGTCCGCGCCGTAGACGTTCTTCGCGAGCGCCTCGATCTTCCCCTTGATGGGCAGGTTGAGGTCGTAGAAGTACTTGAGCGGGTGGCGCTTCTCGGCCGCGCGCGAGACCGCCTCGGCCAGCGCCATTGTCCCCTCGCCCCCCTTCGCGAAGGCCTCGCTCACTTCGCATCCCTCGGCTCCCGACTTCTTCGCGATGGCGCGGATCTCGTCGATCTCCTTCGGCGTGTCGGCGGGGAAGTGGTTGATCGCGACGACCGCGGGAAGCCCGGCGTTGTGGACGATCTCGATCATCTTCTCGAGGTTCTCGGCGCCCGCGCGGACCGCCGCGAGGTCCTCGTTGAAGAGTTTCTCCGGGAGCGGCTTCCCCGGGACGATCTTGAACTTGCCCGAATGGGCCTTGAGGCCGCGCACCGTCGCGACGATCACCGCGCACGAGGGCTGGAGGTGCTCGACGCGGCACTTGATGTCGACGAACTTCTCGAAGCCGAGGTCGGCGCCGAACCCGGACTCGGTGACCACGAAGTCCGCGAACCGGAGCGCGATGAGGTCGGCGAGGAGCGAGCTGTTGCCGTGGGCGATGTTCCCGAAGGGCCCCGTGTGAATGAACGCGGGCGTGTTCTCGATCGTCTGGAGCAGGTTGGGCATGAGCGCCTTCCGGACCAGGAGGCCCATCGCGCCCGCGACCTTGAGATCGTCGGCCGTGACGGGCCGGCCATCCTTCGTGCGGGCCATGATCATGCGGCCGAGCCGTACCCGCATGTCGCGGTAGTCCTTCGCGAGGGCGAGGATCGCCATGATCTCGCTGGCGACGGCGATGTCGAACCCGTCGGGCCGCTCCACCCCCTCGCCCTCCCGGCCGACGGTGATTTTCCGGAGCGACCGGTCGTTCATGTCCATCACGCGGCGCCAGAAGATGCCGGCGGGGTCGATGCCCAGCTTGTTCCCGTGGAAGAGGTGGTTGTCGAGGAAGGCGCTGCCGAGATTGTGGGCCGCCTGGACGGCGTGGATGTCCCCCGTCAGGTGGAGGTTGATGTCCTCCATGGGAAGGACCTGCGAGCGGCCGCCCCCCGCCGCGCCCCCCTTGACGCCGAAGACGGGGCCGAGCGAGGGCTGGCGCGTGGTGCTGACGGTCTTCTTCCCGATCCGGTTGAGCCCCATGGCGAGGCCGATCGTGGTGACGGTCTTCCCCTCGCCGAGCGGGGTCGGCGTGATGGCCGTGACGACGACGAGCTTGCCGAGGGGGCGCGACTTGATCGCCTCGAGGATGTCGAGCCGGATCTTGGCCTGGTAGCGGCCGAAGGGCTCGACGAACTCCTCGGGCAGTCCGAGGTTGGAGGCGATCGTGCCGATGGGGAGCATCTTGGCGGTGCGGGCGATCTCGTAGTCGGCTGCGAGGCTTGACATAGGGCGAGATTCTGCCACACGGGGGGCGCGACGCGGAGAAAAAACAGGGATTTTCGGTCACAAGTCAGGGACGGCTCCGGTCCCATACTCGATGACGCGTATTGAATTGAGTTCCATCACCTGCAGACCTTGCGGGACCGCCTTAAAGCCGGATCGGTTTCCCGGCAGGTGTCCGACCTGCGGGAGGGACCGGTTTGATGTTCGGGTGCGAAGGTCATTCCGAGGTTTTGATTGGCGAGGGAGCGCGGGCGCCCTGGGATTCGTGCTGGAATTAGCGGCCTTGCCCTTCCCCTTCATTCTCGCCGATTGGGCGGCCGGCGATGCCTATCCGCTCTACGTCTCGAGATCGGAGGATGATCTTGGCGATCTTCCCTGGGAAGAGGTATCGAAATTCCTCGCGCTTCCGAACTCGGGCCGCCACGACTTGTTCGTCCAGTGGAAGCGCCGCCAAGCCGAGGCATCACGGCCAGTGGATCATCAACGCTGTGGTCGATGCGGCTTGGGATTCACCCCGTATCCGAATGCGTGGCACCGGAAGGGGTTTTGCTCGAGGAAGTGTTTCGAGGTCTCGAAGATCCCAGCTAGTACTTCTTCATGATCTTTTCAATTTCGTCGATCTCTCGCGGCGCGCCGGCCGACATCCGCTCGAAGCCGTCCGCCGTGACGATGTAGATGTCCTCGATCCGGATGCCGTACCCGTCGTCCTTGTTGTAGTAGCCGGGTTCGATCGTGATGATAACCCCGGGCTCGAAGGGGCGGTCATAGAGGCCGCTGTCGTGGACCGCGAGCCCCACGTAGTGACTCAGCCCGTGTCGCACGCTTCGATCCTTGGAATGGGAGTAGGCCCAGTCGGTCATTTCGCGTTCCTTGAAGACCGCCGCCGCCGCCGCGTGCAGCTGGCGGAATGTCGCGCCCGGCTTGAGCAGCACCTCGGCCGCCTTCTGGGCGTCGAGCACACATTGATAGGCCTTCCGGTGCGCCTCGGAGAATTTTCCATCCGTGGGCAACGTCCGCGTAATGTCCGACACGTAGCCCCGGTAGGCCGCACCGATGTCGACCACGACGAGCGTCCCCTTCGGAATCTCGGCCGTGTTTTCGCAGTAATGCAGGATAGTGCCATTCTTGCCGCTGCCCACGATCGACGCGAAGCCCAGCCCGTCGCATCCCTCGGCCTTGAACTTGTTCTCGATGAGGGTCTGGAGCTCCTTCTCATTCATCCCCGGCTTGCAAGCTCTCATGGCCTCGAGGTGCGCCTTGTTCGTGGCGTCGGAGGCTTTCCGCATCATGTCGAGCTCGGGCCCGCTCTTCATCATCCGGCCGAGGGTGAGGGCCTCGGCGATCTTGCCTCCCCCGGATAGGATCTTGGCGTCCGTCTCCTCGGCCGCCGCCTGGGCGGTCTGCTTTGTGGCTTGACGCAGCCGGGTATAAGCCTTCTTCGCCTTGGGGAGCTCCTCCTTGAGGAACTTCTCGAAGTCCTTCGACGGACGGACATCCTTGATCCCCGAGACCGACCGCGCTTCCTCGGCCTTGTCCCCCGCGAAAAGGACTGCCGTCCCGTCGGCTCGAAGAGCGAGGACATCACCTTCACGGTGGTAGCCGACGAGGTAGAAGAAGTCGTACACCGGGGTGTTGGCGTCGATGTTGTCAATCCCCGGCAGGAGCGGGTCGGCCTCCATGAGCATGAGTCCGCCCTCGAACACCTTTCGCAGGGTCGCACGCCGGGTACCGTATTCCTCGACCGGGATGACCGGCGCGGTGGATTTGGTCTCCTGCGCCAGGGCCGATCCGCCGAGGAGGAGCAGGACGAGCCAGCGCGCCGCGAATCGCATCATGGGGGCCTCCACAAGGGTTACCTAAGATACGCCCGTCCCGGCGATCCGGGGCTATTTATTATTCGAAGTCCCGTGCCCCGGAACCCCTTCCATCGTCGTATGAATGTAAAGGAAAGACCGGGGCGATTTTCCTCGCACCCGGACTCCCCCTTGCGTACTAATCGGAAGACTTTCCCTCTTTTCGGAACCGCGGAGGCCTGACATGAAGCTCCTGATGGCGCTCCTCGCCGCGGCGCTCGCCGGCGTCGCCGTCCCCCACTCCGCCCCGGCCCAGGACCCGCCCCCGCAGGACGGGGACCCTTCCGAGAAGAAGAAGCAGATCCGCGAGGACGAGGCCTCCTCGATCCTCGAAAAGGCCAAGGCGTTCTACAAGGACGGAAAATTCCAGGAGGCCCAGGACGGCTTCCGCCTTCTGCGTCACCGGTACCTCCAGACGCGCGCCTACCTCGACAACAGCGAAGAGATCGAGACGATGATCAACGATTGCGGCTACAAGGTGGCCGCGGCGGGTCTCGGCACCATCAAGATCAACAAGAAGATGCCCCACGTCGACACGCTCCTCGGGTTCCAGTTCTACGCCCCCGAGGGATGGCGCGGCATCCCGAACTGGCAGAAGATCTTCGGCGAGGCCGACACGAGCGAGGCGGACTGGCGCGGTCGCAGCTTCCGCGTCACGCGCTACACCTCCCGCTGGATGGAGAGCCTCCATTTCATGGCGTACAAGACGTACGCGCCCAACGACATCAACGAGGTCATCGAGGGGGAGGAGAAGACCTGGACCCAGTACCCCTTCGAGGGCATGAAGGAGGTCGCCTCCGAGGATTTCCCCACCCCGTTCCACAAGAACGTCAAGCGGATCCAGAAGAAGGACGAGGAGGGGAACCGCATGGTCCTCTACGCCTTCCTGGAGAACCGGAAGGGGTTCGGCCTCGTCGGCTTCTGGAGGAATTCCGAGGACGAGTTCCTCCGGTTCCGGCGGAAAGGCAGCAAGTCCACGAGCCGGGGCGCCACGGACGATGAGTGGTCGGCGGCCCTGAAGCTCTTCGACCAGGTGGCGAAGACCTTCGTGATCATGGACCAGCCGACGCTCTCGAGCATGCGCGGCGCGGCGAAATCGTGGGGCATCTCGCCCGACGGGTGGTGCGTCCGCTGCGTCGACTGGGGCGTCCTCATCTCGCCCACCGGCCAGTACCTCATCGAGTACTCGACGCGGAAGGAGTTCGCCGAGAAGCTCGCGAAGGAGGTCGACCAGATCTTCCGCCTCTACAAGGTGACCATCCCGACGGGAAAGAATCCCCCCCGATGCCGGATCAAGCTCTTCGACGAGGAGGAGGACTTCCAGTACTACGGCCAGGCGTACGGCGCCGCGGCCTACTGGAGCCCGGCGCAGGAGGAGATCGTCGCCTACCGGTTCGAGGGGCGCGAGGTGACGCTCGACTCGAAGGAGACGATGACGATCGCGGAGGAGCGGACGCCGGAGCAGACGACGTTCAGCATCCTCTACCACGAGTGCTTCCACCAGTACATGTACTACCTCATGGGCCGGGACCGGGGCGTGTACGTGCCGAGCTGGCTCAACGAGGGGATGGGCGACTACTTCTTCGGCGGCCGCTGGGAGAAGGGCAAGTTCGCCATCGGCCCGAACGAGTGGCGGATGGCGACCATCGTGGCGGCGGTCAAGACGGGCAAGCACGTCCCGCTCGAGCGGATCATCCGGTTCTCGCAGTCGGACTACTACTCGAACGCGGGCCTCTGCTACGCGGAGGGATGGGCGATCAACTACTTCTTCATGAGCCCCGATGGAAAGAAGAAGGGCTACGACAAGATCGCCCCCGCCATGTACACGAACCTGATGAAGGCCGGCGACTGGAAGCGGTCGACGGACAACGCCTTCGGCGCGGTCGACCTCAAGAGGATGGAGGAGGAGTGGAAGGCCTTCGTCCTCGGCCTCGAGAAGCTCGTCCCCAAGGACCAGATGGAGCGCGCGATGCGCATGTTTGGGAGCGAAAAGAAAGAGGATCCGGGTAAGAAAGAAGGGGAGTGAGCTTCAAGCTTCGAGCTCCGAGCTGCGAGCTTGAAGAGCGACGATTCTCAGGATCCCGAGAGCCGCCGAATCAGCGACCACAGCATCTTGCGGATCTCGTGACAGGCGGAATTCAGCCGCTCAAACGCCGACGCGGGCAGTTGACCGAGATCCCTGGCCAGAATGAACTGGCACTCCATCTCGCACGCCGATCCCAAGGCCATGAACGCAAATCTGCGAAACTCCATATCTCCGGACCTCGCGGTGCCCTCGGCCAGGTTCGATTCCACCGAAACGGCGGCCTTTCTCAGTTGGGCTACGAGGCCATATTTTTCCTCCGCGGGAAACGCGAGTGTAGTGCGATAGACTTCCAAGGTCAGGGCGTGGCTTTTCTGCCATACCTTGAGATTCTTGAAGTCCTGCATCGAACCTCCAGCTCTCATCGGTGTGCCTAGTTATATCTGGAAGCCGCTCGAATCTTGATATTGCGCTGGTATTCCTCCGGCAGTTTCCGGTTTGTGGCTTTCGGCGGGTGGCTTGCAGCTGCTCGGAGCTTGGAGCTCGAAGCTCGAAGCTAACCTAGTATTTCCGTTCCTTCCACTTCAAGAACGCTTCGATGAAGGGGTCGATCTCTCCATCGAGGACGGCCTGGACATTGCCGGTCTCGGCGCCCGTGCGGTGGTCCTTCACGAGGGTGTAGGGCTGCAGGGTGTAGCTGCGGATCTGCGAGCCGAACGCGATCTCGCCCTTCTCGCCGTAGAGCTTCGCCAGCTCGCCCTCGCGCTTCGACTCCTCCACCCGCCTGATCTTGGCCGCCAGCGCCCGCATCGCGACTTTCCGGTTGAGCACCTGCGAGCGCTCGTTCTGGCATTGCACGATGATCCCCGTCGGCACGTGGGTGATCCGCACCGCGCTCTGGGTCTTGTTCACGTGCTGGCCGCCGGGGCCGCCCGCGCTGTACGTGTCGATCCGCAGGTCCTTCTCGTCGATGTCGATCTCGATGTCCTCGTACTCGGGCACGACGTCCACGCTCGCGAAGCTCGTGTGGCGGCGGTGGTTCGCGTCGAAGGGCGAGATCCGGACGAGCCGGTGGACGCCCACCTCGCTCTTCAGGTACCCGAAGGGGTAATGGCCGCGGATTTCGAGGACGGCCCGCTTGGCGCCCGCCTCCTCGCCCGCCTGGTAGTCGACGAGGGACGCCTGGTAGCCGTTCTTGTCGAGCCAGCGCTGGTACATCCGCAGGAGCATCGCGGCCCAGTCCATCGAATCGACGCCGCCCGCGCCGGCGTGGACCGAGAGGAAGACGTCCCGCCCGTCGTTCGGGCCGTTGAAGAGGGTTTGAAGCTCGAGCGCCTCGACGCGCCGGGCGATCCCGGCGAACTTCTTCTGGGCGTCGACGATGTGGGCGCGGTCGCGGACCTCGTCCGACATCTCGAGGAGCGTGATCTCGTCGCCCGTCTCGGTGGAGAGGGCGCGGATGTCGTCGACGGCGGCGCCGAGGAGCTTCAGTTCGCCGACGGTTTTCTGGGCGCCTTCCGCGTCGTTCCAGAAGTCGGGGGCGGACATGCGCCCCTGGATTTCGCGGATGCGCGCTTCCTTACGGGGAACCTCAAAGAGAGTCCCGGAGGATGTCGAGTCGGCGGCCGAGTTCCCGGAACGAGGTGAGAAGTTCGTCTTTCATAGCGGGACCGATGGTACCGGGTTCGGCGCCGGTTGACAACCCCGCCTCGGCCGCAGGCGGGATGCAACCCGCCGGCGGCGGCGCGGGTCACATGGGCGGCATGGAAACTCCCGGTTTTCGAATTCGTGCAGGAGCGGGGGCCGAGGGGCCGTCTATGAATCCGAGGCCCCGCAGCCCTCCGCCGAAGCTTGACAGCCTCGGAAGGGCGGTTGTGTAATGACCCAGACGCGGGAACTACCTCAGGAGATGGTCATGCAGAAATGGACGTATTTCACGATGGGCATCATGGCGGGGCTCATCCTCCTCCTCGGCGGCGCGCTGCTGGTGCAGGGCCGCGAGCCCTCCGCGTACGCGATGCAGGGCGTCGACAACCAGGGCAAGTACGCCATGGGGATCGGGGGATCCGCCCAGGGCCTGAACGACCTGGTCTGGATTCTCCACGAGCATCCGCCCCTTCCCGGCCTCAGGGAGCGCGGTGCGGAAGACGACAGCCGGGTCCTGAAGGCCACGGCCGTCACGCTCTGCCTGTACAAGGTCGCCGAGAACGGCCGCAAGATGGAGCTGGTCTCGGTCCGGGACATCGCGTACGACGTCGAGATCCAGGACCTGAAGTCGGAGCCGCCGGTCAAGGACGTCATCACGCTGCTGAAGAAGCAGATGAAGAAGCCGTAAGGAACGGGTCCGGGGACAATGCCCCGGCGACGGAGGTGCATCCATGGTCGAGTATTTCTCGTTCGAAGAGGTGATGGCGGAGCTCGAGCTCTCCGAGGAAGACCTCAAGCGGATGGTCTCCGAGGGCGAGCTGCGCGCGTTCCGCGACGAGAACAAGATGAAGTTCAAGGTCGAGGACGTGGAGCAGCTCAAGAAGGGGCGCATCACGGAGCCGACCATCATCCTCCCGAGCACCCCCGGCGCCACGCAGGACGACACCGTGCTCGACCTCGACGTCACGCAGGAATCGCAGAACCTCGAAGTCTCGCAGTCGCGCGGCCGGGGCCCGTCGGACGAGGACCTGCTCGTCCCGGCGGAGGCCCAGGGCGGCGGCGGGATGCCTCCCGACGAGGAGGAGGCCGGCCTGACGACGGAGCCCCTGAAGCTCGCCGACGAAGTCGAGACGGCCGAGACCGTGGAGACGGAGCCGGTGGCGGAGCAGGCGGTTTCGGGACGGGGACGCCGGTCGACCCTTCAGAGGTCGTCGCGGCGCGCGACGGGCGGCTCGGCCGCGGCCACCGAGGACGAGCTGGAGCGCCGCCGCGCGGCGCCGATCTGGACGGCCCTCACGTGCACGGCGCTGCTGCTCACGGTCGTGACGATGTTCATCGCGTACGACATGCTGCGATTCCAGGGCGGGGCGCGCCAGCCCGGCCCGATCTCGGCCTTCACCTCCGACCTTCTCTTGAAGCAGTTCTACCAAGACGCGAACTGGATGAAGCACATGAAGAACCGCTACCCGGAGGGGAAGGAGCCCCCGTTCTCTTCGGGCAACGAGGGCGACAAGTACTACATCAAGCACCGCGCGTACACCGGCGCGACCTTCATGGAGCCGGAAACGAAGGCCACCCCGTAATCGAATCGCGAATCTCACGCCGGCCGGAGCCGCAAGGTTCCGGCCGGTTTTTTTTCGCCCGGAGGGGCGAGTCAGGAAGTCGTGCGTCTGGAGTCTTGAGTCAGGGACTCACGACTCATGACTTGCGACTCACGGCGGTCCTTCTGGGGCATCCCACCAGGTGGTCGTTCACCAGTCCGGCGGCCTGCATGTACGCGTAGCAGATCGTCGATCCCACGAACGTGAAGCCGCGCGCCTTGAGGTCGGCGCTCATCGCGTCCGATTCCTCCGTCCGGGCCGGCAGCTCCTTAAGGCTGCGCCACGCGTTGCGGATCGTGCGCCCGCCGGTGAACCGCCAGACGTAGCGGTCGAACGATCCCATCTCCTTCTGGATCTCGAGGAACGCCCGGGCGTTGCGGACGGTCCCGGCGATCTTCAGCCGGTTCCGGATGATGCCCGCGTCGGCCAGGAGCCGTTTCACCTCGCGGTCGCCGAACCGGGCGATCCGCGCGGGGTCGAACCCGGCGAAGGCGCGCCGGAAATTCTCCCGCTTGTGGAGGACCGTCCGCCAACTCAGCCCCGCCTGGAAGGCGTCGAGGAGGAGGTACTCGAAGTGGCGCCGGTCCTCCCGGGCCGGGACGCCCCACTCCGTGTCGTGGTAGGCGTCCATCAGGGGATCGTCGCCGGACGGCCAGCAGCGTCTCGCGTCGGGCATGGCTGGAAATCCTCGGTTACCGGGAATCCGCAATCGGCCATCTGAAGTGTCCGGACAGATTACCCTCGGCCGCTCGCCTTTTCCACTTGACAATTCGTACGTTATAGTTTATAACTTACACAGTCGGCCCCGAGCGGGGCCGGGGTTCACAGGTTGCAGGAGAGGGGGTTCTCATGTCCGTCCGTATGTTCACCGTCCTCGCCCTCGCCGCGGTCGTCGGCGGGTGCTCCACCGTCTCGGGCGACAAGTATGCCCGCGACATCGGCGCCCAGAAGGAGTACATCTCGGAGCTCGAGCGGCGCAATTCCGAGCTCGAGTCCCAGAACCAGGGCATCAGCCGGCAGCTCGACGACGCCACGCTCGCCCGGACCTCCGACGAGCTCTACGGCCAGATCGCGCGCCAGCTCCAGGCCGCCCTCGCCGGCCTCCGCAACGGCGACACCGACGGGATGTCCTACAACCCGAAGACCGGCGCCTGGGAGATGGGCACCGACCTCCTCTTCGACAGCGGCAGCGACAAGGTGAGCTCGAAGGGCTCCGAGATCCTGAAGAAATTCGCCGACGCCCACAAGGGGCGCTCGTTCAGCTTCCGGATCGTGGGCCACACCGACCGCGCCCCCATCGTCAAGGAGCAGACGAAGAAGCTCCTCGCCACCGACACCAACATGGAGCTCTCGGCCCGCCGCGCCATCGCCGTCATGGGCGCGCTCAAGGACTTCGGCATCCCCGAGTCCGCGTTCGCCGAGTGCGTCGGCATGGGCGACCGCCAGCCCTGCGCGCCGAACGACAAGAACGCCGCCAACATGAAGAAGAACCGCCGCGTCGAGATCTATGTCCTGTCGACCGCGGGCGCCCTCCGCACGGCCGCCGACAAGGCCGAGAAGAAGGAGAAGACGCACGCGCCGAAGAAGGACATGACCACGAAGTAGCCGGCGCACCATTCCTCCCGGACAGGCAGAGTGAAAGCCCCCGCCTCCGCGCGGGGGCTTTCTATTTCCGGCGCGCGTGGCATGATGGATTCGTGCTCGACGCCGAGGCCCGCCGCGCCCTGATCGCCGTCGCCCGCGAGGCCGTCGCGGCGGCGGCCGCGGGGCGCGAACCCGCCGCCCCCGCCCCCGCCTCGCCGGCGCTCCAGGATCCCGGCGCCGCGTTCGTCACCCTCCGACGGGACGGCGAGCTCCGCGGATGCATCGGCCACCTGGCGCCGGGCCAGCCGCTCTGGCGATCGGTCCAGGAGATGGCCGCGGCGGCCGCCTCGCGCGACGACCGCTTCGATCCCGTGCCGGCCGACGAGGTTCCCGACCTGCGCGTCGAGATCAGCGTCCTCTCCCCCCGCCGGCGGGTCGCGGGTCCCGGCGACGTCCGCATCGGCCGCGACGGGCTCTACCTGAGCTCCGGCACGCTCTCCGGCCTCCTCCTGCCCCAGGTCGCCTCGGAGCATGGATGGACCGCCGAGGAATTCCTCGCCCAGACCTGCCGCAAGGCCGGGCTCCCGCTCGACGCGTGGCGCGATCCCGGGACGGTGATCGAGACCTTCACCGCGGAAGTGTTCGGGGAAGAACCGGAATCGGGAATCAAGAATTAGGAATTTCCGGAAGCCCGCGAGCTACTTGCGCGTCTCGACGTCGTCCGGCAGTTCGTTGACGTCGTCGTCGCCTCTCGGGAAATGCCGGGCCAGGAGCGCGCCGATTTCCTTCACGGCCGCGGCGATCCCCTCGCCGGGCCGGCCCGCCTTCACGCCGTCGATGAGGATCTGGACTTCGCGAGACCACGTGTCGGGCGCCACCTTCTCGTTGATCGCCTTGTCGGCGAGGATGACCGCTTCGCGCTCCCACAGGGAGAGCATCAGGAGCACGCCCGTCGCGCCCGCCGTCTCGCGGATCCCGAGGCTCATGAACTCCCGTCCCGCGCGCGACCACACGGAGCGCTTCTTCGCCCCCCGGCCGCGCGGGAGGAGCCACCACCCCAGGAATGCGGCGGCGACGCCGACGGAGGCGGCCGCGATCGCTTCCGCGGAGCCCGCCCAGCCCCAAGCCGAGGCGTTCAAGACGGCGTACGTCGCCCCCGCGGCGACGGCTCCGAGCGCGATGGCCGGAATCCACGCGTGGCGCGTGCTCCGCCCCACGACGAGCACCCGGATCTCGCCGGCCGTGCGCGACTCGGCGTCCTTCACCGCGTCGAGGACGCGCTGCCGGTCGTCGTTGGTCAGGAACTTGTCCGGCTTCACCATGATCCGGAGGCGCCTCCCCCGCCCGAGAAACCGCCGCCGCCGGACCAGCCTCCGCCCCCTCCGCCGCCGCCCCACGAGCCGCCCGATCCGCCCCAGGATCCCCGGCCGCCGAGCATGCTGCCGAGAAGGAATCCGCCGCCGAACTGGCCCATCCGCCGGTGCAGGGCGCCGATCATGAAGATGATGAACAGCAGGTACAGCCACCACGGGATGATGCTGCGGCGTCGACCCCCGCCCGCGGAGGGCTTCCCTTGATACTCGCCCTTCACCGATTGGACGACGGCGGTCAGACCCGCGAAGGCGCCCGCGCCGATCGCGCCGTTCTTGAAGTGGGGGACCATCTCGTCGCGGATAATCCGGCCGCACAGCGCATCGGGCAGCCTTCCCTCGAGCCCGGTGCCGACCTCGATCCGGACGCGCCGGTCTTTCACGGCGACGGCGATCAGGACGCCGTTATTCCTGTTCGCCTGCCCGACGCCGTTCTTCCGGAAGGTTTGCAGCGCGTAGTCGGCGATGTCCATCCCGCTCGTGGTGGGCACGATGACCATGACCACCTGGGTGGAATCGGTCTCCTCCAGCTTCCGGATCATCTCGTCGGCGAGCCGCCTTTGCTCGGGGTTGAAGGCGCCCGCTTCGTCGTGGATCGGCCCGGTGAGCCGGGGGAAATCCTGCGGCGCCAGGAAGAGCAGCGCCGCGATGAGGAGCGTCATGAGGAATCATCCTTCGACTGCGCTTCGCCCTGCGGAATGCATGGCCGGGCCGCGCTCCGCCCTGGACCGGCAGCCCGTAGGGTGAGCAACTTCTTCCGGGCCGCCTAGAATTTCACCTCGGGCGCCTTCTGCGCCTCGGGGACGGCCTGGAAGGTGGGCCGGACCTGGTAGCCGCGGCAGAAGGGGAGCCAACCCCACTGGCGGACCGTCGTGTTGTACGCGGCCGCCGTCTCGTTGTAGTCCCGGCGCGCGACGGCGATCCGGTTCTCGGTCCCCTCGAGCTGGTCCATCAGGCCGAGGTAGGCCTGGGTCGCCTTGATCTGCGGGTAGGCTTCCGCCGCGAGGCCGGTGAAGGCCCGCATGCCCGCCAAGAGCTCCGAGTTCAGGCGGTCGAGCTTCTCGGTATTGGCGGGATCCTTGTACGACGCCTTCAGCTGGTCGACCACGCCGAGCAGTTGGTTCCGCTTCTCCGTGACCTTCACGAGCGTCTCGCCCTCGTACTTCCCCGCCCCCACGACAGTGTTCACCAGGTTGGGGATGAGCTCGAGCCGTCGCTGCAGGTTCGTCTCGATGTTCGACCACTTGGCCTTCGCCTGCTCGTCGAGCGTGATGATCCGGTTGCGCGTCGTGAACGAGCACCCGAAGAAGACGACGACGCCGAGCACCATCGCGGCCAGGACGCCAAAGATTGCCTTCATGGACGATTCCTCCGTCGTTCGGACAGTATAGCGGTCGATGGGTAAGACCGATACCCGGCCCCCGGCGTTACCAAGATCCGGACCGGTTTCCCGGGGCTGGAAAAGTCCACGGCGCGTTGAACCCGCCCGCCCCGATTCGGCCCCCGGAGGCCTCTATTTGTGCTATAATCAGGTAAATTCGGTTGGGCCCAATAGTTGCCTAAAAAGCTGAAAGAGACGTATCCCCGCCTCGGCGAGATCCTCGTGCGCAAGGGCGTGGCGAAGCCTCAACACATCGACGCCGCCCTGGCCATGCAGCGCCACCAAATCAGCGAAGGCGGCAGTGCCACCCGCTTGGGCGATATCCTCGTCAAGCGCAACGTATTGAGCCCCAGCGTGATCCGCGAGATCCTCGAGGAGCAGCGGATCGGCCGGGGGGAGAAGCGGGTCCTCACGATCGGCCTCCGGGACAACGGCGATGTCGCGGTCCTGGTGCTCGCCGGCCGGCTCGACGAATCGAAGCTGGAGACCGTGACGCGGGTCTTCGAGCGGCTCATGAACCGGGGGTTCTGCAAGGTCCTCGTCGACTGCCGCCAGCTCGTCTACCTCGACAGCCACGGGGTCTCCGCTTTCGTAGCCTACATCGACGAGGCGCGCGCCCGCGGAGGCGACGTCAAGTTCAGCGGACTCAATCCCGACGCCCAGTTCACGCTCGATCGTCTGGGACTCAATCCATACCTCCAGACCTTCCAAGCGGAAGAAGAGGCGGTCCGCGCGTTCGAGCTTCCCATCGACGAGTACATGTCGCGCGGCGCCCTCGGCGAGTATGTCTCCGTCGGCGTCCAGAAGACCTTCCACCTCTCGTACTGCCCCGCCCTGGAGGGCACCGACGACGAGGAGCGGTCGTACTACGAGAGCAAGCGGCACGCCCGCGACGCCGGCAAGGTCGCCTGCCGCAAGTGCCGTCCCTAACGGCATGAGATCCCTCGCGCTCCTCGCGGTCCTCCTGTCGGCCGCTTCCTGCCAGGCCCCGTCCGGCGGCGGATCCACCGCGACCCTCGCGTCGACGCTCCACTACTCGGTCAAGAAGATCGTCCCGGCCGCCTCCGCTCCGGCCACACCCACCCACTTCATTGTCGAAGCATCGCTCCTCTCGAAAGGCGTCGCCACCCAGACCCAGACGCTGGTCATCTACGATTCCAAGTGGGCGACGACAAAGGTGGGTGAAGTGATCCAGGCCGTGAAGGACATCGAAACCTCCCCCGACGGCGAGGACGCCGTGCCGGTGGAAGTCGACATTTTCTCGGGCACCCTCTTCGCCTTCCGGTGCCGCGAAATGAAGGACGGCAAGATCGAGGCCAGCGTACGCGTCTACGAAGTCCGCGACGGCCGGATCCGGAGCCGGCTCTCCTCGAACGACACCCTGGGCAGCGGCGAATCCAAGGAATACCCTCTGGTTCCTTAAAGAGCTCTCCCCTCCTTCAGAAGTCTCTATAAGATCTTAAGACTCATCATCTCCGCCGTAAGAGTCTTTGAGTTGTGTATGGGTTGTGGATAAATGACATAAAACACTCATACATAGAGATTTATATAAAACACCCATTGTTTGACCCTCTGGAAAGTCTGGAGAAATACTCGAGAGGGTCCTGTTGGGGTTTTGGGGAGAGTCCGGGGAAGGTTTAGGTTGTCCTTGGATGATGTGAGGAGGGGGTAAACTTCCCGGAAAGTCCCACCAAACTTCCACAGGGGGGCTAGAGCTCAGAAGTGCCTTTGAGCAGTCGACGGAGGGAGTCCACTTCGCCCCGCAGGACCTCGTCGCTCTCTATCCCAATCTGGATGCGTTTCAGCCCGTAGACCACCGTCGAGTGGTCCTTCCCGCCGAAGAACGATCCGATCTCGGCGAGCGAGTGGCTCGTCATCTCCTTGCACAGGAACATCGCCACCTGGCGCGCCTTCGAGATCGACTTGGTCCAGGTGCGCGTGCGGAGATCGGCGACCTTCTTTCCGTAGTACCGGGCGACGAACTCCTGGATCCGGGGGATCCCGATGGGCGGAGCGCCGCCCGCCCCGACGTCCTTCAGCGCCTCGCGCGCCAGGGCGAGATCGACGGTGCGGCCCGAGAGCGTGGCGTACGCGATGAGCTTGTTCACGGCGCCCTCGAGTTCGCGGATGTTCGTGTCCACGGCCGAGGCGACGAAGGAGAGCACCTCCTCGGGGATCTCCCGCTGTTTCATCTCCGCCTTCCGCCGCAGGATCGCCACGCGCATCTCGAACGTCGGCGGGTCGACGCGCGCCTCGAACCCCGCGAGGAACCGCGAGACGAGCTGCTCCTTGAGCGTGCGGATCTCCTTGGGCCCGGAGTCGCTCGAGAGGACGATCCTCCGCTGGGCCATGTGGAGCGCGTTGAACGTGTGGAAGAACTCCTCCTGGCTGGAGTCCTTGCCCGCGAGGAAGTGGACGTCGTCGATGACGAGCGCGTCGGCGCCCCGCATGCGGCGGCGGAAATCCTCGATGCGCCCCTTCTGGAGCGCGCCGATGTACTCGTTCACGAAGTGCTCGCACGACATGTAGAGGATGCGCGCGTACGGATTGCGCGCGAGCACCGAGTGGCAGATCGCCTGGAGGAGGTGCGTCTTGCCCAGGCCGACGCCGCCGTGGACGAAGAACGGGTTGTAGACGTTGCCCCCGCCCTCGGCGACAGAGAGCGCGGCCGCGTGGGCGACGCGGTTCGTGGGGCCGGCGACGAAGGTGTCGAACGTATATCCCGGGTTCAGGACGAGGTCGCCGATCGCCGCGGGCGGCGGGGCGGGGCGCGCCGGGACCGCGCGGGCCGGGGGCCGGGGCGCGGGCGGGGGCGGCGCGAAGACCGCCATCGCCTCGGCGGAGTCGCTGATGCGGAAGGCGAGGCCGGGCGCGCGGCCGAAGATCTGGCGGAACGCCTCCTCGAGCGGCCGGCGGATCTCGCGCTCGAGCCAGTCGCGGTAGAACGCGTTCGGGACCGGGACCTCGAACGAGTTCTCGGCGACCTCGTCGATCGCGAGGTTGCGGCACCACGTCTGGAAGATGGCCGGCGGCACCGCCTGCTCGAGGCGCGTGAGGATCGACTCCCGGGTTTCGGCGGCGAGGGCGGTCATTTCGGGATCGTCCGTTCGAAGGCCCAGAGAAAGGCGAGCCGGGAGATCCACGCCCCGCCGGCGAAGATGGCGAGCAGGACGATCCAGAAGAACAGGCTCCGGGCCGCGCCCGGGCCCTGGATGATGATGTTGGGCCGCTCGCGGGCCGGGCCCCGGCCCGTAGTCGAAGGACCCGCCTCGGCGTGCGCGCCGGACTCGGCCGCGCGCGGGACGCGCAGCTCGGGGGCGAGTCCGCCGTCGTCGCGGTCGAGCTCGAACGTGAAGACGGTGCGGCCGATGCGGATGTGATCCCCCGGGTACAGGATCTCGGGGGAGGTCACGGGCGCCTCGTTCAGGAACGTCCCGTTGCGGCTGTCCAGGTCCCGGATGACGTACGCCCGCCCGTCGAAGGCGATGCCTGTGTTTTCGCGGGAGGACTGGGTGTCGTCGAGCATGACGCCGCACCCCTCGTGGCGGCCGATGATGAGGGACCGGCCGACGGGATAGCTGCGGGGCGGTCCCCCTGACTCCAGAATGATCCGGGCCACGCGGAAAGCTCCGATCCAGGACGGGGCGGGGGGAAGACAGGATGTCCGCGTCGGTCGGGACGTCTATCTAAAAGTCTTGTGGACCGGTGCGCGCGCGGACGATGCTCCCGATTCTCTCCGTTCGACTCCCCCGAACCCCTTCACCCTCTCAGTCCGGGCCATTCTAGTCGCGACCGGAATCGCGTCAACCGTTTTTGTCCCGGGCACCATGGGAAATGCACGAGCGGTCCCGACGCTACATGAAGAATGGTCCGATGTCGCGCGCGTCGCATTGGAAATGGGCCGCGCTTTCCGCCCGGCGGACGGACCGCGGCGGAGGAGACTGGCGGGATCGGCCCCTTCCCCCGTATCCTCCTTCGTCAGCCGGAGGTCGGAGTTCTTCGCTGAAGGCCGGGCGCTGAACACGGATCGCCGAACTATTGGAGACCTTGGGTTGTCCCAATTCCCAGAACCCCGGGAGGCGTCCGACGCCGCCGCCGAAGAGGCCCTCGTCCGACGGGCCCAGGCCGGCGACCGCGAGGCCTTCCGGTCGCTCTATGAGAAGTACCAGGACCGGGTCTTCGCGACGGCGTACCGCATCGCGGGCGACCGCGAGACGGCGGCCGACCTGACCCAGGAGGTCTTCGTCAAGATCTTCGAGGAGCTCCCCGGGTTCCGGTTCGGCAGCCGGTTCTCCACGTGGCTCTACCGCGTCGCGGCGAACCACGCCATCAACAAGGCCTCCGAGACGGCCCGGCACGCCCGGCTCAACGAGCGGATCGCGCGCGAGCGCCCCGCCGCCACGCCGGCGGAACCGCCCTCCCGCGACCGATTCGCGGGCGAGCGCCTCCAGGCCGCCCTCGCCGCGCTCAGCGTGAAGCTGCGCGCCGTGACGGTCCTGCGGTACCTCGAGGGATTGTCGTACGACGAAATCGCCGGGACCCTGGAGCTGTCGGTCGGGACCGTGAAATCCCGGCTCTTCCTGGCCCACGCGACGCTCCGGGAGCTGATGGACGACGAAGTGAAGGAAGGTGACCGATGACCGCGAGCGCGCCCTGCGCGATCTTCCGCGAATCGCTGCTCGATTATCTCGACGAGGCGCTCCACCCCGCCGTGCGCGAGGCGGCCCGCGCCCACGAGCGCTCCTGCGCCGACTGCGCCGGCCTCGTCCGCAGCGTCCGCGAACAGCGCGCGCTCCTGTCGTCGCTCCCCCGCCCCGCCGCGCCCTGGGATCTCGGCGCCCGCATCGAGCGCGCCGTCGCGAACTCGCGCCGCGCCTCCGCCCGGCCCCGCCGGTGGATGGCCTGGACCGCGGCCGCGGCCGCCGCCGCGGTCGCCGCGATCGGCCTCGTGGCCGCCGCGCCCCGGCTCGGCGCCCCCGCGCGCTCCCTCACGGTGGTCGAAGTGGAGCTCCCCGACCGCGGCACGCTCCTGGGCCGCTTCGCCCCGAGCTATGAAAATCCGACGGGGAGCCTGCTCGACCCGCTCGTCTCCAACGAGAATCCGTAGGAAACCCTGATGTCGCGAAAAATGATCCGGAATGTCCTGGTGACCGCGGGCCTGGCGCTCATCGCCGGCCCCGCGGCGTTCGCGGTCTTCGCGGAAGCCTCCCACGGCCGCGCCGCGGCGTTCCTGGAGGAAGTGCGCGCCGCGCAGGACCGCGTCCGGTTCCAGGGACGGAAGACGGTCGCGTACCGGGACGGGTCGATCGTCCTCGACCTCCGCGCCGACCGCCCGGGCCGCGTCCACGTCGAATCGATCCAGCGCCCCCCGGGCCGCCGGGCATCGGGCTGGGCGGGACGGGGATCGCGCGGACGCTTTGCCGATCCTGTCCTCATCTCCGAAAACTACAGGCTCGAATCGGCCGGAAGCCAGACGCTCGCGGGACGCGAGGCGGACCGGTTCACGCTCCGCCCCCGCCGGCCGGGTCGCGCGGCGTACGAATTCAGCATCGACCACGCCACCCGGTTTCTCCTCGCCTTCCGCGCCGTCGCGGCCGACGGCACCGTCCTCCACGACGCGCGGTTCGACTCCATCGAATTCAATCCGGCCCCGCGGCCGGAGACGAGCGCGCCCAAGCAGGCCGCGCCCGTCCGCTCCTCGCAGGACAAACCCCGGCGCGTGATCCGCCAGCGCGTCACGGAAGAGGAGCTCCGCGGCGCCATGCCCTTCACGGTGTGGCGGCCCGGCTGGATCCCCGAGGGGTTCCGGCTCCGCGCGCTCGAGCGGTACGTTATCCGCGATCTCGGCGAGGCGATCCTCGGGACGTGGTCGGATGGGATGACCACGATCTTCGTCGTCCAGGCGGACGGGTCCAATCCGGCGTGGGAGCTTTTCCGGGGCCTCTACCTCGGCCTGCCGGAAGCGCCGGTCCCCGCGGCGGCCGGGGCGGGCGCCGTCGCCCACCGGATCCGTCACCCCGGCGGCGCGATCCTCGACCTCACGCTCGAGGGGACGGAAATTCTCATCGGGGGGCAGATCGATCCCTCGGAACTGGAAGCGATGGCGGAACGGCTGGTTAAAATCGACTGATAAAGGATGGAGGCCTCATGACCACGATGATGGCGGCGATGGCGACGCTCCTGGCGGCCCTTCCGGTCTTCGCCCAGGAAGGGGACGGGGAGCCGCGCGAGCGGGAGACCCGGCGGCGGGCCCAGCAGGCGGAGGAGCGGATCCGGATCGCCCAGGATCCCGAGCGCCAGGCGGAACAGCGCGCGAAGTTCCTCAAGGACCAGCTCGGACTGTCGGACGAGCAGGTCCAGAAGGCGACGGAAATCTACAAGCAGTCGCGCGAGGCGGAGCAGAAGCTCGAGAAGGAGCGCCAGGGCAAGCTCCGCGAGATCCTCACCGACGACCAGAAGAAGAAGTACGACGACCTCGTCGAGAACCCCGGCCGCATGGCCACCCGGCCCGGCGGGAACGGGATGCTCGGCGGCTTCGACCGGATGATGGAGGGCTGGGCCGACACGCTCAAGAAGGAACTTGGCCTCAGCGACGAGGCCTTCGAGAAGGTGAAGACCATCGTCGAGGAGTTCCGCAAGAAGACCCAGGAGCGCATCGAGAAGCTCCGCCAGGACGGCTTCCAGGGGATGAACTGGCAGGAGGAGATGCAGAAGTTCCAGGACGGCCTCAAGGAGATCGGGGAGAAGATCAAGGAGCACCTCACGCCCGAGCAGAAGGAGAAATTCGACAAGCTCGTCGAGCGGCTCCAGCCCGGCCGGTTCGGCGCCCAGGGCGGCCCCCAGCGCCAGTCGCCGGAGGAGCGCGCGGGCCGGGTCGTCGACGCCCTCAAGATCGAGGATTCGAAGGACCAGGCCGCGGTCAAGGCGGCCGTCGTGAAGGTCTTCGAGGCCGAGCAGGCCCTGCGGGACTACGACCGCGAATCCCGGGGCAAGATCGAGGAGCTCAACAGGGACAGCTCCCTCAACGACGAGCAGGTCACGGCCCGGCTGAACGAGATCCGTTCGGCCCGCCTGGAGAAGGACAAGGCCCACAAGGGGGCCCAGAAGGATCTTCGGGACGTGGTCTCGGCGCGGCAGGAGCTCGAGCTGATCCGCCAGGGCGTCCTGAGGTAGGCGGACGCCGCATGAGGGAGCCCATCGGCCGGATCCTGGTCCGGCACGGCGCCGTCACCGACGCCCAGATCGAGGAGGCGCTGCGCCTCCGCGAGAAGGGCGAGCGGCTCGGGGAGGCGCTCCGCCGACTCGGCCACGCGGGCGAGGACCACGTCGTCGCCGCGCTCGCGGAGCAGCTGCGGCTCCCCGTCGTCGAACTCGCCGGCCGGGAAATCCCCTCCGAGGTCCTCGAGCAGGTCGGGGTCAAGACGGTATTCCGCCGGAAAGTTCTCCCCTTCGAGCGCGAGAACGGAACGCTCCGCGTGGCGCTGGCCGATCCGCTCGACCTCGACGTGCTCGATGAATTGAGACTTCTCGTGAAGGGAGAGGTCGAGCCGGTACTCGCGCGGCCGTCGGAGATCGACCGGCTCATCCGGCGGTACTACGGCGTGGCGGCGGACACGGTCGACGGGATGGTCGAGGCGGCCCGCGAGGAGCTGACCGTCCTCCGGGAGGGCGAGGCGCGCGAAGACGAGGCGACGGCGCTCGCGGAGGACGCGGGCCTCATCAAGTTCGTCAACCAGCTCTTCACGGAAGGAGTGCGCGACCGCGCGAGCGACATCCACATCGAGCCGCTCGAGGAGGGCCTGCGCATCCGGTACCGGATCGACGGCGTGCTCCACCAGATTCCCGTGCCGCCCCAGGTCGGCCGGTTCACCTCCGCGATCATCTCGCGCCTGAAGATCATGTCGGGGCTGAACATCGCCGAGAAGCGGCTCCCGCAGGACGGCCGCATCATGCTCAAGGCGCTCGGCCACGAGATCGACGTCCGCGTCTCCATCATCCCGAACGTCTGGGGCGAGGGGGTCTGCCTCCGGCTCCTCGACCGCCGGAACATCCAGCTCACGCTCGAGGACCTCGGGATGCCCCCGAAGGTCCTGGAACAGTTCCGCCTGCTCATCGGCCAGCCCCACGGGATCCTGCTCGTGACGGGGCCGACCGGCAGCGGCAAGACGACCACGCTGTACGCCGCGCTCCAGAAGATCAACGCGGTCGAGGACAAGATCATCACGATCGAGGATCCGGTCGAGTACCACCTCGGCGGGATCAAGCAGATCCAGGTGAACGTCCGGACGGGCCTGACCTTCGCGGGCGGCCTGCGGGCGATCCTGCGCCACGACCCCGACATCATCATGGTCGGCGAGATCCGCGACCTCGAGACCGCCGAGATCGCCATCCAGAGCGCCCTCACGGGCCACCTCGTCTTCTCGACGCTCCACACGAACGACGCGCCGAGCGCGCTCACGCGGCTCATCGACATGGGCCTCGAGCCCTTCCTCGTCTCGTCCACGATCGAGGGGCTGATGGCCCAGCGCCTCGTCCGGCGGGTCTGCGCGCGGTGCCGCGAGGAGGTTCACGCGAAGGACGCGGAGTTCGAGGCGGGCGCCGTGCCCGAGGACATCCGGACGTTTTGGCGCGGGAAGGGGTGCCCCGAGTGCCGGGGGACGGGCTACCGCGGCCGCCAGGGCGTCTTCGAACTCGTCGTCCTCAACGACTCGATCCGCGAGCTGGTCCTGAAGCACGCGAGCTCCGGGGCGGTCAAGCAGGCCTGCATCGCGGCGGGGATGAGGACCCTCCGCGACGACGGCTGGGACCGCGTCCGCGCCGGCGTGACGACCCCCGAAGAAGTCATTCGCATCACGAAGGCCGACAAGATGTAGTAGACGTTGACCGTTTGCCGTTACGTCAGCCGTTTTCCGTCCGCCGGCAAATGGCCAACGGCGGACGCAACGGTGAACGGCCGCCGGTGAACGAAAAGAACGTATGCCGTTATTTGCATACAAGGCGAAGAAGGACGACGGTTCCACCGTGGAGGGGATGCTCCAGGCGGAGACGGAGCGGGGCGCGCTCGACGCGCTCGGACGCCAGGGGGTCTTCCCGCTCGAGATCGCGGAGTCCGGGGGCTCGGCCGCGCGGAACTCGGAGGCGCGGGCGCACCGCCGGGTGCGGCGGCGCATCAAGTCCGAGGACGTCGGGCTCTTCACCCAGCAGCTCGGCGACCTCCTGAAGGCCGGGGTCCCGATCAACCGGGCCCTCGGCACGCTCGAGAGGCAGACGTCCAACAACTCGTTCTCGGAGCTCATCGCCGATCTCGGGAAGGACGTCTCGGCGGGCAAGCCGCTCCACGAGGCGCTGGCGCGCTATCCGAAGCATTTCCCGCCCCTCTACACGAGCATGGTGAAGGCGGGCGAGACGGGCGGGTTCCTCGAGGACGTCCTCCACCGGCTGGCGTCGTTCATCGACAAGGACACCGACCTGCGGAGCCGGATCAAGGCGGCGCTCGCGTATCCCGTGCTCCTCATCATCCTCGGGACGGCGGCCATCGCCTTCCTCATGGTCTTCTTCATCCCGCGCTTCAGCGAGATCTTCACCAAGCTCGGCTCGAACCTCCCCTGGTCGACCCGGGTTGTCATGGCCGTCAGCTACTTCTTCCGCGACTACTGGATGATCCCCGTCTCCCTGGTCGTCCTCGTCCCCGTCCTCTGGTCGCGGATCACGGCGACCTTCGCGGGGCGGCAGACGGTGGACCGGCTGAAGCTCGCCGCGCCGGTGTACGGGGAGATCACGCGGAAGAGCGCGATCGCGCGGTTCACCCGGACGCTCGGGACGCTCCTGAAGAGCGGCGTCCCGATCCTGTCGGGCCTGGCGATCGCCAAGGAGGCCATGGGGAACTCCGTGCTGATGCGGGATATCGAGGAGGCCGCCGCGGGGGTCAAACAGGGAAGGAGCCTGGCGGAGATCATGCGCAAGTCGCGCGGCTTCCCCGCCATGGTCGTGGACATGATCGCCGTGGGCGAGGAGTCGGGGAACCTCGACGAGGTGCTCGTGAACCTGGCCGATTCCTACGACAACCAGGTCGACCGGTCGGTGAAGGTCTTCATCTCGCTCTTCGAGCCCGCGCTCCTCGTCGTGATGGCGTCGATCGTGGGCTTCGTCGTGATCTCGATGCTGCTCCCGGTGTTCACGCTGTCGTCCATGATCGGAAAAAAGTGAGGAATCAAGCCATGCGCAGGAATCGTCGAGCCGGCTTCACGTTGATCGAACTGCTCCTCGTGGTGGTCATCATCGGCATCCTCGCCGCCATCGTCGTGCCGCGGCTGACGGGCCGCACGGAGGAGGCGCAGATCGGCGCCACGAAGGCGACGATGACGAACATCCGGACGTCGCTCGGCCTCTACGAGACCGACAACGGCAAGTTCCCGACCCAGGACCAGGGCCTGATGGCCCTCATCATCAAGCCGACGGCCGCCCCCGAGCCCAAGAAGTGGCGGAAGTACCTCGAGACGAGCGAGGTCCCGAAGGACGCCTGGAGCAACGAGTTCGCGTACAAGTACCCGGGCGAGAAGAACACGGATGGCTACGACCTGGTTTCGGCCGGGCCGGACGGAACGATGGGAAATGATGACGACATTATCATGCCCTGAGGATGCGCGAAAAAGCCGGAGGCATGAAAAGGGCTTCACGCTCTATGAGGTCATCGTCGTCCTCATCGTGTTCCTCGTCGTTTCGGCGGTCCTGATCCCCTCGTTCACCGGCTTCCTCCCGTCGGCGCGCGTGAGGAAGGCGGGGGACGGACTCCTCTCGACCCTGGGCAAGGCGCGGTTCGACGCGGCGCTCACCGCCCGCCGGCTGCGCGTCATCTTCACGAAGGGGGAGACGCCTTCGTACCGGATCGTGTACGAGCCCGACCCCATGAACGAGCCCGCGACCTTCCGCGCGATCCCCGGTGAATGGGGGACGAAGACCGAGCTGCCGGAAGGCATCTCCTTCCAGACGATCGACGGCTCGGAGACCGACCCGCAGACCTCCGAGGAGTACCTCGAGTTCTCCGCCGACGGGACCGCGCCCGCGGCCACGATCGTCCTCGCGCACGAGAACGGCGAGAAGGTCACGCTCGAGGTCGATCCGGCCGACGGCCGCACCCGCGTTGTCGAGCCGGAGGAGGAGAAGCCGTGATCCGCCTTCGTCCTGATCCCGTCTCTGCCGATCCGTCCCGGTCGGGACTTCGGCGAGCTGTTGGCCGGTCCCCCTCGGGATTTACGCTGATCGAGGTGCTCGTCGCCCTGGTCGTCGTCACCACGGCCCTGACCATCGTGGCCCAGGGATTCCTGACGGGCGGCCGCGCCTCGGTCGCCGCCCAGCACGAGACGGTGGCGGTGCTCCTGGCGGAATCCAAGATGACCGAGATCGACCTGGGCATCGTCTCCACGCAGTCGTCCGGCTCGGGAACCTTCGAGCCGGAGCAGCCCGACTATGCCTGGAAGACCGAGGTCGAGACCACGACCGTGACCGGCCTGACGAAGCTCACCCTGACCGTGACGTGGAAGGAGCGCGAGGAGGAGCGGACGTTCGTCCTGACGCGGCTCATCATGGAGCGGACCACGCCATGAACCGCAACAGGCAACGGGGCTTCACCTTGGCCGAGGTCTTGGTGGCGCTCGGCATCTTTCTCATCGTGGTCTCGGCCAGCTACGCGCTCTTCGAGGGTGGGCGCAACCTCGCGGCCCGGGGCGAGTACCACGCCCATCGCTTCCAGGCGGCGCGCGCGGCCCTCCGGGCCCTCCAGGCCGACCTCAAGGGGATCTTCCAAGGCGGATCCTACGACGCGGGATTCATCGGCAAGCACGGGGGGACCGAGGAGCTCCCGCTCGACTCGCTCGAGGCGGTCGCCTTCAACAACCAGCCGAAACTCGCGACGCCCGTCACGACGACGCTCGCCGACCCGCCGCCGAAGGAGTTCGACATCTCGCGCGTGATCTACTCGATCGACGACCTCGAGACCACGAAGGAAAAAGGCCTCGTGCGCCAGCGGACCCGGCTCGTCCCCGAGATCGTCACCGTCAAGGACCCGGAGGAGGGGCTCGAGGAGATCTCGCCCGACATTGTCGGCCTGCGCCTGCGGTACTACGACGGATCGGACTGGCTCGACACGTGGGATTCGACCTCCTCCCGCACCCTCCCGAAGGCGGTCGAGATGACGGTCTACGTCAAAGCCGTTTTTCGCGAGCAGGAAGAGATCGAGGCCTTCTCCACCAAGATCTTCCTCCCGGTGGCGGCCTCGGCGTCGCGGTGAATCCCATGACCCACACGAGACGAAGGCGCAAGGACCGCGGGATCGCGCTCATCGTCGTGCTTTTCCTGAGCGCCGTCCTCACCCTGCTCATGTACAGCTTTCTCCAGGAGATGCAGGTCGAGTACAGCCTCGCCTCCTCGTGCGGCCGCGAGGCGCAGGCGCGGCAGATCGCGTGGAGCGCCGTCGAGAAGGCGATCGCGGTCCTCGCCGCGGACAAGACCTCCGTCGCGGGCCCCTCCAGTCCCTGGTTCGACAAGCCCGACGAGTGGTACGAGATCGAGCTCGGCGACGGCGTCTTCTCGGCGATCCGGATGAGCGCCGACAACGAGGGCAAGCTCCGCTACGGGATCGTCGACGAGGCGTCGAAGCTCAACCTCAACGTCGCGCCGCGCGCGGCCCTCATGAAGCTCCCGAAGATGACCGACGAGATCGCGGACTCGATCCTCGACTGGCGCGACGCCGACGACTCGGCGCTCCCGAACGGGGCGGAGAACGCGTACTACCAGACCCTGCCCCAGCCCTATAAATGCAAGAACGCGCCCTTCGAGACGGTGGAGGAGCTCCTCCTCGTGCGGGGCATGACGCCCGAGATCCTCTACGGCGAGGACTGGAACCAGAACGGCCTCCTCGACGCGAACGAGAACGACGGGGACAAGTCCCCGCCGGCGGACAACGCCGACGGCGTACTCGACCTCGGCCTCATCGCCTTCCTGACCGTCCACTCGAGCGACCGCAACGTCCGGAACGACGGCACCGCGCGGATCAACGTGAACACCGCGCCCCAGGAGCAGCTCCAGCAGGGACTCGAGCTCAGTCCGCAGGAGCTCCAGCGCGTCATGGCCGCCCGGACCGCGTTCGGGCAGAACGGATTTCCGACGGTGGCCCACCTCATGCCGTCGCTGTCGCTCGAGAAGTGGAAGCAGGTCGTCGACCGGGTCACCGTCAGCGCGAGCCCGGTCCTCCCGGGGCTCGTCAACGTGAACACCGCCCCGAAGAAGATCCTGGAGATGCTCCCGACCCTGACCGCGGACGACGTCTCCAAGCTCGCCTCCTACCGAACCCAGGAGGGGGTGGACTTGTCCACACTGGGCTGGCTGGGCGACTTCCTGCCGCCCGAGAAGCTCCAGGCGGTGGCCGGCTTCGTGACCACGCGGGCGTTCCAGTACCGGCTCGACATCGTGGCGCGCATCGGCCCGAAATCCGAGCGGGCGGCGACCGCGACCTCCGTGAAAACGCTCGATGCGTCGGCGCCGCCGCCCCCGGCCCGGGTGATCCGGAGGCTGGCGGTGGTGATCGACCGCTCGGGGACCTCGCCCCGCGTGGTCTATGCCCGGGACATCACCCGGCTCGGCCAGCCGTACCCGATCGAAGAGCCTGCGGAGAACCAGGGATGAGGTCGATAACTCGATAGGGGTTTATGGGCTCTGTCACCGCTGTTTTTCTCGGCGACCGCACGGTCGGCGTCGTCGCGGGACGGCTCGCCGCCAAGGGCGTCGAGCTGACCCAGGCCGCCACCGTGGCGTTGCCCGAGGATTACGCGGGACGGGACGCGGACGGCCAGGCGGCGGCGATTCGCACCGCCCTGGACGAGGTCGGGGGCGGCGTCCGGTCGTGCGTCCTGGTCCTCCCCCGCCCCCTGGCCATCCTGCGAACCTTCACGCTCCCCGCGGGCTCGCCCGAAGAGCTCCAGAACATGATCCGGTTCCAGCTCGAGAAGGACCTCCCGCTCCCGCTCGACCAGGTCCGGTACACGTACGCGACCTCGCTCGAGGACGGGAAGATCCGCGTGACGGCGGTGGCGGTTCCCATCGAGGCGCTCGACAGGCGCATGGCCCTGCTCGAGAAGGCCGGGGTCCGGATCACCGGCGCGGTGGTCAGCTCCTTCGGCCTCATCCGGCTGGTCCCCCAGAGCCTCCTCGAAGGCGGATCGATGCTCCTGAACATCGCCGACGGGTCGGCCGAGATCCTCATCGCCGAGGCGGGCCGGCTGCAGCTCTCCCGCAATTCGCCGATGCGGGAGCTCGATTCGGACGCCCTCGCCGCCGAGATCGACCGGGCCATGCTCTCGAACACCACGCGGGAAGTCGGGTCGGAGGTGAAGCGGATCCTGGTGGCGGGCGAAGGCGCGGCCGCGGACCGGGTGGTCGCGGAAATCCAGCGCCGCATTCCCGCCGCCTCCGTGAAGATCGCCGTGCCCAACGGGACCGTGACGCGGCGTCCCGACGTCCATATCACGACGGAGTCGGCGGCCGCCGCCGGGGTGCTCCTCGGCCTGCTCCAGCCCGGCCCCGCGCTGCCGGACCTCCTGAGGCCCCCGATCGTCCGGCGCGCCATGAAATTCCGCCGGGCCCACAAGGTCGGCGCCGCCGCGGGAATCCTCCTCGCGGGACTCATCATCTGGTCGCAAGTCGTCCTCTCGGGGCGGCGGTCGGAGCTCGCCTCCCTCCAGGCGGAGCTGGCGAAGGTCAAGCCGAAGGCCGACTCCGTCGACCGGATGCGGAACGAGATCAAGTCGCTCCAGCAGTGGCAGGACCGGCGGTTCGCGTGGATCGACCTCTTCGACCAGCTCCAGCGGCGCCTTCCCGGCGCGAAGATCCACCTCGCGAGCCTGACGGTCGACGAGAGCGGCGTCTTGGTCCTCAAGGGGAAGGCGAAGGACAAGAGCGACGTGATCGAGTTCACGACGGAACTCCAGAGGGTGACCGCGTTCGCGGAGGTCCTCTCGGACGGCATGCGGCCCAACAGCGACGTGAAGAGCGAGTACACGCAGGATTTCTCGCTCCGGATCACGCTGGCGGACCTCGCGCCGCCCAAGAAGGACAAGAAGCCGGTCAAGCCGGCGGCCACTACCGGGAAGAAGTGAGCGATGGATAGACGGCAAAAGGTCCTGGCGGCCATCGTGGCCCTGCTCCTGGCGGGGTTCATCCTCGACCAGTTCGCCTTCGGCCCCTGGCTGGCGGCGATGGCCTCGGTGCAGAAGGAGATCGAGCAGGTGCGCTCCGACCGCATCTCCGCCCAAGAGAAGGCCCGGCGGGAACCCGAGGTCGCCGCGGAGTGGACGGCGCTCCGGGAGCGCCTCAAGGCGGTGAAGGGCGAGGAGGCGGCGAACCGGCTGGCCGGGTTCGTCGACCAGCTCATCAAGAAACACGACCTGAAGAAATCCTCCCTCTCGCCGGACCCCAACCCCAAGCTCGTGGGAAATAACGCGTTCCGGGAGTACGCGCTGAGCGCGACGTTCCAGTGCGCGTGGGAGGGATTCGTGCGGCTCCTCGTGGACCTCTACAACACCGAGGATTTCGTCAAGCTCCAGCGGATCAACGTCACGTCGCACTACCTGCTCGAGAAGGAGAGCTACCTCGACGTGACCCTGCGACTGAGCACGGTGGCCCCCGTCACCGGCGGAGGCGGCAAATGAGCCCGATTCTCGCCCTGCTCCTCCTGCTCGCGGGACAGGAGAACGATCCGAAGCGCGCCCTCGAGACGGCCCAGGGATTGCCGGGCCTGGCGAAGCCCCAGGAGGTGAAGGAGGCGCCGCCCCCGGCGTCGTTCACCGCCGGCCGAGAGAAGCGGACCGCCGACGACTACAGGGGGCTCTTCGACCACAACGTCTTCTCGCCCCCCCGCAAGAAGGATCCGCCCAAGGTCGTGGAGGGCCCCAAGCCGCCCGAGGGGCCCAAGTCGAAGACCTACGTCCTCACCGGCATCGTCTTCGTCAGCGCCGAGAACCGGTACGAGGCGCTGATCGAGGACAAGACGGCGAAGGAGGCGAAGTTCTACAAGGCGGGCGACGCGGTGGCGGGAGGGACGATCTCCGAGATCACCCTCGAGCAGGTCACCCTCGTCCGCGGCGCGGCGCCCACGGTACTCAAGGTCAACGATACGGTGGTCGTGGAAGGCGTCGCCTCGGCCGAACCCCCCGCCAAGGTCGAGGAACAGGGCGAGGTCGAGAAGGCCCGGGAGCGGCTGAAGAAGAGGCACCGGCGGGAGTCGGTTCCCGATGAAGCGGAAGACGAAGCCGGGGAAAAGAAAAAGCCGAAGTAATAGAGTATAGACCCCGGGGGAGCGAACCCCGGAACGGCCCAGTTTGTCTCAGGAAGAGAACAAACCCTTGCGGAGATCTGCCATGCATCGTTGGACTGCGGCCGGAACCCTTCTCGCGGCGCTCCTCCTCGTCGGCCTCCCCGGGTGGTCGCAGGACCAGCCCGCGGGAGAGAAGCGCCTCGACTTCAAATTCCGCGACGCCTCGGTGGACAAGGTCCTCGAGTACGTCTGCAAGCAGATGAACTGGACGCTGACGTACAGCGAGAAGGCGAAGGCCGAGGGCACGATCACGGCGTACAACGAATCGCTCGTCCCCGAGGGCAAGGTCGTCGACTTCCTCAACACCGCGCTCCAGAAGTCGAAGGTCCAGGTCTTCCAGTACGAGGGCGTCCTCAAGGTCGTCACCGAGGAGGAGGCGAAGAAGGGGAAGTACAACATCGAATTCGGCGACGATCCGACGAAGATTCCGATCAACGACACGATGCGGACCTGGATCTATCCCCTCCGGAACGTGAACATCGACGAGATCGAGAAAAAGCTCAAGGAGATGATCGAGGAGGACGGCGTCAAGGCCGTCTTCAGCCCCTATTCGAACAGCGTCGTCATGACGGGCAAGGGCGCGAGCATCTACCGGGTGGCCCGCATCCTCAAGATCGTCGACGTGCAGGCCACGGAGCGCCTCGAGGTGCGCCTCTTCAAGCTCCGCCACGCGGACGCGCAGGAGACCGCCAAGCTGCTGAACGACGTCTTCAAGAAGCCGGAGGCCTCCACCGGCGGCGGCGGCAACCCCTGGGCGCAGATGGCCCAGATGATGGGCGGCGGCGGCCAGCGCAACCAGGGCCCCCAGCCCCGCTCCCTCGCGAGCGAGATGTTCCGCCTCACGGCCGACGTCCGCACGAACGCCGTGGTTGCGACCGCGACCAAGGAAAACCTCGACATGGTCGACGGGATCATCAAGCAGCTCGACGGCGAGGCCG
>Ga0075423_10000347_pt1 | contig 36038 bp, 33 predicted proteins | sample SoiMethybrSBSTD2_FD_80114 | JGI IMG/M metagenome (GOLD analysis project Ga0075423, IMG submission 80114) | Bulk soil microbial communities from a Populus tree surrounding site in Tennessee, USA - Soil MetaG P. TD hybrid SBSTD2 | ecosystem: Environmental > Terrestrial > Soil > Tree plantation...
GCGGCGCGATCGCGAGCGTGATGTGGAGCTGGCGCATGCTGCTGGCGACCGGTGAGTCGCGCTTCGCCGATCTCATCGAGCGCACGCTCTACAACGCGATCCTCGCGGGCGTCTCGCTCACGGGCGATCTCTACTTCTACGTGAACCCGCTCGCGAGCAACGGCGACGTCGAACTCCTGAGCCGCGGTGGCAATCGCCGCAAGGAATGGCACCTGGTCGCCTGCTGTCCGCCGAACGTCATGCGCACGTTCGCGGCGCTCGGCCACTACTTCGCCACGTGCGATGCGTCGGGGCTGCAGATCCATCTCTACGGGCCGGCACGGATCACCACTGATCTGGTGGCCGGAAGCGTCGCGGTTCGCATGGAGAGCGCGTATCCCTGGAACGGCAAGGTGCGGCTAACGATCGACGACCCGGGCGCGAAGCCGTGGACGCTCGCCCTCCGGGTACCGGCGTGGTGCAAGGGTGCCCGCGCCACGCTCGACGGCCAGGCCATCGGCACGCACGGCGCCGGCGGCTATCTACGGATCGAGCGCGCGTGGAAGCGGGGTGACGTCATCGAGCTCGCTCTGCCGATGCCGGCGCGGCTGACCGAGGCGCATCCGCGGATCGAATCGACACGGGGATGCGTGGCGATCGAGCGCGGACCGCTCGTGTACTGCCTCGAGACCGCGGACAATCCCGACGGCCACATCGCGGATCTCGAGGTCGATACGGCGGCGCCGCCCGAATCGGTGTGGGCGCCGGATCGTCTGGGCGGCGTGATGCTGGTGAAGGCCGGCGGCTGGGCAGTCGACACGCGGCCGTGGGCGCATCAGCTCTACCGTCAGGCCGGCGCGCCGGCGGCGGCGCGCCGGCGCGTGACGCTGACGGCCGTGCCGTACTACGCCTGGGCGAACCGCGAGCCTGGCGCGATGCGGATCTGGATTCCACGCGGTACGGCGTAGCGCAGCGGCACGGCCCAGCGCAGTCGCTCGCGGTACGTCGCGAGCCGCCGGCTCGAGAGTTAGGCGCGCGCCGCCGGCTCAGTCGCCGCGTAGCGCGGCATCACCTCGGTCGCGAAGAGCTCGATCGAGCGCATCGCGTCGGCGTGCGAGATGTCGCCCCACTGGAACGAGCAGACGAAGTAGTTCGCGCCGGTGGCCACGTACTCGTCCATGTACTCGAGCACCGCGCGCGGCGTGCCGGCTAGCGCCACACCGCCGATGCGGTTGGGATGCGAGCCTTGCTTCACCTGGTCGAAGCGCTCCAGCTCCGCATCGATGTCCCGACGCATCTCGCGCGTCGGCAGGCCTTTCGGGCGCTCGCCGACGAAGCCGAACGAGCCGTCCTTGGTCTGCATGAACTGCGTGAGCCCGCGCTTCTCGGCTTCGAGCCGGCGCGGCGCGGCGAGGTTCCAGCGGTACTTCTCCCACGCGGGCTGCGCGATCCGCATCGCATCGTCGTTCGTCTCGGCCACGACCAGGTGCACGACGAGGCCGATCATCGGCTCGTGCCCCTGCACCGTGAGCGTGCCCGAGCCCTGATGCTCTTCCCACGCGGCCCGATAACGGGGAACCGCCACCGCGAGCCCGTCGATCGAGCCGACGATGATCGTGTGCATGCCTTCCATCGCCGCCGTCACCGGGTTGCGCATGTACCAGAGCGGCGGATACGGCTTCTGCAGCGGCCGGAGGTACATCGGCAGATTCTCGAAGCTGTGGAAGTGTCCGGAGTACGTCAGGAGATCGTGACTGAGCCCCTCGCGGATGATCGCCAGCGTTTCGCGATACCGCGCGTAGTTGATCTCGGGATCGGCCTCTTGCCCCCAGAAGAACGCCTCCATCACGCCGCCCCGGCCGACGCCGATCTCGAGCCGCCCGCCGCTCAGGTTGTCGAGCATGCTGATCTCCTCGATCAACCGGAGCGGATGGTGCAGCGGCAGCACGTAGACGCACGGGCCGAAGCGCATGCGCTTCGTGACCTGGGCGACGCTTCCGAGAAACACGTTCTGCGACGGCGCCAGGCTGTGGATCGCCGGCGTGTGATGCTCGGCGAGGTGGTAGGCATGAAAGCCGGCGCGGTCGAGTCGCGCGATCTGAACCAGCCGCTCGCGGTAGATCTGGTCGAGGCGTTGACCGGGCACCGGTTCGATGTGGTCGAAGACTCCGAATCTGAGTGACATGACGATCCCCCGTTCCCGCAATCGTACAGGATTTCGCGGCCCGGCCGCTTGACAGCCCCGGGGGCGTGGCGTAGCGTCGCGCCATTCGCGCGGCAGCGCGCCGCCGGAGAGCCGCGCCTTCAAAAGTGAGGAGCGATCAATGAGAATCCGGTCGAGCTTCGGGTATGTGGTGGTGGCCCTGCTGGTCGTGCTCTCCGTGGCATTCAGCGCCGATGAGCCGGTGATGGCGCAGGGCAAGACGATCACGCTCTCGATGCTCGCCGGCTACAAGGAAGACGTGCTGCGCGCGAGCTTGCCGGACTTCGAGAAGAAGACCGGCATCAAGGTCGTGGTCGACGCCGCGCCGTTCGGCGATCTCTACAAGAAGCAGCTGCTCTCCTTGAGCACGGGAGCCGGCCGCTACGACGTCGTCTTCGTCGACGAGCCGTGGATCCCGCCGCTCTCCGAGTTTCTCCTGCCGCTCAACGAGCGGATGAAGACTCTCGACCTTCCGGACTTCATCCCGACGACCGTCGCGGCGGGCGCGTTCAACGGCACGCAGTACGCGGTGCCGGTCGATCCCAACGTGCAGCTCCTCGTGTACCGGAAGGACCTTTTCGAGGCCAAAGGGCTCAAGCCGCCGGCCACGTGGGACGAGCTCATCGCGGACGCCAAGGCCTTTCACGATCCGAGCAAGCAGCAGTACGGCATCGCCGTCACGGCTAGCAGCGACATCCAGACCGCGCTCTACATGCTGCTGGCCATCTGGTCCTACGGCGGCGAGCTCGTCGACGTCAACGGTCGTGGCGCGCTGAATAGCGCGGCCGGCAAGAAGGGCGGCGAGATGTTCCTGGAGCTCTTGAAATACACGCCGCCGAACGTGAAGAGCTACAACTTCGCCGACGTGAACAAGGCGATCCAGCTCGGCCAGGCCGCGATGGCCATCCAGTGGGCGTCGGGTGCCCGGCCGATGGAGGACAAGACTCGCTCGAGCGTGGCCGGCAAGCTCGGCTACGCCCAGGTACCGAAGGCGGTGCGGCAGACGCCGATGCGCGGCGTGTGGACGCTCGCGATCGCCAAGAACAGCACCAACCAGGACGCGGCCTGGCAGTTCGCGACGTGGCTCTCCGGCAAAGATTTCGGGACTGCGGCAGTGAAGTATCCGAGCGCGACGTCGGCCATCCACAGCCCACGCTACTCGGTGCTGAAGGATACCGGCACGAAGGCCGCGCTGCCGTACGCCGACGCGCTGCTCGATAGTCTACAGATCACCAAGGAACGCCCGCGGCTGCGCGAGTACGCGGACATCCAGGAGAATCTCCGCGTGACGGCCGGCAAGCTCACCGCGGGTGAGCTGACGCTCGAGGCCGCATTGAAGGAGATCGACGCCGGCACGAACCGCATCCTCGGAAAGTAGCGGCGCGTCCGACCATGGCCGCGGGCCGGGCAGGACGGTGGTTCCTGCTTCCAGGCCTCGTCTTCCTGTTCGCAATCGATCTGATCCCGCTCGCCTACTCGGCCTGGGTGAGCTTCTACAACTGGTGGCTCATCCGCCCGCGCGACGTGCGCTTCGTCGGCCTGGCAAACTACACGCGCATGGCCGACGACCCCGAATTCACGCGGGCCGTCGTCGTCACCACGCTGTTCACCGTGGGCGCGGTGCTACTCGAATTCCTCGTGGGCCTTCTGCTGGCGCTGCTCTTCGCCCAGCCACTCAAGTTCCTTGGGCCGATCCGCGTGCTCCTGCTGCTGCCGCTGTTCGTGGTGCCCGTGGTCGGCGCCACGATGTGGCGGGTGATCTTCCATCCCGAGGTCGGCGTGCTGAATCACTATCTGGCCGCGATCGGCCTCGGCCCCCTGCCCTGGCTCAGCGAACCGCGTCTGGCGCTGGTGTCGATCACCCTCGTCGACGCGTGGCGCACGATCCCGTTCATGTTCCTCGTGATCTACGCCGGGCTCGAGGTGCTGCCGGCCGAGCTCTTCGAGGCCGCCGCGGTCGACGGCGCCTCGGCGTGGCAGAGCTTCCGGCACATCACGGTGCCGCTCTTGACCTACATCATGCTGCTCGCGGTCCTGATCCGCGGGATGGACGCGTTTCGTGAGTTCGACATCATCTTCGTCCTCACCGGCGGCGGGCCGGGTACCGCGACCCAGACGATCCAGATCCTGAACTATCGCGCGTTCGGCCTGGGCCACATGGGCGAGGCCAACGCGATCGGGATCGTGACCCTGATCATCGTGGCCGTGCTGTGCTTCGTCTTGATGCGCGCGGTGCTGCGCCCGCAGGCGGCGCGATGAAGCCCACGCGACTGCGCGCGATCCTGACGTGCCTGGCGCTCGTGCCCGTCCTGCTCTGGACGCTGTTTCCGATCTACTGGATCACGACCGCGTCGTTCAAGACCGAGCTCACGCTCTACGCCAAGCCGCCGCAGTGGCTCTTCACGCCGATCCTCGACAACTACACGCGCGTGCTGACCAACATCCCGTTCGTTCAATACCTGAAGAACAGCCTCATCATCGCGATCGGGACCACGCTCGGCAGTCTCGTGCTCGGGACCCTGGCGGGCTATGGCTTCGCGCGGTTTCGCTTCCGCGCCTCGGAGGCGGTGCGCTTCCTGGTGCTGGTCACGCGAATGGCGCCGCGCATGGTGCTCGTGGTGCCGTACTACTTGATGATGCAGCGGCTCGGCCTGCTCGACACCTACACCGGCCTGCTGGTCGCCTACATCTCGTTCGCGCTGCCGTTCTCGATCTGGCTCCTGATCGGCTTCTTCGTCGACGTCCCGCTCGACGTCGAGGAGGCCGCGATGATCGACGGCTGCTCGCGCCTGGGCGTGCTGTTGCGGATCGTGATCCCGATCGCCGCGCCCGGGCTCGTCGTCGCCGCGATCTTCGCGTTTCTCGTCTCCTGGAACGAGTTCCTGTTCGCGCTGATCCTGAGTGGCGTCGAGGCCAAGACGCTGCCGGTCGTCATCGCGGGACTCAACACCGACGCCGGACCGCTCTACGGCGAGATGAGCGCGGCCGCGGTGATGGTGATGCTCCCCAACATCGTCATGACGCTCGCCCTGCAGCGCTACCTGGTCCGGGGCCTCACGCTCGGCGCGGTCAAGGGGTAATCGACTTGGAGACACGCAACCTCGGCATCGTCAGGGCGCCCGGCTGGGAACGCACCGGCACCGGCGTCGAGTTCCAGTGCGTGACCGAAGCGCTGGCGGCCGCGCGCGTCGCGCTGAGCGCGGTGGCGCCGCGCGTCGTCCGCGTGCGCGTCACACCGGGGCCGCTCGCGGCCCCCAAGCGATTCAGCTACGTGGTCGGTCGGCCCGAGCCCGGCGCATGGTCGGTCGACGGGGCGGCGAATTCGGTCACGTTGAGCACGGGGCACATCGTCGTCGAGGCGAGCCTCGACCCCTGGCAGCTCACGTTCCGCGCCCGCGACGGCCGTCTTCTCACGCAGCAGGTGCACGACGACACCAACTTCGCCGGCCAGCGTTTCGGACCGCGGCCCGGCTTCGAGGTCGAGAGCCTGCCGCACGATCCCGCGCGGCGCATGCGCCGGGTCGTCGAGACTCTGCTGCTCGACCCCGAAGATCACTTCTACGGTAGCGGCGAGCGCTTCGGCCGGCTCGATCTCGTCGGACGGTCGGTTCGCGTGTGGAACCGGAACCCCTACGGTGCTCGCTCCGAGCTCGCCTACAAGAACCTGCCGATCGTGATCGGCTCTCGCGGCTACGGTCTCTTCGTCGACGTGCCGACCGCCGTGGATTTTGATCTCGGGCGCCGCTCGAACCGCGCCTACACCGTCGAGGCCGAGGGCGACGAGCTCGACTACTACCTGATCACCGGGACGCCGAAGGAGATCGTGAGCGCCTACACCGAGCTGACCGGGCGGCCGGCAGTGCCTCCCGAGTGGGCGTTCGGCTTGTGGGCATCGACCTGCTTCGTACAGTTCACCGAGGCCTCGGTGCTCGAGGTGGCGCGCCGCCTTCGCGCCGAAGGCATCCCGTGCGACGTCTTCCATCTGGATTCATTCTGGCAGCGCGCCTACATGTGGTGCGACTTCGAGTGGGACGCGGCGCGCCTGCCCGATCCCAGGCGGTTGCTGGCCGAGCTCCACCGTGAAGGGTTCCACAACTGTCTGTGGATCAATCCCTACGTTTCGCTGCAGAGCGCGCTCTACATGGAGGGCGCGACGCACGGCTACTTCCTCAAGCGTCCCGACGGCAGCATCTATCACCCGATCGGCTGGAGCCAGCGCACCGAGCGCGGGATGGGACTCTGCGCGATCATCGACTTCACGAATCCCGCGGCCGCGGCCTGGTATCGGCGCAAGCTCGACGAGCAGCTCGAGCTCGGCGCCGATTCGTTCAAACCGGACTTCGCCGAGGAGATTCCGGCCGACGCCGTCTTCGCCAACGGGCTCACCGGCAGCGAGATGCACAACCCCTACCCGCTGCTCTATCAGAAGGAAGTGTTCGACGCGACGCGCGCCCGCGCGGATCGCGTCGTGGCATGGTCGCGCAGCGCCGCCCCGGGCGTTCAGCGCTACCCGGGCCACTGGTCGGGTGATCCGGAATGCACGTTTCTGGATCTGGCCAACACGTTGCGCGGCGGGCTGGCCGCGTCGATGAGCGGGCTCGCCTACTGGAGCCACGACATGGGCGGTTTCTGGGGTGATCCCTCGCCCGAGCTCTTCGTGCGCTGGTCGCAGTGCGGCTTCTTCTCGGCGCTGAGCCGCTTCCATGGCGCAACGCCCCGCGAACCGTGGCGCTACGGCGAGGAAGCGCTACGAATCTTCCGGGCCTATGCACGGCTTCGCAGCCGCCTCGTGCCCTACCTGGTGAGTTACGGCTGGCAGGCGTCCGAGGACGGCGTGCCGCTCATGCGGCCGATGGCGATGGAGTTCTCCGACGATCCCGCAGGGTACGCATTCGATCTGCAATATTGCCTCGGCCGCGAGCTGCTCGTCTCGCCGGTCGTGCGCGCCGACGGCATGGTGACGACGTACCTGCCGCGCGGCAAGTGGACCGACTGGTGGACGGGCGCCGCCCACGAGGGGCCGACGACGATCCAGCGCCGGGTGCCGCTCGAGGAGCTCCCGCTCTACGTCAGAGACGACAGCCTCGTGGTGCTCGGACCGGAACGCAATCACGTCGGCGAGAAGCCAGCCGATCCGCTGACGGTCGAGGCGTTCGTCACGAGCGAAACGATGTTCACCTTGCGGGGCGATGCAGGCACCGTCGTCCTGCACTGTAGTCGCATGGGTAACGAGGTGACGTTCGAGGCGAGCGCGGCGCCGGCGACGTTCGTGTTTCGTCTCCGCCACACGCCCCCGATTCGGTCGGTTTCGGCAGAGGGTCGATCGATTCCACGACTCGATGCCGCGGCGCTCGAGCGGGGCGAGGCCGGTTGGGCGGTCGACGAGCGGGGCGCCGTCGTCAAGGCCCGAGCACGTCGGATCGAGATTCGCTAGCGAGAGCGCGAGCGCGTCCGCCGCGTCTTGCCGAACAGGCTGCGCAGCTCGTCCTTGGCCGCCTGCAGCCGGGCACGCTGGGCTCGCGTCAGCTGATGGCCGGCTCGATTGATGTAGAACGTGAGCATGGACATCGCCGAACGATACGGCTTCGATTTACGCCGGCGGCTTCGCTCGGCCGAGCGCTTCAACGATCTCGCGATGGCCTTGGGGCTCTTGGTGAAGACGCCGCGTTCGAGATCGAGCGCGTCGCTTTCGCGAGTGACGCGCTGCGACCATCGCCGCGTTGTTCGCGCGTGACGCTGGCGCGAGCCAGACTTCGTGCTGCGCCTTGTCGAGCCAGACTTCGTCGCGCCTTTGCTCATTCCGAGGGGTCAGTGACAAAGCCGCCATAGATGAACAACCCGTCGTCCAGCGGCTGCTCGATGAACACGTGTGAATAGGCTCTCGACCTCGGCAATCGTGAACACGGCTCGATGCGGCCGTCTCTTCGAGACGCGTTGAGCCGGGCGCCTAGCTCGGTTATCACCGAATTCTGCTGCGCGACGTTGGCATTCATGTAGATCGTGATGAACTTGCCGGCCTGGTTGCCGGCGGTCTGCTGCACCAGCAAGCTCCTCGACTTGACGACCTTGTGGAGAATCTTCCGCGCTGCCAGGAACGGCAGCACGATTGACGCGACCGTTTCGGCGCCGTCGATAGCCGAGCTGACGTGATACTTCCGGCACGGATTGGGGCACTCGCCGATGAACTGGGCGTAGATCGTGTCGGGTACCGCCCAATACCGGCCGTCGCTGGGAAAGTACTGAGGTTCCTGAGCCACTAGTCGAGCGCGCGGTACATGCGCTCGTCGTACAGAGCGCCGGTCATCGTCGCGAGCTTGTCGCGGAACTCGCGGGTGGGCGCTGCCATCGAGCGCGTCTCGACGGCCTTCGCATCCTTCCAGATTTCGATCACGGTGAAGTGATTGGGCCGGTTGACCTGCTGGACCACCTCGAAGCGCAGGTTGTCCTCGCCGCGCCGGCTCTCGTCGCCCAGGCGTTTGAGCGCAGCGACGCCGTCGTCCTTACGCGGCGGAATGACGTCGACATGGGTCGCCACGTAGATCCCACCGCGGGTCGAGGGCGCGTCGATGGGGCCGGTCGACAGCGCAGTGTGCACCCGCTCGTCGGTCGGCGCGTTACGAATGGCGGCGATCTTCTCGCGCGTGTCGGTGCTGTTTGCGCTCTTGCCGTGCGCCTCGAAGGCCGCCTGGTCCTTCCAGATCTCGAGGATCGCGAACTGGTGCGGCTGGTCGATGCGCTGGACCACCTCGCAGCGGAGGTTACCGCCTTCCTTGGAGGCGGCGTCACGATAGCGACGAAGGATCGTCGCGGCCTCCGCCTTCGACGTCGGCATGACCTCGACGTAGGTGACCGAGTAGATGTTCCCCACGATGGGCGCCGGGGTCGGCGTAGGTGTCGGCGTCTGGGCCGGCGTCTGCGCCCGCGCGTCCGCGATGGCGCCGATCGTCACTACGAGCAGCCCGAGGACGAGAACCCGAAGGAGCGTCTCCATGGCTTCACCCCCACGCATGCTACCCTAAGCGCTCGAAGCGCGGAGGAGCTATGTCAGCGGGCCACGTCGTCGGGGGGATCGATCTGGAAGTCGCGCGCCGCGGTGCCGGGCGGCCGGTGCTGCTGCTGCACGGGATGCAGACGATCGATCCGCGGGCGCCGTTCCTCCACATGCTTGCCCGTCATGCCGAGATCATCGCGCCCTCGCACCCCGGCTTCGGCCGCTCCGCCCGCCCGGCGGACTTCGAGACGGTCTACGATCTCGTCCACTTCTATCTGGAATTCCTCGAGTCGCTGCCGCACGAGAAACTGACCTTGATCGGATTCTCGTTCGGCGGCTGGCTGGCTGCCGAGCTGGCGGTCAAGTGCCGCCACCGGCTCGACGGCCTCGTGCTCGTCGGCGCGTTCGGCATCAAGGTCAGCGATCGGGAAACGCCCGACATCCTCGACGTGTTCAACACCACGCCGCAGGAGGTCCAGCGGCGCAGCTGGCACGATCCGGCGACCTGGGCACCCGATCTCGACGCGCTGTCCGACGACGAACTCGTGCTCCGCGCGCGCAACTGGGAAGCGCTCTGCCTCTACGGCTGGAACCCGTACATGTACAACCCGCAGCTCAAGCGCTGGCTGTCTCGCATCGCGGTGCCGGCCCTCGTGCTGTGGGGCGCCAGCGACGGGATCGTGAAGCCGTCCTACGGACGGGCGTACGCCGACTTGATTCCCGGCGCGCGCTTCGAGCTGATCGAGCGCGCCGGGCACCATCCCGAGATCGAGCAGGCCAGAGCGTTCGTCGATACGATCGTGAAGTTTCTCAATCGCTGAGACCGGCTCCCGGAGAGCGAGATGGACGCTTGGTGGCAGTGCGAAGTCCCGTACCCGTTCGTGCCGCAAGACGTGCTCAACACGACGGATTCCGTCCGCGCCAGCCTGCCCAATCGCTTTTGCGACCCCAAGGTCGCCGCCGATCTCTTCGAGGAAGTCATCGACGAGTTCCTGCTGTGCGACGACCTGGGCCTGAATGTGCTGGCGGTCGAGCACCACGCCGGGATCAATTCGCTGCTGGGCGCCAATCCGCTGCTGGTCGGCATTCTCACCCGGCAGACGCGCCAGGTGCGGATCCTCAGCCTCGGCACGTTGATCTCGCTCCGCAAGGATCCCGTGCGCGTGGCCGAGGAATACGCGACCGCCGACGTCATCTCGCGCGGGCGGCTCGAGATCGGCTTCGTGAAATCCGGCGGCTCCGAGATGGCCTCGAACAACGCGAATCCCGTGAACAACATCGAGCGCTACTGGGAGGCGATCGACCTCATCAAGAAGGCGCTCAGCCATCAGGACGGTCCGTTCAGCTGGGAGGGCAAGCACTACACGCACCGGCACGTGAACATCTGGCCGCGGCCCTGGCAGCAGCCGCACCCGCGGATGTGGTCCGCCACCGGCGATCCGGAGACCGCGGCCGAGGTCGGCCGCCGCGGCCTGGTGCACGTGCTCGTGCTGCGCGGACCCGACGGCACCAAGCGCGCCTACGCGGCGCATCGCAAAGCGCGCGCCGAGGCCGGCTTGCCGAAGGTAACGACCGACAACTTCGCCTACGCGGCCTTCGTCTACGTCGGCGACACCGACGAGGAAGGGCTGCGCGTCGGCAGCAAGCTTCTGTGGTTCTTGCACACGAGCCTGAAGTCGGCGCCGCAGTACTCGAAGTTCTTGCCGGGAAACGCGCCGCCGGAAGCCGCGCCGCAGATCTATCGCACGGCGCCGCGGCCTGGCGCCACCGGCGTGATGTCGGCCGGGCAGAACGCCGCGCGCCTGACCTCGATCAGCGCCGACCAGGCGATGGCGCAGGGCATTCTCTTCGCGGGCAATCCCGACAGCGTCTACAAGCAGGTGATGGAGTTCTACGACAAGGTCGGCGGCTTTGGGCACCTGAGCCTGGTGGGGCGCTCCGGCTTCATGACCCACGCGGAATCGGAGAAGAGCATTCGCCTCTTCTCGAAGGAAGTCCTCCCGCGCCTGCGCGAGATCAAGCCGGTCACCGCCGAGTGACTCGGCGGAACGATTTCCCGCCGGTATGCGCCTGATCGGGCTCGCATTCGTTCTGGCGGCCGGCCTCAGCGTCGGGCCGCCCGCGACAGAGGCTCAAGCGCCAGCCGAGAAATCGTGGCGCATCGGCGTACTCCTGTCGCTATACGCACCCGACGCGCCGCCGCCTCAGGCTTTCCGGGAGCGACTCCGCACCCTTGGCTACGTCGAAGGCGAGAACCTACGCATCGAGTGGCGGTACGCCCAGGGCCGCGATGACCGGCTTCTCGCTCTCGCCGAAGAACTGGTCCGGCTCAAAGTGGATTTGCTGGTCGCCGACGTGACGCTCGCCACGCGCGCCGCGATGCAGGCCAGCTCGACAACTCCGATCGTGATGGTGACCAGCGCCGATGCCGTCGGCGGCGGTCTCATTTCGAGCCTCGCCAGGCCGGGCGGCAACGTGACCGGCCTGTCGCTGCTACTCGCCGAAACAAGCGTGAAGCGGCTCCAGCTCCTGAAGGAAGCCGTCCCGAAGGTGACTCGAGTGGCGGTTCTGTGGGATCCGGCCACGCCATTTCACCAAGCCATGCTCAAGGAGGTGGATTCCGCCGCTCCATCGTTGAAGCTCCAGCCGTTTGCGGTTGCTGTGAGGGGTCGTGGCGATCTTGGCAACGCCTTGTCGGAGATCGACCGCGGTCGTGCCGATGGTGTGTTCGTGAGCCAGGGGCTGTCGCACGGCGCCCGCAGAGCGCTCATCGATTTCACGATCAAACGTCGACTGCCCTCGATGCACCTGAACACGGAGCTGGTCACGGACGGCGGCCTCATGTCGTACTCCCCGGACTTCGGCGAGATGTTTCGCCGGGCGGCTCTTTATGTGGACAAGATTCTGAAGGGAGCAAAGCCGGCCGATCTGCCGGTCGAACAGCCCACGAAATTCGTGCTGACGATCAATCTCAAGACCGCGAAGTCGCTGAAGCTCACGATCGCGCAGTCGGTGCTTGCGCGCGCCGATGAGGTCATTCAGTAAGCTCAGCGCCCGGTGAACCGGGGCGCTCGATCCTCCCGGTGCGCGGCCATGCCCTCGTCGACGTCGTGGCTCCACTCGAGCGCGTGCCGGAGCGTGTCGGCCAGGGAGCGCGCCGCCGCGAACCCGGCACCATTGCGGACGTTGACGATGCGCTTGGCGCCGCGCGTGGCGATCGGCCCGCTCGCGCAGATGCCCGCGGCAAGCGCTCGCGCCTCGGGCAAGAGCCGCGCGGCGGGATAGACGGCAAGCACGAGCCCCAGGCGTTCCATCTCGGCGGCATCGATCTCGCGCCCGGTGCAGATCAGCTCGAGCGCGCGGGCCCGGCCGACGATTCCCGGCAGACGCACCGGTCCGCCGGCGCCGGGAAACCCGCCCCAGAGCGCCTCAGGCAGCGCGAACGTCGCGTGCGCCGCGGCCAGGCGCATGTCGCACGCGAGTGAGAGCTCGGCGGCGCCCGCGCGGGCAGCACCGTTGAACGCCGCGATCACGATCTGCGGCAGCGACTCGATCGAGTCGTACAGGCGGTTCGCGGTGCGGACGAGCTCGAGGATCTGCTCCTTTGTGTAGCTCGCGCGAACCACCGGGTTCAGGATGCCCATCGAGAAGAACTCGGTCCCGCTGCCCGTGATGACGACGGCCTGGGTTTCTTCGTCGCCGGCCAGGCGGTCAACGAGGCTTTGCAAGGTCAGGAGCACGTCGCGCGTCAAACGATTCTGATCGTTGGGCCGGTCGAGTGTGATGGTCATGGCGCGACCGTCGCGCTCGACGCGGACTTCCTTCGAGCCTTCCGTCATCGAGATCCTCCCGTGAGCAGACCGCCGAACAGGCGTGCGCCCAGCTTGAACGCTTCCGCGAGCGTGGCGCCGGCGCCGGCCGCCGCCGGGTTCCCTTCTCGCCACGCTCTCAGATGCTCTTCCGACCGGAAGAAGTTGATCGTGGTTCAGAGCGAGTCGGCGACCTTGCAGCGCGCGTCGGTACGCTGGCCGACCCAGAGCATGACGCCCGACTCCTCCGGTCCGGCGCCTTCAGGCGTCGACCACAGCGCGAGCGGCTCGCCGCAATGGTGGCACCGCGACCAGATCTCGATCGACTGGCCGATCATCGGCGCGACGCCAAGCGCGTCCACGGCACAGCAGGCGAACCGCTCCTGGCCGTCCGTCAGGCGCACGACCCACGGTGTGGGCAGCGCCGAGAAGGGATAGGCCATGTCGATCTGGCCGGCCTGAATCCGAATCAGATCGTCGTCGTCCAGGCGCACGAGCGACCGCCGCGTGTCCTCAGCCGGGACATCGGCAAACGCCGCGACGACTTCTTCGATCGGAATCGGGCCGCCACGGTCCACGAAGAGCTGGAGCACGCGCCTGGCGATGGCAGTCTCCCGCCCGGCGCGCCGGGCCTTCCAGCGCTCTTCCAGGTCGGCCGCGCCGAGCTCGTCAGCGGTCTTGATCTGAAGGCTCGCCATCCCGCTAGCAGGATAAACTCTGTCGCAACCCAGGAGGGGCGCGATGTTCGAGGGCTTTCGACGGTTCGATATCCAGACGACCGATCCGCAAGTCACCATTCGCGGGGTGGTGGGCGGGTCTGGACCACCTGTGCTCCTGCTCCACGGCAATCCGCTGAGTCACTACCATTGGCGCTTCGTCGCGCCACGCCTGGCGAACGACTTCACCGTGGTCGCCACCGACCTGCGCGGCTACGGCGACAGCGGCAAGCCTCGCGGCTTACCCGATCACAGCAATTACTCGTTCCGGCGCATGGCGAAGGACCAGGTCGACGTCATGCGCCAGCTCGGCTTCGAGCGCTTCATGGTCGCCGGCCACGACCGCGGCGCGCGCACCGCCTACCGCATGGCGCTCGATCATCCGGCGGCCGTGCAGAAGCTCTGCGCGATCGACATCCTGCCGACCCATCACGTGTGGACGCACGTCACGCGAGAGTGGGCGCTCAACAGCTATCACTGGGCGTTCATGGCGCAGCCGTACGACTTTCCGGAGCGCCTGCTCGAGGGCAAGGCGGAGTACTACATCCGTCTCAAGCTCGGCTCCCAGGGCCTGGGCAAGGGCGGACTCACCGAGGACGCTATCCAGGAATACATCCGATGCTGCACGCCCGAGAACATCCACGGCGTCTGCGAGGACTACCGCGCCGGCGCCACGATCGATTACGAGATGGACAAGAAGGATCTGGAAACGGGGAACAAGATCACGTGCCCCGTACTCGTGATCGTCGGCGGCCAGAGCCACACCGCCAAGTTCTATGGCTACGAGAAGGGCTGGGCGACGTACGTCACGAATCTCGTCGGCTGCGTTGCGCTACCGTGCGGCCACTACCCCGCCGAGCAGGCCCCGGACGAGACCTACTCAGAGCTCAGCCGCTTCTTCAGCTCTTGAACCGCGGAATGACCTTCTCGGCGAAGAGTTCGAGCGTCTTCAAGCACCGGTCGCGCTCGAGAATGCCCTGGCCAAACAGCAGGAACACTTCGCGGAACGGCACGTGGCGCGCGGCGTTCTCGATCATGCGCGTCACGGTGTCGGCATCGCCGATCAGGAGCGGCGGGCGGTCCTGGCCGAAGGGGACGGACCACGAGTCCCACATCCACAAGCAGTCCTCGGCCCACGCCTCGGCCTCGCTCTTGGTGTCGGCCAGCACGAGATAGCCGCCCCACGCCGCCTCCTCGCCGCGCGGCACGTTGCGCCCGTGCTGCTCGGCGACTTCGCGATAACGGCTCCAGAGCATCTCGCAGAACGACATCTCGCTCGCCATCACGATCGGCTTGCCGCCCTCGCGCGCCCAGTAGAGCGAAGTCTGCAGACTGTGCGTGAAGCCGGAGTACACCGGGATCGGGTTCTGCAGCGGCCTCGGCGCGATGCCGACCTCGTGGATCGTGCCGTCCGCGTCGACGCCGCGCCCGTATTTCAGATAGACCGGATGCGGGTGCGGCTGGCGCTGCCCCTCGGGCGGATACGTCCAGTACTTGCCCTTGAACGAGAACGTGTCGTTGGCCCACGCGGTCTTGATGATGGCCACGCACTCCTCGAACAGCTCGCGGTTCCGCGCGTCCTCGTCGCTCCGGCGGTTCCACGGGCCGGTGGCCTTGGCGCCCGGCACCGCGGCGTAGTTCTCGAACCAGCGCGCCTGGTAGCCGCGCACGAACGCGACGTTGAGCCGTCCGCCGAGCAGATGATCGAGCGTGGCCGCGTGCTCGGCGACGCGCAGGGGATTGTGCGTGGGTAGCACGTAGCCGAACTGGTTGATCCGTAGCCGCGGCCCCTGCTGGCCGAGGAACATCGCCATGAGCCCCGGATCCTGGCCGAGCTCGAAGCCCTCGATCTGCAGATGGTGCTCGGGGATGCCGATACCCGACCAGCCCGTCGCGTCGCACGTACGCGCGTACTCGCCGATCTCATCCAGCATGCGCTGGTAGAGCACGGGATCCTTGCCGGCCATGCCGCGCTCGAGCTCGCGGCGGCGACCGATCGTGACGTACATGAACGCGTGAAAGTCCATCGTGGTGGTGCGCGCTGCAGGCCGTCGCGGGGCTGGGGCCCCGCCGGCCGAGGCGCGCTTATAAAACATTCTTATACCACTTGCCGCGTCGGCGGCCGGCGCAGCGCCCAGAACGCGACGCAGCCGACCAGGTAGGACACGATCGACGCCACGAACGCGAGCCGATAGCTGCCGGAAACGTCGAAGATCCACCCGGCGCCCCACGCGCCGACGGCCGAGCCGATGCCGGTGCCGACCGTGATCACGCCAAGGATGGCTCCGAGATTCGGCCCAGGGAAGAGATCGGCGGTCTTGGCGGTGACGGCCGGGCCCCGCGCGCCCCAGGTGAGGCCGAAGAAGCACGCGTGGATCCAGAGGAGCCAGGCGTGGTCGGGGCCGGTGATGAACAGCGCGCAGATCACGCCGACGATCGAGACCGCGTAGGCGAGGACGGCCGACAGCTCGCGACCGATGTAATCCGAGAGCGTCCCCGTGACGATCGTCCCGGCGACGGAGAGCAAGGCGCCCAGGCCGAGCACGCTCGCCGCGTAGAGCTTGTCGAAGCCGACGTCGACCGCGAACGCGAGCTGATGCAGCGAGACGAAGAAGCTGCCGAGACCCGTGCACAGATAGACCGTGAACAGGAGCCAGAAGTGCGGCGTCGCCATCGCCTCGGCCAGAGTCCAATCGGGGCGCGCTGGGCGACCCGTCGGGCTTTCGCCTGCCGGCGACGGTCGTGCGGACACCACTCGCCCAGATACCTCCTCACGTGGAAACAGCGCCGCCAGCGGCCAGATGAGCGCGCCCATGAACGCCGCCTGCGCGAGATACGCATGCCGCCAGCCGATCGTCGAGATCATGATCTGCGCGACCGGCGCCGACACGGCCCGCGCGAAGCCGTTGGCCGACTGCACGACCGAGATCGCCATGCCCCGGTTGCTGATAAACCGCCGGGACAGCATCGGCACGAACACCACCAGCCCGAGGCAGTTGGCGCCGATGGTCATGAGGATCCCGTAGAGCAGAATCAGCTGCCAGAGCGCGTGAACATAGGCGCTGCCCAGAAGGCCAAGCGCTAGAACGCCGCCGCCCAGGAACACGAGTCGTCGAGGGCCGAGGCGATCCACCAGCGCGCCGACAAACGGCGCGCTCGCACCGCTGACGAACGCCGAGACCGAATAGGCGAGCGACGTCTCGGCCCGGCTCCATCCGAACTCCTCGAGGAATGCCAGGAGAAACACAGCGTAGGAGTGCATCAGCGCGGCGCTGATCGCGAACGTCACGAAGGCACCGCCGATCAGCAATCCTCCAGGCCGCTTGGTCATGCGCTGTCCCTATACAATGGGGCCCGGGACCCATGACCGCGCTGACCGACTACACGACCTACGCTGACGCGCACCGCCATTTCTCGTCCGAGGCGCTGTGGGCGCTCTTCGACGGCAATCGCGAGTCGCTGAACATCGCGCACGAGTGCGTGGACCGCTACGCAGCGTCCGGGCGGGTGGCCGTCCGCGTGGCCCATGCTGACGGGCGCGACGAGAGCATCGGCTTTCGCGACCTCGCCGAGTGGTCCTCGCGCTTCGCCCACTGGCTCGAAACGCGTGAGGTCGGGCGTGGCGACCGCGTGGCAATCATGCTCGAGCCCTCGCTCGCCTTCTACGCGGCGCTGTTCGGCGCGATCAAGCGCGGCGCCATCGCGGTGCCGCTCTTCACCCTGTTCGGGCCGGACGGTATTCGTCTGCGCGTCGAGGACTGCGCGCCGAAGCTGCTCCTGACGAACGCCGAGAAGGCCGACACGGCACGTTCGCTGGCCGGGCTCGACGTCGTCGTCGCCGATGACGCGCTCCTCGCGACGCTCGCTACGCTGTCGAGCCGCTATGAGACGCGCAGCGTCCCCGACGAGCTCGCGGTGTTCCAGTACACGTCGGGCACCACGCGCGAGTTGCCGGCGGCGGTGCGCCATCCGCAGCGGGCGATCGTCGCGCTCATGGTGGCCGCGCTCTACGGCACCGGCATCCGTCCCGGCGATCGCTTCTTCTGTCCGTCCTCGCCGGCGTGGGGCCATGGCCTCTGGCACGGCACGCTCGCGCCGCTGGCGCTCGGCGTCACCACCGGTACGATGGCCGGCCGCTTCGACCCGGTGCGGATGCTGCAGGCACTCCAGGAATACGACGTGACCAACGTGGCCGCCGCGGCGACGCACTATCGCATGCTGAAGAGCTCGGGCCAGGCGGGCGCGTACCGCTACGCCATCGGCAAGCTCTCGTTCACCGGCGAGCCGATGGACAGCGCCACGCGCGCGTTCGTCGAGACGACGTTCGCGACGCGCGTGTGCAGCATGTACGGGACGACCGAGGTCGGCGTCATCCTCGCCGACTACCCGGGCGCCCCAGACTACACCGCCAGGCCCGGCGCGCTCGGTAAGCCCGTGCCCGGCGTTCGCGTCGAGGTGCACGGCGCGGACGGGGCGTCGTGCCCGCCGGGCCAGCTCGGCGAGATCAAGGTGTGGCGTCGGGGTGCCTGGTTTCCGACGAAGGATCGAGGTCACGTGGACGGCGATGGCTACTTCTACCACGCCGGTCGGGCCGACGACGTGATCATCTCGGCCGGCTGGACGATGAGCGCGGTCGAGATCGAGGACGTGCTGCTCCGCCATCCGGACGTGCGCGAGGCGGCGGTGATCGGCGTCGCCGATTCGCTGCGCGGCCAGGTCGTGAAGGCGTTCATCGTGAGCCCGCGCGCGGGCGACGACGTCTTCGCGCGCGAACTCCAGGACTTCACGCGCGCGCGCCTGAGCCAGCACGAGTATCCGCGCCGCGTCGCCTTCGTCGCGGCGCTGCCCAAGACGCCGGCCGGCAAGGTCAATCGCAAGGCGCTGCGCGAGTCCGAAGCGTCAGCCGTGGAGACGACGCATGCCCCGTGAGACGCAGCTCTTTCCCAAGATCACCGAGCACGCCCTGGACGACCTGCGCCGGCGGATCGGCGTCAAGATCACCGACACGCTCGAGCCGTGGTGCCACGAGGCGACGCGCGACAACATCCGGCACTATGCGCACGGCATCGGCGACGACAATCCGCTCTGGTGCGATCCGGATTACGCCGCGCGAACGCGCTGGGGCGGCCTCATCGCGCCGCCGAGCTTTCTCTTCGCGACCAGCCGCATCATCTCGGGCTACGTCGGCGGGCTCGCCGGGGTGCACGCCATGTGGGCTGGCGCGGACTGGGCGTGGCACCTGCCGGTGCAGCGCAACGACGCGATCACGACCGAGGCGTGGCTGAAGGACCTGATCGAGCACGAGACCAAGTTCGCCGGTCGGTCGATCCAGCAGGTCTACCACGTCGACTTTTACAACCAGCTCGGCGACCTCGTCGCCGCCGCCGACAGCTGGTGCTTCAGAACCGATCGCGACCTCGCGCGCGAGACCGGCACCAAATACACCGAGGTCAAGGCCAAGGCGCCCAAGCGCTACACCGACGAAGAGCTCGCCGACGTCTACCGGCTCTACGCGAACGAGCAGATCCGCGGCTCGGTCGCGCGCTACTGGGACGAGGTGCGCGAGGGCGAGCCGCTACCCACGATGGCGAAGGGGCCGATGACGGTGACCGGCTTCATTGCCTACGCGCAGGGCTGGGGCGGCCTCTACATCCGCGCGAACAAGCTCGCCTGGAAGCAGGTGCATCGCCATTCGGGGCTCGGCATCAAGAACCGCTTCGGGATTCCCGACTGCCCCGAGCGCGTGCACTGGGAGCCGGAGTTCGCCACGATGGTCGGCGCGCCCGGTGCCTACGACTACGGCCCGGAGCGCTGCTCGTGGCTCACGCACCACCTGACGAACTGGATGGGCGACGACGGTTTCCTGCGCCGGGCGCACTGCAAGATCCGCCGCCACAACCCCGAGGGCGACACGCTCAGGATCGACGGCACCGTGGTGCGAAAGCTCGTCGACAACGGCCGCCACCTCGTGGAGATCGAGCAGCAGGCGCGCAATCAGGACGGCGAGCTCTCGGTCGTGGGCGGCGGAGTCGTCGAGCTTCCCAAGCGCGGTTAGACGCCCCATGAGCACGCTCGCGGTGACGCGCTTCGGCGATCTGCCCGACGCGGCCGCGGCGCGATGGGATGATCGCGAAGCGCTGGTCTTTCGCGAGCGCCGCCATTCGTTCCAGCAGATCGCGGTCGAGGTCGATCGCGTCGCGCGCGGGCTCATCCAGGCCGGCGTGCGGCCGGGCGACAAGGTCGCGATCTGGCTCCTCAACTGTCCCGAGTGGATCTTCGCCATGTTCGCGCTGGCGAAGATCGGCGCCGTGCACGTGCCGATCAACACGCGCTTTAGAACCGTCGACCTGGCTCAGGTGCTCGAGCGCTCGAACACGTCCACCTTGATCACTCACGACGTCTCCGGCCCGGTCGACTATCTCGCGATGGTTCAGGAGCTCGCCGAGCTCGACGGCGCCGGCCCCGACCGGCGGGTCGCGAGCACACGTTTACCCGACCTCGAGCGCGTGATCGTCGTGAGCGAACGCCGGCACCCCGGCGCCTGGAGCTGGCCTGAGCTTCTGGAAGCCGGCCGATCGGTCGAGACGGCCGCCCTCGCCGCGCGGGCCGCGGCGGTGAAGCCCACCGACACGGTCTTCATCATGTACACGTCGGGGACGACCGGCTTCCCCAAGGGCGTGATGCGCGATCATTTCCTGCTCGCGCACCTGGCCGACCGCTACCGCCGCCTGCAGTCCTCGGAGCGTGACGTATTCGTGAATTACCTGCCGTTGTTTCACATCTTCGGATATATCGAGGGCCCGCTCGGCTCGTTGCTGACCGGCTACCGGCAGATTCTCACCGACTCGTTCGATGCCGACGAGGCGCTCGATCTAATCGAGCGCGAGGGCGGGACGCAGATCGACGGCTTCGACACGCACCTGAAGCTCCTGATCGAGGCCCAGCAAGCGCGGCCGCGCGATCTGTCGACGTTGCGCACCGGCGTGATCGCGGGCGGCGCCGCGAGCGCGACGCCGCTGGTGTACCGCGCGCGCAAGGTGCTGGCGCCGCTCCGTCATCTTACTGCCTACGGCATGACCGAGGTCGGCGCGACGATCTCGCTCTCGTTCATCGACTCGACGGAAGAACAGGCGTGCGAGGCCTCCGGCGCGCCGTGCGAGGGCTTCGAGGTGCGCGTGATCGATCCCGACACGGGACGCGATCAGCCGCGCGGGGAACCGGGCGAGGTCATCGTGCGCACGCGCTATCTGATGCAGGGCTACTATCGCGATCCGGAGACGACCGCGCGCGCCGTCGACGCCGAGGGCTGGTTTCACACGGGCGACGCCGGCATCCTGCGCCCGGACGGCCATCTCCGGTTCGTCGGCCGCTACAAGGACATGATCAAGGTCGGCGGCGAGAACGTCGATCCGACCGAGGTCGAGAGCTATCTCACGACCTATCCCGGCGTGAGCCAGGCGGCCGTCGTGAGCTATCCCGACGCACGGCTCGGCGAGGTCGGCGTGGCCTTCGTCCAGGTGGCGCCCGGCGCGAGCGTGGCGCCGGACGGCGTGATGGCGTCCTGTCGAGGCCGGATCGCGAGCTTCAAGATCCCGCGCCACGTGTTCGTCGTCGACGAGCTCCCGATGACGTCGAGCGGCAAGGTGCAGAAGGCGCGGCTGCGCGACCTGGCACGCGAGCGCCTGGGCGAGGCGCGTGCGCTCACTCCACCGGTCCCGCCGAATAGCCGCGGTCCATCATGCAGCGCCGGTATCGATCCTGATTGACCTGCTCCTCCGGTCCGCCCGGGCCGGGCGTCACGCGCCTGGCCTGGGTCAGGCATTCGAGCGTGTCGCGCCCGCGCTCCTGCTCGGTCACGCCTGGCTTGGTCCAGGTGTCGGAGCTCGAGGACGCGCAGGCCGTGAGCCACACGGCCCCGACGACCAGTGCGGCGACGAGCGTCGCATGGGTCAACATTGACCACGCCTCCACGCGAGGTCGGCTACGGCGCCTGGACATCGCCCTCGCGGGGTCGCGCCGCCGCGCTGCGTAACGTATTGTCCACGACCTCGATCGCCGCCTCCACGAGCCGGGTTCGCGGGACATAGTCGTCATGAAACAGAATGCCCATGATCGGCACGCCGCGCCCGACGGACTGGACGACCGCCCAGTGGTCGGCGTTGACGAACCCCAGGAGATGGCCACCCGGGACGATCTGGTCGTACCAGAAGAGCAGGCCGTCGTTGAGGGGATCGATCGACGCGAGACGGCGATACATGGTCGCGGTGAAGGGCGTCAGGCGATCCGGCCGAGGCATCGTGACCAGCGAGAAGACGGGCACGGAGACCCGCGCCCGATGCTGCCGCCACCACTCGAGTCGGACCTCGCGGCGCACGTCGTCGATCTCTTCGCCGGTACCCGGCTCGCAGCTGAACAGGCGCGACGACGACACCAGCAGGCGGTACTGGGACTGGAGCTCGTCGGCCATCAGGCTGCCTTGCGCCGCGCCGGCAATGCCGACGATGGCTGCGATGCGTCCGGCCTGCTCCGGATGCCGTCTGATGAACTCCAGGAAGTCGGGCAGACCCTTGGAATAGGCGAACACGATCAGCGGCCGCCCGTCTCCCGGGAGTGCGGCGACCTCGCTGGCGAGGCGCTCCGCGTTCGCCGCGCTGGTGCCGCGTCCGGCCACCGGCAGGTAGTGCACGTCGATGCCGGCGCGGGCGAGATCGCGCTCGACACCGGCGAACGGACGGATCAGCGGCCCGACGCAATCCGCGAGCAGGCCGGGAACGAAGGCGACGCGGTACCGCCGGGCCGGATCCTCACTCGGGCGCGCGACGTACGACGACTCCTCGCCGGGCAGGCGCAGCAGGACGTCGTCGCACGACGTGCCGTCGCCCGGCAGCCGGCGGCACAGCGCCGAACGATAGGATCCGCGGAGATCGTGAACGCCAGCCGCCTGGATCGTCGCCAGGATCGCCGGCGCGGCGGCATCGGTCCGATCGCGTCCGCGCACAGACGAGCACGCGGTCAGCGCGACGGCCGCCGTGACCAGCGCCGCGCGCGCGAGGATCGGGATCCACGGCCGCGCGCCGGTCCATCGTTCGTTCGCTCGAGACACTCGGTCCCCCGCCCGCGAGAGTCTACTCGAATGACGCGATCTTGAGATGGGGCGGCGCGAGCGGCGGGTGCGGAAAAAGACGGGGGGAGCGGCGGCCGCTCCCCCAGGGGTGTTCAGTGACGCGGTGGTCGGTTACGCGGCCGGAACGGCCACGTAGAGGGCCTGGCCGTCGCGATTCACGAGCAACACGAGCGGCTCGTTCTTGACCTGCTTGTCCAGGCGCGTCTTGAGATCCTCGACGGTGCGGACGGGCTGGCGATTGATCTCGACGATCACGTCGCCGGCGCGGATGCCGGCCTCGGCGGCCCGGCCGCCCTCGTCGACGTCACGCACGAGGACGCCTTCCTTCACCTTGAGCCCGAGCTCGCGGGCCATCGGCGGCGTCAGAGGCTGGACGGAGAGGCCGAGCTGCCCCTTGCCCTCCGTCGCGGCCACCTTTGTGGGCGTCTCGTCCTCGAGGCGGGCGACTCGCGCGTTCAACCGCGTCTCGGCGCCTTCACGCGCCACCACGATCGGCACGTCGCGCCCGACCGGGATATCCGCGACCAGACCCGGCAGATCGGTCGCTTTCGTGACCTTCCTGCCGTCGAATTCCACGATCACGTCACCGGCCTTCACCCCAGCCTTGTCGGCCGGAGAGCCCTCGACCACCGACGAGACGAGCGCGCCGTTGGTGCTGTCGCGCTTGAACGTCTTGGCGAGATCGCGCGTGAGCGGCTGGATCGTCACGCCGAGCCAGCCTCGCTCGACCTTGCCGTGATCGGCGAGCTGCGTGATGACGTTCTTGGCCAGGCTCGACGGCACCGCGAAGCCGATGCCCACCGAGCCGCCGCCGCGGCTGAAGATGGCGGTGTTGATGCCGATGACCTCACCGCGCGCGTTGATCAGCGGGCCGCCGCTGTTGCCGGGATTGATCGACGCGTCGGTCTGGATGAAGTTGTCGTACGGCCCGCTGCCGATCACGCGGCCGGTCGCGCTCACGATCCCGGTCGTCACGGTCTGCTCGAGCCCGAACGGGTTGCCGATGGCCATCACTGGCTCACCCACCTGAAGCGCTGTCGAATCACCGAGGGGGATCACCGGCAATTCGGCGGCGTCGACCTTCAGGAGGGCGAGATCGGTCTTCGCGTCACGGCCGACCACCTTGGCCGGCAGCTCGCGTCCGTCGTCGAGCTTCACGGTGATCTCGGCGGCGTTCTCGACGACGTGGTTATTGGTGACGATGAAGCCATTCGAGTTCAGCACGAAGCCCGAGCCCGCGGCCCGCACCGGCCGGCGCTGGCCCTCGTCGAAGAAGCGCCGGAAGAAGTCCTCGAACGAGCGGTCGTCCGGGCGATCCGGCCGGCCCCTCAGCTCGGGTTTCGGCGCCGTCTCGGCGTTGAGCTTGGTACTGACGTTCACCACCGCCGGCTTGGCCTCTTTGCTGAGGCGCACCCAGTCCGGCGCCTGCATCATCACGTTCTGCCCGCCGCCGTGATGCTCGCTCCACAGCGGCGCTCGCGACGCGCCCGTGAAGCCGAGATGCGGCAGCAGGCCGATCAGGGCCGCCACCGCGACCAGGGCGACGATCGGCGCCGCCCAGCGTTGATATCTCCTCGAGAAATTCATGAGTCCGCCTCCGTGTTGGTTCATAGGCCTGAGCTCGTCGTGCTCCTGGCTTCTGGCTACGACCATCACGATAGCGGGCGCCGTTAAACCACCTATGAGAGACGTATGAGAAGCCTCTTAGCGGGCGAAAAGAGGGTGAAAAGACGTTACGCGGCGGGCAGAACGATCGTGAAGCGGCTACCGCCGCCCGGGCGGCTCTGGAGCTCGAGCGTGCCGCCGTGGGCCACGACGATCGAACGGGCGATGGCCAGGCCGAGCCCGCTGCCGCCCGTGTCACGGCTGCGGCCGGCGTCGAGCCGCACGAACGGCTCGAAGATACGCGCGGCATCGCCCGGATCGATCCCGATACCGGTGTCCTCGACGCCGAGCGCCACCCGCTCGGCGGTCCGCTCGAGCGAGATCACAACGCTTCCGCCGGCCGGCGTGTACTTGACGGCATTGTCGACCAGGTTCAAGAGCGCGCGCCGGAGCGCGCCGGCATCGCCCCGCACGGTGGCGGGCGCCGTGGCGCCCATGCTGACGTTGACGCCTTTGCCTTTGGCGAGACGCACGCCCATCTCGAGCGCCTCCAGACAGAGCGGCTCGAGGTCGACGGCCTGGTGGACCGTCGTGGGACCGACCGTCGACCGTGACAGCAACAGGAGATCCTCGGCGAGCCGAATGAGCTGATCGACCTCCTCGATGCTCGAGGCGAGGACGCGCCGGTACTCGTCCGGCGAGCGCTCGGCGCGCAGCGCGATCTCGATGCCGCCCCGCAGCGCGGTGAGCGGCGTCCTGAGCTCGTGCGCGGCGTCGGCGGTGAAGCGCTGCATCTCGGCGAACGCGGCCTCCAGGCGCGTCAGCATCGCGTTGAGCGTGTCGGCAAGCCGGTCGATCTCGTCCTGCGTGCCCCGTCGTTCGAGACGGCGGCTGAGATCCTCGGCGCTGATCCTGAGAGCACTCTGCGACATGCGATCGACCGGGCGGAGCGCGCGCCGGGCCAGGAGCCAGCCGCCGACGGCCGAGAGGATCACGCCGAGCGGGACGAGTACCAGTAGGGTCTCCACGTAGCGGAACAAAGTCTGGCGCGTGCGCCGGAGCGGCATCGCCACCTGGACTAGGTCGACAATGCGGCCGCCGCGCACGATGGGCATCGTGAGCAGGCGCGCCTGCCCGCCGGCCGTCAGGTCGACGGTCTCCAGGGTCGGCGCCCCCTGGAGCGCGTTCAGCCGCGCCTCGCGCGAGAGCGGCAGGGCCGGCCGCAGCGCGCGCGAGCGCAGTCGGCCCTCGGCGTCCAGGAGCTGCATGAGCGCATCGGCGAACTCCGCACCGAGGAACTCACGCACGAGCGGCTCGAGATCGGGCGGCAGCGGCGCCGCCGGGTCGGCCGGCGGCGCATCGCGCAACACGCCCGCCACGGTGAAGAGCGAGGCGTCGAGATCGTTGTAGAGATGCCAGCGCAGGAGCGAGTACGCGGCCACGCTCACCAGGAGCAGGATCGCGACCACGACGCCTGTGTACCAGAGCGTGAGCCGGGCGCGGATCGAGAGCGGGCCCACCATCACTCCTCGTCCTTCAAGACGTAGCCGGCGCCGCGGATCGTGTGGAATAGCTTCGTTTCCTGGGGACCGTCGATCTTGCGGCGCAGATAGCCGACGTACACGTCGACGATGTTGCTCTCCGGATCGAAATCGAGCCCCCACACGTGCTGGACCAGCATCGGCCGCGTCAGGATACGGCCGGTGTTGCGCATGAAGTACTCGAGCAGCGCCCACTCCCGCGTCGTGAGCTCGATCCGGCGCCCGGCCCGCTCGACCCTGCGGGTGGCGGGATCGAGCGTCAGGTCGGCCAGCTTCAAGACGGGCGCGCGGCGCTCCGAGCGGCGCCGGAACAGAGCGCGCACGCGCGCCAGGAGCTCTTCGAAAGCGAAGGGCTTGGCCAGATAGTCGTCGGCACCGAGGTCGAGCCCGGTCACTTTGTCGGCCACGCTGTCGCGCGCGGTCAGCATGATGACCGGCGCGTGCACGCCGGCCTGGCGCGCGGCCTTGAGCACGCCGAAGCCGTCGCGCCCGGGCAGCATGACGTCGAGCACGATCAGGTCGTAGGGCTCACCCTCGACGAGCAGCTCGAGGGCGCCGTCGCCGTCGGCCGCGGTCTCTACGGTGTGCCCCTCTTCCACGAGCCCCTGCCGGATGAAGCTCGCGACCTTCCGATCGTCCTCCACGACCAGAATACGCATGGCGTGTCAGGCTCACCGTACTCGCTGAGCCGTGATCATGCGCGTGATCCCTGGAATCACCTCGGCATGGCCGAGCGAGGTGAAGCCGTGAGCCAGCAGGCGCTCCGCCAGGAACCGCGGGGAGAGCCGCGCGACGTCGGGGTCGATCAGGAGCGCGTTCACGAGCCACAGCGCCGCCGTGGCCGGTCCGCGCCCGTCGTCGTCGACCATGAAGTCATGGAGCACGATTCGCCCGCCGGGTGTCAGGACGCCGAACGCGCGCGCGAGCAGGCGATCGACACCGGCGGCCGAGACAGCGCTCAGCAGATACGAGAGCAGGACCGCGTCCTGACCGCCGGGCCACTGCGTGACGAGCGCGTCGCCCGGCGTGAACGTGATGCGGCCGTCCATTCCCGCCTCGTGGATGAACGCCGCCGCCGCGGCCTGGACGCTCGGGAAGTCGAGAATGGTCGCCGTCAGCGGGAAACCGCCGGCAGAGCGTGATGCTGAACGCTCCGCTGCCGCCGCCGACGTCGAGTAGGCGGCGAGCCTCCTTCAGGTCGACGATTCGCGCGAGCACCACCGCCGGCCCCAGCGAGCCCGCGTGCTGCCCGCGGCTGAAGCTCAGCGCCTCGTCAGGATTCTCCATCAGGCGATAGAAGTCGGCGCGCTCACCCCGCAGCGCGTGGGGCAGCCGCGCGAACGCCGGGTAGACCTGTCGATCGATCTGAAACCGATAGTAGTCGCCGAAGTAGCTCGGCGCGTCGCGCACCAGGTAGGTCTGGCTCGCGGGGGCGTTGGCGTACGTGTCGCCGTGCTTCACGAGAAGCCCGAGGCTGACGCACGCGGTCAACAAGATTTCGAGGCGCTCCCTCAGGAGACCCGTGTCGGTCGCGAGGGCATCCGCCGTCTTCGGCGCGCGCGCGACCAGCCCGAACAGGTCGAGCTCGAGCGCGGCGAAGAGCACCTTGGACGCCATGAAGCCATACGCGATCCGCGAGATGTCGCGGACGTTGTCCAGAGGCTCGGCCATTGATGCATGATAGCCCGGTATGGACGCCCCTCCCGGCGACGGGCTGCTCTCGCCCCTGGCCTTCATGCGCGAGGACGACTCGTCGGACGACCGCTTCTACGTCGTCCCGCGCAAGGTCGTCCACATCGACGACGGCGCGATCGCTGCGCTCGGCGCCCTGTACGCCGAGGTGCTGCCCAGGGGTGGACGGCTGCTCGACCTGATGAGCAGCTGGCGCAGCCATCTTCTGCCCGATTTCGGCGCACGCACGGTTGTGGGGCTGGGCATGAACGCGGAGGAGATGGCGGACAATCCACAGCTCACGAGCCACGTCGTCCACGACGTGAATCGCCACGCCCGCCTGCCGTTCGGCGACGCCGAGTTCGACGGCGCGATGTGCGCGGTCTCGATCCAGTACGTGATCCATCCCCTGCGGCTGTTGCGCGAGGTCCGCCGCGTGCTGCGGCCGGGCGCGCCCTTCGTGGTGTCGTTCTCCAACCGCTGCTTTCCCTCGAAGGCCGTCGCCGTCTGGCTCGACACGACCGACGAGCAGCACGTGACGCTCGTCCGCAGCTACTTTCACGCGGCCGGCGGATTCACCGATCTGACGGACGAGAACCGGTCGCCCGGGCGCGGAGACCCGCTGTACGCCGTGTGGGCACGCGCGTCTTCGGGTACCATCGATGCGAGAGCGACCACGCCATGACTAGACTCGCGTCAGCCGCCGTCCAGCAGTACCACCGGGACGGGTTCTATTTCCCGCTCCGCGTGATGACCCCGGCCGACGCGCTCGGTCTGCGCCGGCGGCTCGAGGCCGTCGAAGCAGAGCACGGGGGCCGCCTCACCGGCGAGCTCCGCCACAAGCCGCACCTCTTGTTCACGTGGCTGGCCGACCTGGTGCGCCATCCCGCGATCCTCGACGCGGTCGAGGATGTGCTCGGGCCGAACCTGCTCGTCTGGAGCACGAGCTTCTTCATCAAGGAAGCGCGCGATGCGGCGTACGTCTCGTGGCATCAAGACTCGACCTACTGGGGCCTGAGCGCGCCGGACGTCCTGACCGCGTGGGTCGCCTTCACCGAGGCGACGGTCGAGAACGGCGCGATGCGGATGGTGCCGGGCTCGCACGCCGAGCAGCTCGTCCATCGCGACACCTTCGCGCCGAACAATCTCCTTTCGCGGGGCCAGGAGATCGCGGTGGAGGTCGACGAGGCGCGCGGGGTCGACATCCTCCTGCGCGCCGGGGAGATGTCGCTGCACCACGTACGGATGGTCCACGGCTCGCCCGCCAACCGGTCCAGCGACCGGCGCGTCGGCTTCGCGATCCGCTACATTCCGACCTACGTGAAGCAGATCGCCGGCGAGGGCGACAGCGCGATGCTCGTGCGGGGGGTCGACGACTACCGCCACTTCGCGCCGGAGTATCCGCCCGCAGCGGACCTGGCGCCGGATGCGCGCGCGCACCACGCGGCGGTGCTGGCGGCCTCCGCGAAGATCCTCTACCGCGGCACCGGGGTCGAGCCCTTCAGATAGCGGGCGCTCGGCCCCGGCGCGGCGGTCACGTCGCTCCGAGCTTCACTTGCCCTTGAGCTTCACGTCCTCGTACGGCGCCGAGTAGGCGTGGCCGGGGATCAGCCCGAGCCCCGACTCCTGCACTCGCGGACCCTGGCCGTTGATGAACGCCAGCTCCCAGACCGGTATGACCATCGTCTTCTCGTACACGATCTGTTGGATCCGGTGCAGGAGCGCTTCCCGCTTCTTGCGATCCAGCTCGGCCGCTTGATCTTTGAAGAGCGAGTCGATTTCGGGATAGCTCCCATAGACGTAGGTGCCGCCGGCGACGATGAATGTCTCCAGGCGCGTCGCCGCGTTGCCGAACGCGCCGCTCGCGGTGTAGGCGAGGTTCTTGTATTTCTTGTCGCCGTAGCTTGCCCAGTGGGCCGCGCGCTCCAGTGGTCTCAGCTTGGAGCGGATGCCGATCTGCTGCAGATAGTTCGCGATCGCCTCCTGTACGTTGGCATACGCGACGTCCAGGTAGTAGTCACCGGCGTCGAAGCCGCTCGGGTAGCCGGCCTCGGCGAGAAGCTTCTTGGCCTGCGCGGGGTCGAAGGCATAGGCCGGCGGCTGCCAGTAGAAGTCGAAGGTGCTCGGAATGATGCTGTACGTCAGTCGCGAGTGACCGAGCGTGATGGCATCGTTGATCGCTTTGCGGTCGATCGCCAGGTTGGCCGCCAGCCGCACGCGCCGGTCGTGCCACGGTGATTTCGGATCCCACTGATCGAGCATGCTGACCCACTGCGGCGCCTGGATCACCGCCGGCTTCAGCGTGAGACCCGGAGTCTTCTGCAGCTCCTCGGCGAGCTCGCCGCGGATCGAGTAGACGACGTCGACCTCACCACGCTTCAGCGCGGCCAGGCGCGTGGTCTCGTCGCCGATCACCTTGAAGACCAGCCGCTTGACGTTCGGCGTCTTGCGCCAGTACCCGTCGAACGCCTCCATCACGAGCTCGACGCCGGGCGCGAACGAGACGAACTTGTAGGGGCCGGCGCCGATGGGCGCCTTCTTGAAACCCTCGTCGCCCACCTTCTCGACGTACTTCTTCGGCACGATCCAGCCGGCGCCGCTGGCGGCGGTGTAGAAGGTCATGAAATCGGGCCAGGGATTCTTCAGCCGGAACCTCACGTGCAGCGGATCCGGCGTCTCGACCGCGGCGACGCGGTCCTTGAGGCTCTTCGCCGCCGCGCCCCTGTACCGGTCGAACGAGAACTTCACGTCTTCGGACGTGAGCGGATCACCGTTGTGGAACTTCACGCCCTTGCGCAACGTGAAATCGTAGACGCGGCCGTCGGCGGAGACTTGCCACGATTCAGCCAGGCTCGGCGCGGCGGTGCTGCCGGGCATCGCCTTGGCCATCGCATCGTGGATCGCGTAGAGAACCATGAAGGGCGTGATGATCCCTTGGGTCTCGGCCGGGTCGAACCACGTGGGGGAGAGCGAGATGTGAACGCCCCAGGTCATCTGACCTTCGGGCGCCGCCGCCGCCGGCGCGGCGCCGATGAACACGGCGAGCAGGCCACACGCAAGAACGCGGACAAGTCGCATTGATCGATCTCCTCGAGGACGGCGCGGGTTCATGTCGTGCTCGGGCCTCAGTCCCGCCGGCTGCCGGTGAGGCGCAGCAGCATCAGGAAGAGGTTGATGAAGTCGAGATAGAGCGAGAGCGCGCCGACCACGGCGTACGAGCCGATCTGCCCTTCGGGCAAGGCCAGCGCCATCTGCTTGAGTCGCTGCGCGTCGTACGCGGTCAGACCGGTGAAGACGATGACGCCCACCACCGAGATCAGGAACTGGAGCGCGTCGTTGTGCCAGAACATGCCGAGGATCGAGGCGAGGATGAGCCCGATCAGGCCCATCATGAAGAACTGCCCGGCGCCGGCGAGGCTCCTCTTCGTCGTCGAGCCGAACAGCGCCAGCGCGCCGAACATGCCCGCGGTGACCACGAATGTCATCGTCACCGACTCGCCCGTGTAGGCGAGCAGGATCACCGACAGGGTCACGCCGTTGAGCGCGGAGTAGAGCGCGAAGAGGCCAGCCGCGGTCCCCGGGGCCAGGCGGTCGGCCCGAGCCGACAGGAAGAACACCAGGCCGAGCTCGGCGATGATCACCGCGAAGAACACGAGCCGGTTGCCGACCAGCACCCGGAGAATATCCGGCGAGCCGGCCACCGCGAACGCCACCAGCGCCGTGAGGCCGAGGCCCACCGCCATCCACCAGTAGACTTTCCATAGGAAGGCGGACACGCGATCCGCCGTCTGAACTGAATTCGATGTCCAGGCGTCCATAGACACCCTCCTTGTTCGAGAGTCGAGACACTGCGCCGCCTATTGTACCGAGGCAGGCCTCGTCGCGGGGGAAGCCGCGGCCGGTCAGTTACTGCCGGTGTAGGTGATGCGGTAGATGCGTCCGGCCTTGTCGTCGGAGACGAGCAGGGCGCCGTCGGGCATGACGAGCACGTCCGCGGGGCGACCGGACGCGCTGCTGCCCTTGAGCCAGCCGGAGGCGAATGGCTCGTAGGACGTGGCCCGGCCACCTTCGATCTTCACGAACGACACCCGGTAGCCGATCGGTGTCGACCGGTTCCACGAGCCGTGCTCGGCGATGAAGATGCCGCCGCGATACTTCTCGGGAAACATCCGGCCCGTGTAGAACCGCATGCCGATGGCCGCGACGTGCGGGCCGAGCTCGCGCGCCGGCGGCGTGAACTCGGCGCACGAGCGTCCGGCGTTGTGCTCGGGGTCGCGGATGCCGTTACCGTGGCAGAACGGAAAGCCGAAGTGCTCGCCGACCTTGGTCAGGTGATTCAGCTCGTCCGGCGGTTGATCGTCGCCGAGCCAGTCGCGGCCGTTGTCGGTGAACCACAAGTCGCCCGCGACCGGGTCGAAGTCGAAGCCGACGCTGTTGCGTACGCCCCGCGCGACCACCTCGGGCCGCCCGCCGGCGAGATCCAGCCGGGTGATCGTGGCGTAGAGCGGCCCTGGGGGCGTACAGATGTTGCACGGCGCACCGACCGGGACGTAGAGCTTGCCGTCCGGGCCGAAGGCGATGAACTTCCAGCCGTGGTGCGCATCGGACGGGTACGCGTCACTGACGACCTCGGGCTTGGGCGGCCGCGTCAGATCCCGGCCGACGTCGCGCAGGCGCAGGATCCGGCTCACCGCGGCCACGTAGAGCGCGCCGTCCCGAAACGCGATACCGCTCGGGGAATTGAGCCCGCTCGCCACCACGTGCACCTGCTCCGCGCGATTGTCACCGTCGCGATCGACGACCGCGTACACCTTGCCCTCCGGCCGCGATCCCACGAACACGACGCCGGCCGGCCCGAGCGCCATCTGGCGGGCGCCCGGCACGTCGCCGGCGTACACGGCGATGCGGAAGCCCGTCGGCAGCGCGATCTCGCTCATCTCCGCGGCAGCGCTCGGCAGCATGCCCGCGAAGTATCCGCGATAGAGGCAGCCGACGACGACCAGCGCCGCGAGCGGCACCAGGATCGAGGCGAGGAGCGCGCGCGATCGGCTCATCGCGCCACGCCCGCTGTCGCGCGTCTGTCAGCTCGCATCAACAACCGCGATCACGTTCGCGTCGTCTCCTCGGTTCGATTCTAGCGTGGGGCGCCAGTTTTCGCGGGCGCGACGCGGACGCGCGGTCGCCGCGCGCGAGGTCGCTCAGCGGATCGCGATCGGTGCGACCGTCGAACCTGTCGCTCCCTTGAGCTTGAGCGGTTGCATCACGAACGCGAACTCGTGCACGCGCTTGGCCGCGAGCTCGTCCAGCTTGAGGTTTTCGAGCAAGTGGATGCCATTCACGACGAGCATGATCTGGTGGACCGGCAGCGAGATCTGCGGATCGGGATTCGGCGAGATCTCCACCGGCGCGTTGTCCGAGCCAACCAGCATCGGATCCTGACGCGCGAGCCATTCGGCGGCCGCGACGCCGATACCGGGACAGCCCTTCATGAAGCGCGCGTTGTCCTTCGCCCAGAGCTTGCCCCACCCGGTGTGGACAATCACCGCGTCGCCCGACTGCAACGTGAGGCCCTGCCGCTGCAACGCCTGCTGCAGATCTTGAACCGTGATCTCGTAGTTGTCCGCGAGCATGTCGACGCCCTTGAGCGCCGCGACGTCGATGAGCACGCCGCGCGTGACGAGCGCGCCGACGTTCTCGATGCCGAGCTTGGTGAAGCCGGTGCGCGTGGAGATCTCGTCGAGCTTGAAGCAGTTGTAGAGGCTGTTCTCGATGGTCTGGTGTGCGAAGCCGTCGAACTGCGTGCCCACCTGACCGATCTCGGAGAGCACGACTTCCTCGTTGCTACCGCGGCGGTTGGATTGCGGATTCATGAACGTGCGCTTGGTGTGCATGTCGAAGCGCCGGGTGCTCGAGATCGGCATGTCGGCCGAGAGCACGTGGCCGAGCTCGATCACCTCGCCGGCGCGGATGAGCCGTGTCGCTCGCAGCACGCTCTCGGGCTTCATGTGATTGGCGGATCCGCGCTGATCGCCGGCGCCCCACTTCGAGGGACAGCGCTGGCTGTCGGCCGGGGGACGCCAGGACTGGGCGTTGGCGGACTCGCCAAGCACAACGAGGGTCGCGGCTAAGGCGATACCGGTGACGAGGTAGCGCATGGAGTCCTCCTTTTGGTCGGCGATCGGTCGATCGAGCGCGGTCGTCGCGCGAATGCGGCGCCAAGAATCGGGCTCGCGCGCGCCGATGTCAAGGCCAGCCGATTGACGTCCGACGGCGCGGTCATCGCGGATCCGGACGGCGCCGCCGGCCGTTCTTCGAGGTGCCGATCGTCGGCCCGTTGGCCCGAGGAGCTGAGCTTCTAGCGCCGCGCCACCGCCGAATGCTCAGTGCGCCAGGCTGGGGGCCGGCATGACGGCCGGCTCACGATGTGGCGGACGGAAGGTGACCGCGATCGCCACAGCACCCACGCCGATGGCGGCCGAGCCCACGTAGAGCCAGAAGTAGCCGCCCAGATTGTCGTAGAGCCATCCTCCGGCCCACGGTCCGAGAGCCATCCCCAGGGTGGACACGAAGCCGACCGCGCCGAAGACCGTCCCCATGATGCGCGCACCGAAGTATTCGCGGACCAGAATCGCGTAGAGCGGCATCACCCCGCCGTAGGAGAACCCGAACACCACCGCCGCGCCGTAGAACTGCCAGAGCTCGCTGGTCGCGAGGTAGAAGGTGATGGCGACGGCCTGGAGCGCGAGACCGCCGAGCAGCACGCGCTTGGCCCCTACCCGATCGGCGACGAGTCCGCAGAGGATCTTGCCGCTCAGCGAGGCGAGGCCGGCCACGCTGATCACCGTGGCCGCGGCCATGGCCGGCACGCCGTGGTCGATCGCATGCGTGACCATGTGGAAGATCGGGCCGGAGTGTGCGGCGCAGCACGCGAAGTACGTGAACGCGATCGCGGCGAACTGCGGCGTGCGAAACGCCTGCGCCACGGTGAGCCCCGGCTCCTCCGCGAGGGACGCGCCAGGACCGCTCTCGCTGGCGCTGGCTGATGGCTCACGCACGAGAAACGCGGCGGGAATGATCAAGAGCCACGCCAGGTCGCCGATCACGAGCATGGCCGTACGCCAGTCGTAGTTGCTGATGATCCAGCGCGCGAGCGGCGCCGTCGTGGTCGAGCCGAGGCCGAGCCCCGCGGAGACCAGCGCGACGGCGAGGCTCCGGTTGCGCGTAAACCAGCGCGTCGTCGTCGCGGTCAGCGGGGCATAGAGGCTACCCGCCGCGAAGCCGACCAGCACGCCGAAGAAGAGCTGGAACGCGAGGAGCGACGTGGCGCGGCTCGCCATCACGGTGCCGGCGCCGATCAGGACGCCGCCGAGCAGCACGACGGTCCGCGTGCCGAGCCGGTCGGAGACCGCGCCCCACACGAATGAGCCGACGCCCATGCACAGGAAGTTGAGCAGGGCGGCCGTCGAGATACCCGTGCGCGACCAGCCGGCGTCGGCGGACATCGGCTGCAAGAAGACTCCGAGCGAAAACATCGCGCCGAAGCCGACGCACGTCACGACCATGGCCGCCGCGACGATCACCCACCCGTAGAAAATCCTGGACGACGACATCGACATTGGTCCCCTAGCCTCCGGCCATGGCTCCGACGATCAGAAACGGCTCCGCGCCGGTCGCGACCGCTTCGGGCAGCAGATCGTCGGGAGAATCCTGCGACAGATCTTGCTCGCAGGCGAAGAACCGCACGAACGCTCGGCGCTCGTGCGTGACCTGGTCGCGGATCGTGCCGCGCAGCATCGGATAGCCCGCTTCGAGCGCGTCGAGCACCGAGCGCGTCGTGGCCTTGCCCTCGATCTCGACCGTCACCTCCCCGGTGACCTGCGCGAGGGTCCGCAGATGAGCCGGCAGCACCACCCGGATCATGACAAGGTCTGCGCCTCGACCGAAACCACCGCCGGGAGATCGCGAACGATCGCGGTCCAGCTGTCGCCCGCGTCGGCCGAGCCGTAGACCTGGCCCCCGCTGGTCCCGAAATAGATGCCGCACGGATCGAGCGCGTCGACGGCCATCGCGTCCCGCAGCACGTTGACGTAGCAGTGACTCTGGGGCAGGCCCTTCGTGAGCGCCTCCCACTCCTGACCGCCGGTCCGGCTCCGGTAGACGCGGAGCTTGCCGTCGGGCACGTAGTGCTCGGAGTCGCTCTTGATCGGCACGACGTAGATGGTGTTGGGCTCGTGCGCGTGCACGTCGATCGGGAAGCCGAAGTCGGTCGGCAGGTCACCGCCGACGTCCTTCCACGACTCGCCGGCGTCGTCGCTGCGCATGACGTCCCAGTGCTTCTGCATGAACAGCACGTTCGGTCGCGAGGGATGCATCGCGATCCGATGCACGCAGTGGCCGAC
>Ga0075423_10000351_pt1 | contig 35914 bp, 42 predicted proteins | sample SoiMethybrSBSTD2_FD_80114 | JGI IMG/M metagenome (GOLD analysis project Ga0075423, IMG submission 80114) | Bulk soil microbial communities from a Populus tree surrounding site in Tennessee, USA - Soil MetaG P. TD hybrid SBSTD2 | ecosystem: Environmental > Terrestrial > Soil > Tree plantation...
CACGTCGTCCAGGTCGTGATGCTCGATCTCGAGCGCCTGGAGCCGCAGCTGGATCTGCGAGCGCTCTTCTTCGGTCAGTGGAAGGTCGGTCACCCGGGTCCGTCACGCTCCGTGAAAGTCCCGATCGGACCGTCCATCCTATCGCTATGTCAGTAGGCCGTCGAGGCCTTGAAATACTGCGCGCGGTCGATGGAGCGCACGGTGACGCTTCTCACCTGCGCCCCGCGCAGCACCCTGAGCGGGACCTCGACGCCGGCGGCGCCGCGCGACCAGATCCGCGAGTAGAACTCCGCGAGGCTGTGCACCTCGTCGCCGGCCACCGTCAGCACGATGTCGTCGGCGCGCAGCCCGGCGCGCTCCGCCGGCCCGCCCGGAGAAACGCGCGACACGAAAAGGTGGCCGCGGACTTCGTCGGTGCTGACCCCGAGCCAGGGCCGCGCCGGTCCCTTGCGCCGGCCGCTCGCGATGAGATCCGGCAGGATCGGCTTCAGGAGATCGATCGGCACGAACATGTTGCCGGGCGTCTGGGCGCCGCCCTGGCCGTCGGCGTCCGCGACGATCAGCGAGCCGATGCCGAGAAGCTCGCCCTTCGGCCCGATGAGCGGCGCGCCCGACCACTCGGGCACCGCCGGATGGGTGAAGATCGCCGACTCGAGCATGTACTCCCACCCGCCCGAAAATCGGCGGCGCGAGACCACGCGCACGATGCTCGCGCCCTCGCGCCCCGGCGCGCTGATCACCATGGCCGGGTCGTTCTCGCCGAGCGACGCCGAATCGCCGAGCGCGAGCGGCGTGCCGCCGGGCGGGGCGGAGAGCTTGAGCAGCCCAAAGCCGGAAGCGTGATCGAACGCCGCCAGGGTGGCCGGCACCGTGCGGCCATCGGACGAGGTCACTTCCACCGACTCTGCCTCCATGACGAGGTAGCCGATGGTCAGCACGTACTGCTCGCGGATCAGGGCACCGGTTCCGCGTCGCTGCGTGCCGAGAGTGGCGGCGCTGCGCGCGCCCGAGGCGACCTTCGAGCTCACCCCCACGACCGCCGAGAGCGTTTCCTCCGCGCTGGGTTGCGCAAACGCCGTCGAGGCGGCGAGCGCCAGGGTCGCGACGAGTGTCCGCATAGGACCTCCTACGCCGGCCATCATGCGCCTCGTGGCCCCCGGACCGCAACTGTGTTGAACTAGCGCCAACGCAACCTCGCGAGCGCATGCGATGCCCAAGCTCCTGGCCTACCTACCCTGCGAGAAGGTCGTCATCGAGGAAGAGTCCAGGAACATCTCGGTGCTGTCGATCCTCGAGACGGTCAACGTGACGCTCGCGCGCGGCGCGCCGGCCCCGGCGCAGAACGCGTCGATCGGCATGGCGTGGGCCATCTTCACGCTGTGGCAGAAGGAAAAGGGCGAGTCCGGCGAGTTCGAATCGAAGTCGATATTCGTCTCGCCGGCCGGGGAACTGCTCGCGGAGACGCCGGCCGCGAAGCTCGGCTTCGGCACCAACACGCGCCAGCAGGTCGTCAATCGCATGGCGAGCTTCCCGGTCGGGACGCCGGGCGCGTGCCTGCTCAAGCTGATGGTGAAGACGACGCGCGAGAGCGACTATCGCGAGCTCGCCAGCGTGGTGGTCATGGTGCGCCACACGCGGGCGTAGCCGCAATGCGGATCGTGAGCTGGAATGTGCAGTGGTGCCGCGGCGTCGACGGCGTCGTCGATCCGGCGCGCATCGCCGCCGAGCTCAAGCGCATCGCCGATCCCGACGTCGCGTGCCTGCAGGAGATCGCATCGGGATTTGCCGACCTCTCTGGAAGCCGCGGCGAAGATCAGCCCGACGCCCTCGCACGCGCGCTTCCGGCTTACGAGGCCGTCGTCGGCTGGGGCGTCGACGTTCCCGGCGCCGGGCGCGCGCGAAAGCGCTTCGGCAACGTGATCCTGTCGCGCCTGCCGCTCGGTCGGGCGCGGCGTCATTCGCTGCCCTGGCCGCCCTCGCCACGCGAGCCGAGCATGCCGCGCGTCGCCGTCGAAGCGATCGTAGACGCGCCGATCGGAATGCTGCGGATCGTGAGCACGCACCTCGAGTACTACAGCGCGGAGCATCGCGCCGCGCAGATCGCGCGGCTCGCGGCGCTGCAGGTCGAGTGGCTCGCCGAACGCAAGCCGGTCGACGAAAAGGGACCATTCCGCTCGCAGCCGAGCCCGGCCGGCACGATCGTCTGCGGCGACTTCAACCTGCCGCCCGACGATCCGCTGCACCGGCAGATTCTCGATGCCGGCTTCGTCGATGCGTGGGAAGCGCTGCACCCGGCCGCGCCGCACCCGCCCACGTTCCGGCTGCACGAGCGCGACGAGGGCGAATCGCCGTATTGCTGCGACTACGTCTTCGTCACGCCCGACCTCGTGCCGCGCCTGCGCTCGATCCGCATCGACGCGGCCAACCGCGCGTCCGATCACCAGCCGGTGACAGTAGAATTGGGGTAATCATGGCGTTCCGGGTAGAGAAGCTTGCAGATGCCCTCGGCGCAGAGGTCAGCGGAGTCGATCTGTCACAGCCCATCGCGCCGCGGACCTTCGATGAGATTCGAGGCGCGTGGCTCGAGCACCTCGTGCTGCGCTTCCGCGGCCAGAAGCTCTCCGACCCGCAGCTCCTCGCGTTCAGCAGGCACTTCGGCGAGCTCGACCCGACGGGGCCCAACCCTTATGGCAAGCCGTTCCTCGCCCAGCATCCCGAGATGAATGTCATCTCCAACATCAAGAACGACGGCGTGCCCATCGGCGGGCTGGGCGACGGCGAGGCGATCTGGCACGCCGATATGACGTACGTCGAGACGCCGCCGATGGGCGCGATCCTGTACGCGCTCGAGGTGCCGCCTTCGGGCGGCGACACGTACTGGGCCAACATGTACGCGGCGTACGAGGCGCTTCCGGCGCGACTGAAAAGGCGCATCGACGGTCGGCAGGCGGTCCACGACGCGACCTACAACAGTGCCGGAATCATGCGCAAGGGCTACAAGGAGGTCACCGATCCACGCGAGGCGCCCGGCGCGCGGCATCCGCTGGTGCGCACGCATCCGGAGACCGGACGGCCGTGCCTGTTCCTCGGGCGCCGGCGCAACAGCTACGTCGTCGGCCTCGATCTCGCCGAGAGCGAAGCGCTGCTCGACGAGCTTTGGGCGCACGCCACCCGGGCCGAACATACGTTCCGACAGCAATGGAAAGTCGGCGATCTCATCATGTGGGACAACCGCTGCACGCTGCATCGGCGCGATCCGTTCGATCCGGAGGCGCGCCGGCTGATGCACCGCACGCAGATCAAGGATGCGCACTCAAGCCGCGCGGCGGCCCGCGGCTGACGACCTGCCGCCCCTCTCAATCGAGCGCGTCGAGGTGTTCGGCGTCGCGGTGCCGCTCGTCGGCCCGGGATTCAAGAATGCGTACCTCACCAAGACCGTTCAGAAAAGCGCGCTGGTCCGAATCACTGCGTCCGGCGGAGCGATCGGGCTCGGCAACATCGATCCGTCGCCCGGCTACTCCGCCGAAAGCATCGAAGCGTCGCTCGCGGCCCTGCGCGAGCAGCTCGCGCCCTGCGTGCAGGGCCTCGATGCGGCGAATATCCACAGGCTGAATGCGCGCCTCGACGCCGCGGTGTCCGGGTTCCTCGACGCCAAGGCCGCGATCGAGATGGCGTGCGTCGATCTCACCGCGCGCGCGCTCGGCATCCCGGTCCACGCCTATCTCGGCGGCGCGGTCAAGGACCGCCTGACCTTCAACGCCTGGATCGGCATCGTCTCGCCGCAGGAGGCGGCGGCGGAAGCGTGCAAATGGTTCGAGCGCGGCTTTCGCTCGGCGAAGATCAAGGTCGGCGGCGGCATCGCGGCCGACCGCGAGCGGGTGCGCGCGGCGCGCGAAGCCGTGGGCAGCGGCATGGCCCTGCGCATCGACGCCAACGCCGGCTACGACGCCGAGACCGCGATCAGGCTGCTGCGCCTCGTGGAGCCATTCGAGCTGCAGCTCTTCGAGCAGCCGGTGCCGGCGGAAGACCTCGCCGGGATGGCGCGCGTGCGCCGCGAAGCAGGCGGCGTGCCGATCATGGCCGACGAGTCGGTCCTCGACCACGCGAGCCTCGTCGCCGTGATCCGCGCGCAGGCAGCCGATATCGTCAAGCTCAAAGTGATGAAGCAGGGGGGATTCCTTCGCACGGCGGCGATGCTCGCCACGGCGCAGGCCGCGGGCATCCGCTGCGTGATCGGGCACGGGTTCGGCCTCGGCGTGAACACGATGGCCGAGATCATGCTCGCCGCCACCAGCGCGAACGTGATCGACGGGCTCGAGTGCGTCGGACCGCTCAAGACCGCGGACGATATCGTCGCCGAGAGGATCGATCTGGGCTCCGGCGCGCTAGCGCTTCCGCCGGGGCCGGGTTTGGGCGTTGCGCTCGACGAGGCGAAGCTTGCGCGCTTCCGCTTTGCATAACCGCCTTCTCCAGGCACTGTTCGCTGCTGCGATGCTCGCCGCGGCGCAGGCGCTCGCTCAAAGCTATCCCACGCGCCCAGTGCGGATGCTGGTGCCCTTCGCGCCCGGCGGAACCGCCGACATCGTCGCGCGCCTCGTCGGCGCGAGGCTCGCCGAAGATCTGGGGCAGCCCGTGCTGGTGGAGAACCGCGGCGGCGCCGGCGGAACGATCGCCACCGCCCTGCTCGCCAAGTCGCCGGCCGACGGCTATACGCTGATGACGATGCATCAGGGGTTGGCCTTTAATGCCGCGCTCTACAGCGATCTTCCCTACGACACCCTGCAAGACCTCGCGCCGATCGCCTACCTCGGCGCCACGCCGAACGTGCTCGTGGTGACGAACGCGCTTCCGGTGCGAACGCTGGGTGAATTCCTGGACTATGCGCGCCGCAATCCCGGCCGCATCGCGTACGGCTCGGGCGGCGTCGGCAGCGCCGGGCATCTCCCGGTGGAGCTGCTGCAGTCGGTCACCGGAACGCGGCTCACGCATGTGCCCTACAAAGGGTCCGGCCCGGCGCTGACGGATCTCGTCGGCGGGCAGATCCAGGCGATGGTGGCGACGATGCCGGCGGCGATGCCATTCGTGAAGAGTGGCAAGGTGCGCGCCATCGCCACCTCGGGCGCGCAGCGCTCGCCCGCCCTGCCGGAGCTTCCGACGCTCGCCGAAGCAGGCGTAACGGGTTACGAGTACATGCCCTGGTACGGCATTTTCGCGCCGGCCGCGCTGCCGCAGCCGATCGCCGCGCGCCTGAGCGGAGCGGCCGCCAAGGCAATCTCGGAACGGCAGGTGCGCGAGCGGCTCGCTCAGCAGGGAATCGAATACCGGGAGATGACGCGCGAGCAATTCGCGGAGCTGGTGCGCGCCGACGTGGCGAAATGGGGCAAGTTCATCCGCGACGCCGGCGTGCGCGCGGAGTGATCGTCAGCGCCTCGATTCGATCAGCGCCCGCAGCGCCTCGATTCGTTTCCGGTTGACGCCGAAGTCGCGCCGCCCGAGGCGCGAGCACGAGCGCACCTGCAGCAGCTGCCCGTCGAAGAAGAGCTCCACGTCATCGACGTAGCGCAAGAGCGGGGTGCGGAATTCCGCGTAGAGATAGTTTTCTTTTTCTTCAATGATTTTGGTGCGCGGAAGCGACTCGATCACGCCGCGTGCAGCGGCGATGCTGCCGCGGATCGGCGCGATGTAGTGCTCGGAGTCGGAGGAATCCGCCTGCGACGACACGCAGTTCGGCGAGCGCTTGCACGGCGCTAGGCGGCCGTCGCGCACGCCGAGGTTGCCCGGGCGCTTCCAGGAGAACACGCGGCCGATGCTACCATCGCGGCTCCGACACACGCGGAGGCGCAATGCAGATCCTCTCGTCGCAGCACCTGGCGGAACTGTTGATGGGCATCGCGCGCGCGCAGGCGGCGATCGTGCAGGCCATGGAAACCGAGAGCGCCGGGTTCCGGAGCGCCCGCGCGGTGCCGGCGGCGCAGAATATGGCGCATCTGCTCGACCATCCCGAGCCGACGCTGGTCGACCTGCCGGTGCGCATCCTCCTCGCGAGCCTCGGGCGCGCCGGGCCCGACGCCGCGGCGATCGTCAAGGACCTCGAGCGGCTGGTCGTAGGGCGCCCGGCCGACGGCTCTCCCGGCCCCGACCTCGACTTCAGCAAGGCGTCCTGAAGCGCCTCAGAAGTCCTTCGGCTCCGGCGGGAAGACCGGCTTGCGCTTCTCGCGGTGCGAGGCGACCCCTTCCTTCGCCTCGGGCCCGGTGAAGCCGAGCACCTCGAGCGCGAGCGACGCGTCGAACGCCGGCCCCGCCATCCGCAGCCAGTTGTTGAGCGAGTACTTGGTCCAGCGCAGCGCGGTCTGCGCGCCCGCGGCGAGCTCGCGCGCCACCTCCAGCGCCTTAGCCTGCAGCTCCGATTCCTCGCAAGCGAGCGAGATCAGGCCGAGGCGCTCGGCCTCCTCGCCGCTGATGGTCTTGCACGTGAGAAGGTAATACTTCGCCTTGGCCATGCCGCAGAGAAGCGGCCAGACGATCGCCGCGTGGTCGCCCGCGGCCACGCCGAGCCGCGTATGACCGTCGATGAGGCGGGCGGTGCGCGCAGCGATCGAGATGTCGGCGAGGAGGCCCGCGACCAGGCCCGCGCCGACAGCGGGTCCGTGGATCGCCGAGACGATGATCTTCGAGCAGTTGATCATGTTGTAGACGAGGTCGCGCGCCTCGCGCCACACCCGCGCCCGCAGGTCGAAGTCCTGCGTCATCTTCTCGACCATCGCGAGGTCGCCTCCGGCAGAGAAACCCTTGCCGGCGCCGCGCAGGATCGCGACGCGCGCCTGCGGGTCGCGGTCCACATCCAGCCAGATGCGCGCCATCTCGGCGTGCGCGTTCTCCGTCGCCACGGCGAGCTTGCCCTCCTCGCCCATCGCGATCTCGAGGATGCCGGGCTCGAGCAGGCGAACCTTCAAGTCCTTGTAGGCGGAATAGTCCATCGGCTCATTCTACAATCGCGACTTGCGCACCCCTGACGAGCGATTCGCCGATCTTCCGGGCTTTCCCTGCGCGCCGCGCTACCTGCAGTGGCGCGATTGGCGCGTGCATTATGTCGACGAAGGAACCGGAAGCCGCACCTGGCTGTGCCTGCACGGCGAGCCGACCTGGTCGTATCTATACCGGCGGATGATGCCGGTACTGCTGAAGGACGGCGGCCGCTTCGTCGCGCCCGACTTCATCGGATTCGGCCGCTCGGACAAGCCGGCGGACGAGGCGATCTACAGCTTCGCCTTTCACCGGGCGTTCCTCCTGGACGTGATTGAAAGGCTGGACCTGAAGAACATCACACTGGTGGTGCAGGACTGGGGCGGGCTGCTCGGTCTCACGCTGCCGATGGAGATGCCCGAGCGCTTCGAGCGCCTGCTGATCATGAACACCGCACTCGCCGGCGGCGACCAGCCGCTCAGCGAAGGCTTCCTCGCGTGGCGGGCGTATGTGGCGCGAACACCGGACCTGCCGTGCGGCAAGCTCATGTCGCGAACCTGTCCTCATCTGACACCGCAGGAGGCTGCCGCCTACGACGCACCTTTCCCGGACGCGCGCTACAAAGCCGGCGCGCGTCGCTTCCCGCAGCTCGTGGCGGAGCACCGCGAAGATCCCGGCGCCGACATCGCGCGCAAAGCAAGGCAATGGTTGAGCGATACCTGGCGGGGAGAAAGCTTCATGGCAATCGGCGTCAAGGATCCGGTGCTCGGCTTGCCGGTCATGACCGAGCTTCGGAAATGGATTCGCGGCTGCCCCGAGCCGTATCGGGTGGAGAACGGCGGCCACTTCCTCCAGGAGTGGGGCGACGAAGTCGCCGCAGCCGCGTTGAAGCACTGGAGCTGAAAATGGTCACCTACGACGACATCGCCGCCGCGCACGAGCGCATCAAGCCGCACGCGCGGCGCACCCCGGTCATGACTTCGCGCCAGGTCGACGAACTTACCGGCGCTCGCGTGTTCTTCAAGTGCGAAAACCTGCAGCGCATGGGCGCGTTCAAGTTCCGCGGCGCCTACAACGCGCTTTCCCGGCTGTCCCCGGATGAGAAGCGCCGCGGGGTGCTCGCCTTTTCGTCGGGAAATCATGCGCAGGCGGTCGCGCTCGCCGGCACGCTGCTCGGGATCAAAACCACCATCGTCATGCCGGAAGATGCGCCCAGAGTGAAGCTCGAGGCCACGCGAGGCTACGGCGGCGAGGTCGTCACCTACCGCAAGGGCGAAAATCGCGAGGAAGTATCAAAAAAGCTCTCTCAAGAACGGGCTTTGACGCTCATTCCCCCGTTCGACCACCCGCACATCGTCGCCGGCCAGGGCACCGCGGCTAAGGAGCTGATCGAAGACGCCGGGACGCTCGACGTGCTGCTCGTGCCATGCGGCGGCGGGGGATTGATCTCGGGCTGCGCGATCGCGGCGCGGCAGCTTTCTCCGGACTGCCGGGTGATCGGCGTCGAGCCGGCGGCCGGGGACGACGCGACCCGTTCTTTCAAAGAGAAAAGGCTCGTGAAAATCGAAGTGCCGGATACCATCGCGGACGGCGCGCGCACCACTTCGCTCGGCGCCATCACCTTCCCGCTGGTGCTGAAGTACGTGAGCGACATGCTCACCGTGAAGGACGAGGAGCTGCTACGGACGATGTTCTGGCTCTGGGAGCGAATGAAGATCGTGGTGGAGCCCACCGGCGCGCTCGCCGCCTGCGCGGTTCTTCAGAGGAAAATCGAACTACACAAGCTGCGCGTGGGCGTGGTGCTATCCGGCGGGAACGTCGACCTTAGCTGGGCGGCTGCGCAGATAGACAAGCGCTAGGGCCGCCGATCCCAGGAGCGTGGCGCCGAGCTGAACGTCCAGGCGCGGCACGATCGTGCCGGCGCAGCACGCCGCAAGCACGAGGCGCGGCAGCCAGGGAATGTCGCGCTCGCCGAGCAGGCCGTGCAGCGCGTACGAGGCGAACACGGTGCACGCGGTGCCGAAGAACGTGGCGATCACGATGTTGGCGAGGCCGCCCTCGAGCGTGAGACCCGGGTTGAAGAGGAAGAAGAACGGCACCACGAAGCCGCCGATGGCGAGCTTCACGGCGTAGCCCCCGATTGCGACCGGGTTGACGTTGGCGATCGCGGCGGCCGCGAAGTTCGCCACCGCCACCGGCGGCGTCACGGCCGACAGGCAGGCGTAGAACAGCATGAAGAGATGCACCTGGAACTCGGGCAGGTTGAACTGGCGCAGGATCGGCGCGAGCAGCGCCGCGCCCATGATGTACACCGCGGGCGTCGGCATCCCCATGCCGAGCAGGATCAGAAACGCTCCGGAGAGGAGCAGCGCCGGAACGAGCATCCCGCCCGACAGCGCATTGATCATCAGACTGAACTTTCCCGCCAGCGCGCTGATCTCGATCGCGCCGGTCACGGCGCCCGCCGCCGCGACCGCCCCGACGAGCGGCACGACCTGGGTGATGGTCTCGGTGCAGCAAGCGACGAAGCGCCGCGGCCCGATCGCGCTGGGGCGGTGGAACCAGGAAAGGACGATCACCGCGGCGGTGGAGCCCGCCGCGACGTACACCGGCGTGTAGCCGTCGAGCAGCAGCCACATCATGGCGCCGATCGGCAGGAGATGGCGCCAGCCGCGCGCGATCCCGACATGCAGCGGCACGATCTGGTCGGCGGGCATCGGCGGCTCGCGGTTACGCACCGCCTCGTTGTGCACCAGGATGTAGATCGCTACGTAGTACAGGATCGAAGGGATCCACGACGCCGCGACGATCGTGGCATAGGGGATGTTGGTGATGTCCGACATGATGAACGCCACCGCGCCCATCACCGGCGGCAGCATCGCTCCGCCGCTCGAGGACGTCGCTTCGATCGCCGCCGCGCGCGCCGGCGGCACGCCCTGCCGGATCATGATGGGAATCGTGAGCGGTCCGGTGGTGGCCACGTCCGCGGTCGGGCTGCCCGAGACGGAGCCGTAAAGTCCGCTCGCGGTGACGCATGCCTTGGCCGCGCCACCGCGCATGCGCCCGGTCACCGCGCTCGCCAGGTCGAAGAAGAGCTGGCCCCCGCCCGCCTTGTTGTAGAAGTTGCCGAACAGCACGAACAGGAACGCGTAGCTCGCCGCCACCTCGAGCGGCGCGCCGAAGATGCCGTCGGGCTGGATCGTCATCATCTCGATGAAGTAGACGATGCCGAAGTTGTCGTGCCGCAGCGGCCCGGGCATGTACGAGCCGAACACCGTGAACACGAGCAGCACGACGAGCAGCGTAGTCAGGCCCCAACCAGTGCTGCGCCTGCACAGTTCCACGACCAGGAACACGAGCGTCAGACCGACGGCGATGTCCCAGACCGTCGGCTGGGTGAAGCCCCGGCTCCAGTGGAGAAAGCGGTCATTGAGGACGATGTAGTAGAGGCCCACCGCGAGCGAGGCGCCAGCGAGCACGACATCGGTCCACGCGAGGCGCCTGCGCCAGGGTCCCGCAGTGGTCGTCAGGAACGCGATCGGAAACGTGATCGCGACGAAGATCGCGATATCGAGATGGAACTGCGACGTGAAGGCGCGCGCCCACCCGGCGAACGGAAGGAGCAAAGGTAGATGGAAATGCGTCGCAAGCCAAAGCGCAGCGTTGCCCGTGAGCGTGGCGATTGCGCCGATCCACAGCACATAGAGCGCCGCCGCGACCGATCCGGCCCGGATGACGACGTCCCAGGCGCCGCCGGGACGGTGCCGCCTGCCCTCCCAGCTCAGCAGGCGCAAGGCGTTACTTCACCAACCCCTTCTCCTTGTAGTAGCGCAGCGCCCCGGGATGATAGGGCAGCGCGGCGGGATTGGTCGCCATGTTCGCCGTGGTGAAGGAGGTCTTGAGCGAACCGCCGATCGCCTGCACGCGAGCCTCGTTCTCGGCGATGGCCTTCACGTACTTGTAGACCACCTCGTCGGGCACGTGGCTGCCGGCGAGGAGCGCCACCCATTGCCGCACCGTCGGGTATTCCTTCTCCATGAACGGATAGGTTCCGACCGGAACCATGTCGGCCTTGAAGTTGAACGCGTCGGCGGCCTTCTGGATGGTCGCCCGGTCGCCGTCGATCCACAGCAGCGGCCGCTTGCTGGCAACGTCCTTCACCAGCGCGTCGCCGAGGTTGCGCGCGTTCATGAACACGTCGGCCTTGTCGTCGACGATCGCGTCGAGCCCGATCGAGCTGTTGCCCAGGACGTAGCTGCCGCCCCACTTCTCGATGTCGTTGATGCTGAAGCCGTAAGCCTTCATCACCTCGTAGGGCGCGCCGATCGTGGTCTGCGGGTTGTCGGGGCGGTTGATCGCGAGGCGCATGCGCGGCTTTTTGCTTGCGATGTCGGCCCAGCTCTTGATGCCGTTGGCGTCGGCCCATTCCTTCGTCATCAGGAAATGGATGAACTGGTTGTCGTACAGCATCATCACGTAGCTGAACTTGCCCTTGAGCGGCTTCGTGTATGGCGACCGGCCCTCGTTCGCGAGACGGACCTCGGTTCCGGTCGCCGTGGCGGTGAAGTCGGCCTGATGCTCGGCGATGGCGAGCACGCCGCCACCGGGCGAATTGGGCTTGAACGAGATCGACGAGCCCGGATAGACTTCGCGCACGACGGCGTTCAGGCCCTCGACCATGGTGCGCGGATAGCCGCTCGGCGTGGCGCCGGTGACGGTGGCGTTGACCGGCTTCCTGTCGTTGAAGTCTGCGGCGGCCGGAAACGCCACAAGCAAGGCCACCGCGGCGAGGGCGCGTGCGAAATCCATTCGAGTCTCCTCCAGCAATCGGTTTACTTGCGCTTCTTGCCGCGTCCGGCCTTCTTGGCCTTCTTGGCCTTCTTCGCTTTCCTGGCAGCCTTGGCCTTCTTCCTGGGCTTGCCGATCTTCCTCACCGGCTCGCCCGGCTGCGGGAACTGCAGCACCGCGTTCTTGAAAAGCTGAACCAGGCCGAGCACCGCCGCGGCTTCCGAAGGATAGAGCGCCTCGGTGCGCACCAGCAGTTCCTCGTGTTTGTCCGGGTGGTACATCTCCGCGAGGTATTTCCCGGACGCTTGATCCAGCACGAATTCGACGCGGAATTGGGCCATGCCGCTATGATGGCATAGATGATTCCGAAAGAGATGCGCGCCGTCGAGATCGCGAAACCCGGCGGCCCCGAGGTGCTGAAGTCCGTCGTGCGTCCGGTGCCGACGCCGAAGGCGAACGAAATCCTCATCAAGGTCGCGGCCGCAGGCGTGAACCGCCCGGACGTCCTGCAGCGCAGCGGAAACTACCCTGTTCCGCCCGACGCGTCCGATCTGCCGGGGCTCGAAGTCGCCGGTGAAGTGGTCGCCACGGGTTCATCGGCAAGAACTCATAAGCCGGGCGACCAGGTGTGCGCGCTGGTGCACGGCGGCGGCTACGCCGAGTATTGCGTCGCACCCGAAGTGACCGCGCTGGCGCTGCCGAAAGGCTGGTCGCTCACGGAAGCGGCTTCGCTCCCGGAAACCTTCTTCACCGTCTGGGGGAACGTCTACGACCGCGCCAGGCTCGCGCCCGGCGAGTCGCTGCTGGTACAGGGCGGCACGTCAGGCATCGGCGTGAGCGCGATCCAGATGGCGAAGGCCACCGGCAACCGCGTGTTCGCGACCGCAGGCTCGGACGAGAAGTGCGCCGCCTGCGTACGCCTCGGCGCCGACAAGGCGATCAACTACAAGACGCAGGACTTCGCCGCGGAGATCAAGGCCGCCACCGGCGGCAAGGGCGTCAACGTGATCCTCGACATGGTCGGCGGCGACTACGTGCCCAAAGAGCTGAAAAGCCTCGCCGACGACGGGCGGCTCGTGTTCATCGCCTTCCTGCGCGGCCACAAGAGCGAGCTCGACATCAACGAGGTCATGCGCCGTCGCCTCACGATCAGCGGCTCGACATTGCGACCGCGGCCGGTCGAGTTCAAGGGCGCCATCGCCAGGAGCCTTCGCGAGAAGATCTGGCCGCTCATCGAGGCGGGCAGGATCCGGCCCGAAATCTACAAGACCTTTCCGCTCGGCGAGGCGGCCGAGGCGCATCGGCTGATGGAGACCTCGCAGCACATCGGCAAGATCGTCCTCACCGTCCAATAAAATCTCTTCTACCGTCTAGCGCTTGCCGGCCTCCTGCCTCAGCCAGACCACGAATTCCGCGACTTCCGGCCGCCCTTCGGCGCTCTTTGAGACCACCGCGTAGTAGGCGCGCGACGGATCGGCGCTGCTCTTGAACGGCGCGACGAGCTCGCCCGAGGCGATGAGGTCCTTCACCAGGGGGCTGCGGCCGAGCGCCACGCCGTGGCCCGCGATCGCCGCCGGGATGATCTGCTCGTAGCCGGAAAACGAAAGCGTGCCCGCGGGACGCAGGTCGGCGATGCGCTCGACCTCGAGCCAGGTTTTCCAGTGCAGCCAGGGATGGCGTCCCTCCGGGTCGTCGTATTGCAGCAGGCAGTGGTAACGCAGATCCTGCGGCTCGCGCAGCGGCTTCGACTTGTCCTTCAGGAGCTTCGGGCTGCAGACCGGAAAGACGCGCTCGCCCATCAGGCGCACGGCGTTCGAGCCGGCGAGCGACGCCGGGCCGTGGCGGACGGCGACGTCGAGGCCGTCGCGATCGAGATCCTGAACCCGCGTCTCGGCCATGATGCGCACGTCGACCCCTGGGTGCGTGCGCGTGAACCCCGCAAGACGCGGAATGAGCCACAGTGCGGCGAAGGAGTTCGTGGTCGTGACTGATAGTCCCTTCTTGCCTGCCTGGGTGCGCAGTTGCTCGGTCGCCGCACGCATCGTGGTCAGCACCTGGGCTGCAGACGCGTAGAACGATTTTCCGGCGCCGGTGAGCGCGAGCGCCCGGTGGCGCCGCTGGAAGAGCTCGACGCCGAGCTGCTCCTCCAGCTCCTTGATCTGGCGGCTCACCGCCGACTGGGTGAGGAAGAGCTCCTCGCCCGCCTTGGTAAAGGAGAGGTGCCGCGCCGCCGCCTCGAACCCCACGAGCAGGTCGAGCGCCGGTAATGCATTCCTATTTCTCATGCGTCACTTGAGAATTCACCGTTTGAGCATACCGCGGACAGCATGCATCCTACGCATACCAAACGCAAGCCTAAAGGAACCGGAACATGCAGATCGAGCTCGGATCGGGAGCGGTAAGGCTGGGCCCCAACCAGACCCTCAAGGTGGTCGATGGCGCAGGCAGCACGGTGTGCGCGCTCCAAGGCACCCTGTGGGTCACCGAAGAGAACCAGCTGCGCGACATCGTGCTCACGCCGGGCGGCTGCTATCGGCTGCGGCATCCGGGAATCGCGCTGGTGAATTCGCTCGGCGGCGAAGCCGCCGTCAGCCTCAGCTGAAAGGACTGCACATGCAACCCCTCACTTTCGATGCATACGTTCGCAATCCCGAGCTCGGACAGGCGCTGATCCGCCAGGCGCGCCGTGAGCGCGCCGAAGCCATCCATTGCTTCATCGTCGAACCGATCAAGTCGCTCTTTACGCGCGGCCACCGCCATGCCACTCGTACGCATCTCGCTGCTGCGCGGTAAGCCCGAGGGATTCGGCCGCAAGGTCGGCGGCGTGGTCTACCGGGCGATGAGAGAGACGCTCAACGTGCCGGACAAGGACAACTTCCAGCTCCTCAGCGAGCACGCGCCCGAGAGCCTGGTGTACGACCCGAGCTACCTCGACATCGAGCGAAGCGACGGCTTCATCGCGATCCAGGTCACCCTCAACGAAGGCCGCAGCATCGAGATGAAGAAGGCGTTCTACCGGCGCGTCGCCGAGGACCTGCGGCGCAGCCTCGACGTGCGGCCGCAGGACGTGTTCATCAACCTGGTCGAGGTGAAGAAGGAAAACTGGTCGTTCGGCAACGGCGTCGCGCAGTACGCCAACTGACATGCCGCTCGTAAATGCGACGCTCGCAGCGAAACCCGACGATGAGCTCACGGCGCGGACGATCGCGCTGCTCACCGACCTGACGGTCGAGGTCCTGGGCAAGGAGCGCGGGAGAACGACGGTGGTTGTCCAATACGTGCCCGCCGGTCAGTGGGCGCGCGGAGGTTTCCCTTTGGCGGTGCGCGGCTACTTCGTCGACGTGAAGGTCACGGCCGGTACCAACCTGCGCCACGAGAAGGCACGCTACGTCCGGGAAGTGAATCGGGCGCTGCAGTCGCTGCTCGGCGAGGCCTCGGGGTATGTCGCGGTCGAGGAGCTTCCGGCCGACTCGTGGGGGCACGCAGGCGAGACCCAGGAGCTTCACTACCTCAGGAACAAGGTCGCCTAGCCTAGAATAGAGGGCTCCAAAAGAGCCCTCATGTTCAAGCCGGATCTCCTCAAGGGTAAGCGCATCCTCGTCACCGGGGGCGGAACCGGTCTCGGCAGGGAGATCGCGGCGCGCTATCTCGCGCTCGGCGCCGAGCTCTGGCTTGCGGGCCGGCGCGGCGCGGTGCTTGAAAGCACAGCCAAGGACCTCGCTTCCCAATACGGTGGGATCGTCAAGACCCACGCGGTCGACATCCGCGACGCGACGGCGGTCGACGCGATGGTCCAGCGCATCTGGGACGAGAGCGGCCCGCTCACGGGGCTCGTCAACAACGCCGCTGGCAACTTCATCAGCCCGACCAAGGACCTCAGCCCGAACGGCTTCAACGCGGTCGCGAACATCGTCTTCCACGGCACCTTCTACGTGACGCACGCCGTGGGCAAGCGCTGGATCGCGGGCGGGCACAAGGGGTCGATCGTCAGCATCCTCGTCACCTGGGTGCACACCGGCTCGCCTTACGTGGTGCCATCGGCGATGTCGAAGGCGGGCCTCCACGTCATGACGAAGTCGCTCGCCGTCGAATGGGGCCGCTTCGGCATCCGCCTCAACGCGATCGCGCCGGGACCGTTCCCGACCGAGGGCGCCGCCAAGCGCCTGCGTCCCGACGGGGGCTTCGACAAGTCGGCCGAAGTGAACCCGATGCGGCGCGTCGGGCGGATGGAGGAGCTGCAAAACCTCGCCACTTTCCTCATGGCCGACGGCTGCGAGTGGCTCACCGGCGAGACCATCGCGATCGACGGCGGCGGCTACCTCGCGACCGGCTCGGGCGGCTACTTCACCGAGCTCGACCGGCTCACCGACGCCGACTGGGAGAAAATGCGGGCGATGATCAAGGCGCAGAACGACAAGGACCGCGCCGGCCGCACGGCGTGACCGCGGCGCCCCCTATCCTGCCGCCGCGGCCGGCTGCGACGCTCATGCTCCTGCGCGCCGGCGCGCGCGGCCTCGAGACGCTGATGCTGCAGCGAACGCAGAACGCCGCCTTCCTCGGCGGCGCCTACGTGTTCCCCGGAGGCGCGCTCGATCCGAGCGATGTCGCGCCGCGCCGCGTGCTCGGCCTCACCGAAGCGCAGGCGAACCAGCGCCTCGGACTCGCGAGCGGCGGGCTCGGCTACTACGTTGCCGCGGTGCGCGAGTGCTTCGAGGAGGCGGGCGTGCTGCTCGCCTGCGACGCGAACGGAAACCCGGTGCTGCCCGCGCGCGCGGAGAAGCTCATGGCGGAGCGCGCGAGCCCGTTCCTCGAGCTGCTCGAGCGCGAGAACCTCTACATTCCCGCCGGCGCGCTCGCGTACTACGGCCACTGGATCACCCAACCCGGGCGCAGCCGGCGCTTCGACGCGCGCTTCTTCGTCACGCTCGCGCCGGCGGGCCAGGAAGGCGCTCACGATGCCGCGGAGACGGTGCACCACCTCTGGATCGAGCCGCGCCAGGCGCTCGTGCGCGCCGACCGGGGCGAGATCGAGCTGGTCCACGCCACGCGGCAGACGCTTTCGGATTTCGCGCGCTTCGCCGAGCCGCGCGCGGCGTTCGAGTACGCCATGAGCCTCGTCGAGATTCCGACCAACCGCGCCTGCTGGGCGCAGGGACGCGAAGGCGCGCGCATCTTCCGCCGCGGCGACGCGCCCTACTTCGAGATCCACTGGAGCGATCCGGACGAAAGCGGGCAGACGAGCTACGACCTCGTGCCCGGCGTGCCCAAGCGCCTCGACCGCCATGTCACCCGGCTGATCGCTCCGAATCCCGGGATGATGACGGGTCCCGGCACCAATACGTATTTGCTCGGGAAGGAAGAGCTCGCGGTGATCGACCCGGGCCCGGCGATCGACTCGCACATCGAGAAGATCCTCGCCGCCGGGAAAATCCGCTGGATCCTGTGCACCCACACGCACATGGACCATTCGCCGGCCGCGGCGGCGCTCAAGAAGGCGACCGGCGCGAAGATTCTCGGCCGTCCCGCGCCCGCGGGCCAGGACGCGAGCTTCGCACCGGACGAAGTGCTCTCGCACGGCCAGCGCGTCTCGCTGGCGGGTGAAACGCTCCGCGTCCTGCATACGCCGGGGCATGCCTCGAACCACCTGTGCTACCTGCTGGAAGGCACGCGCATGCTCTTCACCGGCGACCACGTGATGCAGGGGTCCACGGTCGTCATCAATCCGCCCGACGGCGACATGCGCGCCTATCTCGACTCGCTCGAGCTTTTGCTCGGCGAGGACCTCGCCATCCTCGCCCCGGGGCACGGCTATCTCATCGGCGAGCCGCACCACGAAGTGCGGCGCCTGGTGCAGCACCGCCTGAAGCGCGAGGGCAAGGTGCGCGACGCCATCGCGAAGCTGGGCGAGCCGAGCCTCGCCGAGATGCTGCCGCTCGTCTACGACGACGTGCCGCCGCGCCTGCACGGCGTTGCGGCGCGCTCGCTGACCGCGCACCTGCAGAAACTCCTCGCCGACGGCGCGGTGCGCGCCGAAGGCGAGCGCTACCGGCTTGCCACGTGAAGCACGACTTCGACCTCTTCACCATCGGCGGCGGCTCGGGCGGCGTGCGCGCGAGCCGCGTCAGCGCCGGTTACGGCGCGAAGGTGGCGATCGCCGAATCCGGGCGCTTCGGCGGCACCTGCGTCAACGTGGGCTGCATCCCGAAGAAGCTCTTCTCCTACGCCGCCCACATGCGGGAAGACTTCGAAGTTGCGAAGAGCTTCGGCTGGACCGTGGGCGAGCCGCGCTTCGACTGGGCCACGCTGCTCGCGAACAAGGACCGGGAAATCGCACGCCTGAACGGCGTCTACGAGCGGGTGCTGTCGCTCGCGGGGGTCGAGATCATGCGCGGCCGCGCGACCGTGGCCGACCCGCACACCGTCGAAATCGGCGGCCGGCGCTTCTCCGCCCGGCACATCCTGCTTGCGACCGGCTCCTGGCCCACGGTGCCCGACATTCCCGGGCGCGAGCACGCGATCACCTCGAACGAGGTGTTCCACCTGGAGCGGCTGCCGCGGCGGGTGCTCCTCATCGGCGGTGGCTACATCGCGGTCGAGTTCGCCTCCATCTTCAACGGGCTCGGAGTACAGACCAAGCTTTCTTACCGCGGCAAGCGGCTGCTGCGCGGCTTCGACGCCGAGCTGGGGGAGCGCCTCGCCGAAGAGATGGCCGCCAAAGGCGTGAAGATGCATTTCGGCGCGGAGCCGTTGCGCATCGCGAAGCGCGGCGACGGCAGCCTGGAGGTGGAGCTCGGCGACGGGTCGCGCGAGGCGGCCGAGCTCGTCATGTTCGCGACCGGACGCCATCCCAACAGCGCCAACCTCGGCCTGGAAGCGGCCGGCGTCGAGCTCGCCACCGACGGCGAGGTGATCGTCGACAAGTACTCCAAGACCTCGGTGGATTCCATCCACGCCATCGGCGATCTCACCAATCGGCTCAACCTCACGCCGGTCGCGACGGCCGAAGCCATGTGGCTCGCGAGGACGCTCTTTGGCAACCAGCCGACCGCCGTCGACCACGATAACGTGCCCACGGCCATCTTTGCCAACCCGAACGTCGCGACCGTCGGCCTGTCGGAGGAGCACGCGCGCGAGAAGTTCGGCGCAGTGGACGTGTACAAGGCTTCGTTCCGTGCGCTGAAGCTCACCCTCGGCGAAAAGGGCGAGCGCACCTTCATGAAGCTCGTGGTGGACCGCGCCAGCCAGAAGGTGGTCGGCGCCCACATGCTGGGCGCCGACGCCGGCGAAGTGATCCAGGGAGTCGCCATCGCGGTCAAGCTCGGCGCGACCAAGGCGCAGTTCGACGCCACCATCGGCATCCATCCCACGGCGGCCGAGGAATTCGTGACCCTGCGCGAGCGCGTGTCCGTTGGCTGAGCGGCTGCGATGAAGCACGCCAGGCCGTGTTCACTCGTCCTGTCCGCACTGCTCGCTGCCGCGTGCAGCACGCCGCATCCCGAGCTGCAGAACAAGCGCTACGCCGTGGTGGGACAGGGCCCGTTCCGCTTCGAGGTCGAGCCCGAGCTGCTGCGCCAGTGGGGCGGCTACGGCAGCCCGAAATTCAACCAGGTGCTCGACGAGGAGCTCGAGCGGCTGCGCATCTGCCGCAACGGCTACGTGCTGCGCAACGACGGGACCCGCGACGGCCTGTTCAGCGTCACCGGGCAATGCAGGTCCTGAAAGGGAGACGCATGGCACCAATCCCACAAGCCCAAGAGGGTGGCTGCCATTGCCGCGCGGTGCGCTTTCGCGCGCTGAACGAGCCGGTGCGCAAAGCCGCGTGCCACTGCCGCAGCTGCCAGCGCCGCACCGGCAGCGCGTTCGGCATGGGCGCCTACTTCAGCGAGGTCGATGTCCAGCTCGACGGCGAGCTCAGGACCTACGAGCACCGCTCGGACGAGAGCGGACGCTGGCTGAGAATGCAGTTCTGCCCGAAGTGCGGCAGCACCGTGACGTGGACATTGGAGCTTTATCCCGGCCTGCGCGCGCTCGCCGTCGGAGCGTTCGACGATCCGAACTGGCTGGCGATCTCGCGCCACGTCTGGACGCGCTCCAAGCACAAGTGGTTCACATGCCCGCAGGGCGCGGAGGTCTTCGAACAGGGCTCGACGCCAGGCCCGGAGAAGCCCTAGGGATAGTCGACCGCCGGCTTGCGTTCTTCCGGGAGCGGTATGAACTCCGGGTCGCCCGGCACAGCGCCGAAGCGGCCTGCCTTCCAGTCCTGCTTCGCCTGCTCGATCCGCTCCCTCGAGCTGGACACGAAGTTCCACCAGACGTGGCGCGGGCCGAGCGTCTGGCCGCCCAGCAGCATCAGGCGCGCCCGCGTGCGCGCCTTGAGCACGACGCGGACCGCGGCCCTGAAGACAACCAGCCGGCCACGCGACAACTCACCGCCGTCCACCGATACCGCTCCGTCGACAATATAGGCGCCGCGTTCTTCGTGCTCAGGCCCGAGCTCGAGCGCGGCGCCTTCGTCCAGTGTCGTGTCGGCATAGAACAGCGGCGATAAAGCCTTCACCGGCGAGCGCAGGCCGAGGAGCGTTCCGGCGATGAGGCGTATCTCGGCCCCGCCGACCGACGCTCGCGGCAGCTCGGCGGCGGGATGATGGCGAAAGCTCGGCGTGACCTCTTCGTCGGGCTGTGGCAGGGCGACCCACGACTGCAAGCCCCACAGGGCCGGGCCTTGCGCGCGCAGCGGCTGCGGGGTGCGCTCGGAATGCACGATGCCGCGGCCGGCGATCATCCAGTTCACGTCGCCCGGCCGGATCGGTTGGCGCACGCCGAGGCTGTCCTGGTGAAGGATCTCCCCCTCGAAGAGATAGGTCAGCGTCGCGAGGCCGATATGCGGGTGCGGCCGCACGTCGAGGCCGGTTCCAGGCGCGAGACGCACCGGGCCCATCTCGTCGAGAAAAACGAACGGACCGATCATGCGGCGCTGCATGGAAGGCAGCGCGCGGCGCACCTGGAAGCCCTCGCCCAGATCGCGCGTCGCCGGAGTGACGACCGCTTCAATGACATGCGGTTCGGCAGGCACGATCCGCTATTGTGCGCGCCGCCGGGCGGCGCCGTCCACGCCGTTTCCCGCCACGCTTCGCCAGCGCTTTTCCATCCGCTCGTCCCCGCAGTGCCCGAATGGCCGGCTGAAATAGCTCGCCGTCATCGAACCGGGAAGAACAACATGCTGGAACGCCTCAAGCACCTGCTTTCCCAAGTCCTGAACGCGCTGGCCCGCTCTGCCGGCGATGCTGCCAATGTGTCGGCAAACGGGGCGCGCCGCGGATTGGACGGACTCGCCGCGGTCAGGGGGTTGATCGCGATCGCCGTCGTCGTGGCCGCAGCCGGCTACCTCCTCTACCGTCATCCGCCATTCAAGAGTGTGGAGCGGGGCGAGCTCGGGGTGCGCGCGAACCGCCTTACGGGCCAGCTCACCGAATGGCGCGAAGGGAGCGTTTTCGTCCTGCCGCTGCTGCACGAGACGCGCATCTTCGCCCTGCGCGACCGCAGCTACCGGCCGGCGCAGATGGCGAGCGCCGAAGGCACGTCGCCGCTGCAATCGCTCGAGGGGCTCTCGCTCGGCGTCGATCTCACGGTCCGCTACGCGCTCGACGCCGCGCGGCTGCGCGCGGTGTGGAACACGCTCCCGGACGACATCTCCGCCGACATCGTCGACCCCGCGGTGCAGGGGGTGATCTACAAAGTGTTCGCGCGTTACACGGTACGCGAGATCTTCTCCACCAAGCGGGTCGAGATCCAGCAGGCGATCGAGTCCGAGGTCGGGACGCGCCTCGCCGCCGACGGCCTCGTGCTGCGCGGCGTGGTGATCGGCAAGGTCGACCTCCCCCAGGATTACCGCCGCGGAATGAATTCGCTCCTCGCCGAGGAGCTCGCGGCCGAGAAGATGCGCTACACGCTCGATCTCAAGGACAAGCGCGTCCAGGAAAGCGCGCTCGACGCCGAGGCGGAGAAGGTGCGGCGTGAGAAGACCGCCGAAGCCGCGGCGCGCGAGCAGGTCATCGCCGCGAGAGCGCAGGAAGAGGCGATGGCGCACGTGCTGCCCTTCAAGCAGCGCCAGATCGAGCAGCGCCGCCTCGAAGCCGAGGCGGAGAAAGTGGCCCGCGTCCGCAGCGCCGAGGGATCCGCGGAAGCGCGCCAGATCGAGGCGGTCGCCGAGGCCCAGGCGCGCCAGAAACTCGCCGATGCCGAGGCCTACCGCCTGGAGAAGATCGGCAAGGCCACCGCCGAGCAGATGGAGCGCGAAGGGGCGCTGGTCACGCGGCATCCGCTTCTCATCCAGAAAGCGCTCGCGGACAAGCTCTCCGACAAGGTCCAGGTCATCATCGCGCCGCCGCCCGCGGACAACGGCTTCATCGGCGCCACCCTGCTCGGCGCCCAGAAGCGATGACCCTGCGCGCGGTCCTGGCGGGTTTGATCCTTCTGTCGCTGCCGCTCTCCGCGGCCGCCGACGCCGCGGCGCTCGCCATCGTGATCCGCGACCGGACGGCGCTGCGGGCGGCGCCTCGCAACGCCGCGCCCGCGAATGCCCTGCTGTGGCCGGGAGAAACGCTCGAGGTGCGCGGCGAGCGCCTCGACTATCTCGAGGTCTTCGACTACAGGCGCGAGCGCGGAGGATTTGTCCTGGCGAGCGAGGTGCAGCGCATCGCGCTGCGGCCGGAGGAAGCGCCCGAGCTCCTGGCGATCGTGCGATTCCTGCGGCGTGTGCCCGGCGCGGAAGCGCTGGGCATCGGCTTCGCTGCGGCCTACATCGAGGCGGCGCCGGCGGAAGTGCTGGCGAGCGAGCTCGGCGCCGACGCGCTCGACGCCCTGGGCGGCTTCGCCGAGCGGCTGGCCGAGCGCGCGGGCAGCGCCAGGCTCGACCGCGCCGCGCAAGCCACGCTCGCGGGCCATCTCGACGTGGCCGCGCGTTACGGGATCCGCTTCGCCCACCACGAGGCGGACGGCCGGGCGCACTTCTGCTACGAAGGCGAAGCGTACCGCAGGGTGCTCGCGATGCCGTCGAGCCCGCCCCAGCGCGCACGGGCCGCCCTGGCGCTCACCCGTGTCGAATGTACAAGCACGGATCTGCGCCCCGAAGAGCGCCGGCGCATGGACCAGTGGCGCGCCGAAGTCCTCGAGCGCGTCGAGGCGGCTTCCGTGCCAGCGTCCCTGCGCAACCGGATCCTGATGCGCCGCGCCGAGGTATGGGCAAGCATCGCCTACCTCCAGGCGCGCAATGGGGAGCCGCCACAGGCGGCTGCCAACCGCGCACTGGCCGCGCTCGCGGACGTCGACAAGGCCAAGTTCGGCGACGACGATGCGCGCATCTATAACGACGCGGCGATGCAGGTCGGCGCGTCGCGCTGGGCCGCCGTACAGCCGAGCCGCGTCGCCGACGAGAGGCGGCCCCGGTTCGTTACCGCGGCCGGGCCCTCGGGCGAGACGTGCGTGCTGCTCGTTGACGCGAAGAACGACGCGCGCCGGCCGCTCGCTCGGCGCTGCACCTATGGCATGGTCTGGACGGCTTCGGCGAGCGTCAACCGGGAGGGCAGCGCGGCTGCGCTCGCGGTGCAGCCGACGGCCGCCTGGCGCGAGCTTTGGATCTTCCGCAAGGCTCCGAACGGCTGGACCGTGCGGGTGCTGCCGCCGGCCGCCACCGCGCCGCACATCGGCTACGCGGAATTCGCCGGCTGGGCCCCGTCCAACCGCATGCTGGTCGCGCGCGAGGCGCGCGGCGACGGAAAATACCGGCGCAGCTTCGAAGTCGTGCGCCTCGACACCCTGGCGACGGTGTCGCATTTCGCGGATCCGTCGGGCTTGCGCGAGTTCCAGCGCTGGCAGGATGCATCCTGGAAAAGCGGTACCGTGAGCCTGCGCTAGCCGAGCGCCCGCACGATCAGCGACGTACCCGAAGCAAGCAGCATGACGGTTACGGCGCGAAGCAGCATTTCGCGCGAGATGCGCTGAAACACGCGCCGCGACAACGCGATGCCGGCGAATGCACAGGGCGCCGCAACCGCGGCGGCGATCCAGACGCGAGCATCGAGCAGCAGCCCGGTGACCAGGAACGCAAGCACCCGCAGCGAAATGCTCGTGATGATCGCGAAGCCGAGCGTGGCGCGGAACTGCTCCTTGGTGAGCCCGCGCTGCGAAAGATAGATCGCATAAGGCGGTCCTCCGGCGCCGAACAGGCTGCTGGTGACGCCGCCCGCAAACCCCGCGAGCCAGGCCCAGCGAGCCGAGATGACGCGCGAGCCGTGGCGCCGTACCAGGCTGTATAGCGCGAACGAGACCACGAAGACGCCGAGGAGCAGCATGCCCGCGGCGCGCGGCAGGTTGACGAGAGCGGTCACCCCAAGCGCCGTGCCCGCGACGATCATCGGCACCAGCCGCGTCCATTCGCCGCGCACCGCGTTGCGCGGGTTCTCGAGACCGACGCCCAAGGCGCTCACCAGGTCGGAGAGCGCGAAGAGCGCGAGCGCGAACGGCAGCGGCACGATGTAGCTCGCGAGCGGGATGGTGACGAGCGCGGCGCCGAACCCGGTAAGGCCGAAGATGAGCGCGCCCGCGAACGCGATCGCGCCAAGCCCGGCAAGCTCGCCGAGGCCCATCAGGCGCCGAGGACCAGGCTCGCGCCCTCGGAGCGGTTCATCGAGCGCAGGCGCCGCAGGTACTTCGTGAACGGCAGGCCGAGGCGCGACTCGAGCCGGCCGGCGCGCCGGCGCAGCTCCTCCCATTCGAGCCTCGGCGGCATCCCTTTGAGGGCGAAGGCGGAGATGTTCTGGTCGTAGAGCGCACGCATCGAGACGACCGCGCCGCCGAACGCGCTTTCGAGCCGGCGCATGTACTGACCGAGGCGCGGATCGTCGTCCATGAAGTTCACCACGAGCACGCCGCGCGGCTCGAGCGCGAGAAAGGCGGCGTCGTAGAACTCGGCGGCGGCGAGCTCCGGCACGTGCGCCTCGTCGTGGTAAGCGTCTACGACCAGGACGTCGCAGCATTCCGGCGCGAGCGCCTCGGCGCCGTCGCCGATCTCGACCGCGAGGCGCTCGTCGTCCGCCGGCAGCGAGAAATGGGTACGCGCGGTCGCCACGATGCGGGGATCGAGCTCGACCACCCGCACCTTGGTGCGCCGCAGGTGCTTGAGAAAGAACTTCGGCAGCGAGCCGCCGCCCAGCCCGATCATCAGCGCGCGGCGCGGCTCCGGGTGGAACAGCAGGAAAGCCATCATGCAGCGGGTGTAGTCGAGCGCCAGCGCGAACGGGTCGCCCAGCCGCATCGAGCTCTGGATCGCCTCGCCGCCGACGTGCAGCGAGCGCACGCCGCGCTCGTCGCTGACCGCTATGGTCGGGAGGTTTTTTTTCACGGCGCCGCCATGATAGTGCGTACGGTGCGTAGGAAAAATCTCACGAACTTTTGCCCGCCGCCGCCGCCGGCAGGAACTACTGGATAGGCGCCCGCGCGCCGGCGCGGTAGGGTGGGTTTCATGGGGGGTTTCATGGGGAAGGGGCAGCGGGCGGAGCTCGAGGCAGCACTTAGCGCGCGGATCGAATTGATCTTCGACCGCTCGCCGGGTCTATGCGGCTTTTCGATCGCCGAGCGGCTCGTCTCCGACAGCGCCAAGGAAGGCCCCCGGGAATGGGAGCTTTACGTGAGCGGGGTCGAGACCGCGTACCCCGAGCTCAGCCCCGAGCAGACGAACGGCTTCATCGGCGAGATCTCCGTTGCGCTCGAGGACCTGCTGCAGCGGGAGCCCAAGGCGGCCGACCTGCTGCCGGGCCGCACCTTCGCCCGCGTCTGGCACTAACCGGAAAAGCTACCCGGAAACCCTCTAGCGCCCCCTGGACAGCGCCAGCTCGGCGCCCAGGTCGTCTCCGAGGTGGTGGCCGCAGGTGCCGCACACCGGGTCGGCGCCGGCATCGAGCTTGGACCCGTCGGGAAGCTCGCAACCTTCGGGCAGCGCCGGGTCCTCGACTTCCAGGAAAACCGCCGGCACCTTGAGCGCAGGCCCGTTGCAGGGGCTCGCGCCGCCGACGTGCCATAGGGTGACGAGCTCTTCGCCTTGATCGACGCGCCGGGTTCGCATGTTAGGTAAGAGGAAAACACAGGCGCGGGTTCATTTCAAGAACCCAATCCGCGCGGATCGTTGGACAATGCGAAAAGTTTCGTCAAGGCTTTGAATGGCCACGTCGCCGGATTCGAACGATCGCAAGCCCGAGCTCCAGGCGGGAGCGCCGGAGCAGTGCAACTTTCTCATTTGCACGCGCGCGGGCCGCTGCGCGCAGCCTTCGAACTGCCTCGCCGGCGTGATTCCCGTGAATCCCGAATACCGGCCGATCTATGGCGGCGGCGGGCACAAGCGCGAGGAGTGACCGCGCTTATTTTGCAAGCCGTATCAGCGATCTGAGCTGCTCGAGGGTCCAGCCGCGAATGCTGATTGAGCCCTCGTTTCACCAGCGGCTCGTCGCCCCTCAGGCAGGAAGAAAAGGCGCCCGCCGCATGGCGCAGGCCGGGTACTTCCGCTTGCGGCGCTCTTCATAACGGCGGCTTGAATCGGTGACCGATTTCGACGATGACCCGGCTTACGTCGTTCACCCCTATGCAAAGGTTCGACTTGCTTGGCCGGCCGTCGTTGAAGTCGAGCGTCATACCGCCGCCGCCGAAGCTCCCGGAGCGAACTTCATGCGATGCCAACAAGATGGGCTCGCCTCCAGACTGAACGGGCCGGCAATCAAAAACATCCACCCAGCCTGCGATAGCAGCAGCCACATTGTTCAGGATCTCTTCATCGGCCTGCTCGCTGCCGGTCACGGCTTGGTAGGCAAGTTTGGCCACAATGGCTAGAGCAATCATTGGCTGAGCCATTTACTTTCTTCTTGCCTGTTCGCGTCGTGTCGAGGAAGCGGATCATCATAGCGACAGCCGTTCGCCGTCCTTGCTCAAAATGTCTTCGACGGATGCAATTCGACGAGCTGTTCCAGTTCGTTGGCCGAGCAGAAATAAAAAAGCCCGGAGCAGCGTGCCCGACTGTGGTAGAACGGCTACGGCAAACCGGTTGGAGCGGAATGAGAAGCTGATCGAGCGGCATCAGTTTCACCTCTTGCCGGCCGCTCGAGGAATGTTGGACAGAACGACCGAGCGAAACTCCGCCTGCGCCTGCTCCTCGCCGTACTGCTCCTCGAGTCGAGGCACGTCGACATAACGGGCGCCAAGACTCTCCAGCGCAATAGTTAGTGCGTCGATGGAGACTTGCGCCAACTCAAGCGGCAGCACGCGACAAGCGATAAAGGGCAAACGCGGATTCTTGTTCCTGACGGCGCGCATCAGTTCGAACATGCGCGACCCGTTGAAAAAGACGCCGCACAGGACGAGAGCTATCGCGCGATCGTCCTCCAGCGTCCTTAGAGCGTCTTCGACCGTATGGGCCGACACCACATCGACGTAGCTTCCGAGCGTCCGTTCCAGGTATGGAATGATGTGGTGCGTAAACGCTGCTAGGACATGTGGTTTGCTCGCCATTCTCCGGCCCTTGCGGAGACAACTTTTCCTGCTAGGTCAAAGCCCCTCTGGCAGTTATCGGCCACAAATCCTCTACGACATTTTTGCGAACGCAGACGTACCAGTCGTAAAGGTTCACGGTCGGATCGCAGTGCCCTGGGACGAGGAAGAGCTTCTCGCCGAGCGCCGGCGGGTCGGGTCCTTCGATGAAGCCGTGCTCGTCCGAGGCCTTGGTGAACTTGAGCACTTCCTTTCCCCACACCGTAGGCATGCCGGAGTCGACGCTCGAAGCCTTCAGGCCCGCGTCGACGACCGCGGCATGGGGCGAAGGCCGGCTCATCACGGTGGCGAGCACGAAGAGCGCGTGGTCGAAGCGCGGCAGCGGCGCGGCCCATTCGTTGCGCGCGTAGTCGCCGTCCATGAAGATGTACGAGCCGGGCTGGATCTCGTCCCAGGCGCCCGACTCCACCTCGAACATGAAGCTGCCGCTGCCGGCGCCGGTGACGATCGGGGTCTCGATGCCGTGGCGGCTGAAAAGCGCCCTGGTCGCGTTCACCGCTTCGGCGGCGCGCGCGATGTGGGCGCGGCGCTCGCTCATCGAGCGCACGTGCTGCGCGCGGCCGTGGTAGGCCTGCAGGCCGCCGAAGCGCAGGCCGGGCGCTTTCGCGATCTCGCGCGCGAGCGCGAGCGCCGGCTCGCCGGGCGCGATGCCGCAGCGGCCCATGCCGACCTCGAGCTCGATATAGACGTCGAGGCGCGCGCCGCTGGCGGCGATCTGCCGCAGATTGTCGAGGTTGTCGACACACACACCGAGACGTGCGCGCCGCGAAAGCTCGGCGAGGCGCGCGATCTTCGCCGGCCCAACGATCTCGTTGCTGACGAGGACGTCCTGCACCCCGCCCTCCACCAGCGCTTCCGCCTCCGAGACCTTCTGGCAGCACACGCCGACCGCGCCCGCCGCGATCTGGCGCCTTGCGATGTCGGGTGACTTGTGCGTCTTGGCGTGCGCCCTCACCCGGACCTTTCCCGCCACTGCCCGGGCGAGCGTGTCGAGGTTGCGTTCAAAGGCATCGAGGTCGAGGACGAGCGCCGGGGTGTCGACCTCCTCGGCGCGCTGACCGATGACGGCGGGTGGTTTTTGGCTCATGCTGGCGCCCGCTGTGCCCGCTGGTGGAGGGCGAACCAGGCGAGCGCTGCCGCGACCAGGCCGATGAGCGGCAGCGCCATGAGGTTGACGCGCTCCCACCCGGCGGTGGTCACTGTCATGCCCGAGGTGAAGGAAGAGATCACCATCACGATGAAGATGGCCTGGTCGTTGGCGCCCTGCGCTTTGGCGCGTTCCTCGGGTCGATAGGTGTCGGTGAGGAGCGTGGTGCCTCCGATATAAAGGAAGTTCCAGCCTACACCCAGCAGCACGAGCGACCACCAGAAATTGGCTACCGCAATGCCGGCGAGCGCCACGCCGATGCACACGAGGTTGAGCGCCGCCCCGGTCAGCATGACCGGCAGCACGCCGAAGCGCCGGATCAGCCTGCCGGTGAAGAACGAGGGCGCGAACATGCCGACGATGTGCGATGAGATCACGAAGGCCGCGTCGCCGAACGGGTGGCCGCAGGCCTGCATGGCGATCGGGGTCGAGGTCATCAGGAAGTTCATGACCCCGTAGCTCACCGCCCCGGAGAACACCGCGATGATGAACTTGGGCTGTGCGGCGATCACGGCGAGCGGCCGGCCCGACGCCGCTCTTTCGGCCGCGCTCGGCGTCGGGATGCGAATGAAGCGCAGCAGCAGCATCGTGAAGAGCGCGAAGCCGATGAGCGCGACGTAGGCGCCCATGAACTTCGGCTGGACGAGATCGATCGTATAGCGGCTCGTCGCGGGGCCGACGATGCCCCCGACCAGGCCGCCCGCCAGGACGATCGAGATCGCGTTGGCCCGCAGGTCCGGCGTCGCGATGTCCGCCGCGACAAAGCGGTAGTACTGGCCGAATGCGTTGTAGACGCCCCATACCAGCGTACCCAGGCACAGGAGCCAGAAGCTGTGCAGGAGAATCGCCGCTGCGCAGATCAGCGCGCCCACGATGCCGAAGAAGGTGCCCCGCGTCAGGCCCGCCTGGCGGCCGGCGCGCTTCATGTAGAACGACGCCGCCATGGTGGCGAGGGCTCCGCCCAGCACCCAGCAGGTGACCGGCAGCGTGGCGAGCGCCGCGTAGGGCGCGAGCGACAGGCCGGCCAGGCCGTTGATTGCAATGAGGGTGGAGTTGTTCGTGAACAGCAGCGCCTGACACGCGGCGAGCAGGCCGATATTGCGCCTGGTCGTGCGCTCATTGCGTTCATTACTGTCTGGATATACAGTATCCGCCATGCCCCCTGATTCTACGAAACCGCGGCTCCACATGCGGGGCGCGCGCTCCTTCATGCAGGGCCGTTTCGAAACCGCGGCGCGCGAGCCGTTCGACGACGGCTGGACTGCGGACGAGCCCCCGGCGAGCGAGTTGAAGACCGAGGTCACCATCGAGCGCGCCCGCACCATCGTTTCGCACAACGACTCGCCGGACGTCGGGTTCGACCGCTCGATCAACCCGTACCGGGGCTGCGAGCACGGCTGCATCTACTGCTACGCGCGGCCCAGCCACGCCTATCTCGAGCTCTCGCCCGGCCTCGACTTCGAGACCAGGCTCTTCGCCAAGACCAACGCCGCCGAGCTGCTGCGCGAGGCGCTCGCCCGTCCGGGCTACAGGCCGCAGCCGATCGCGCTCGGTGCCAACACGGACTGCTACCAGCCCATCGAGCGCAAATTCAAGATCACGCGCCAGATTCTCGAGGTCCTGGCCGCGTGCGAGCATCCGGTCACCATCGTCACCAAGTCCGCGCTGGTGGAACGGGACCTCGATCTGCTCGGACCGATGGCGGCAAAGAACCTGGTGAAGGTATTCGTCTCCATCGGCACGCTCGACCGTGAGCTCGCCCGGAAGCTCGAACCGCGCGCGGCGGCGCCACAAAGACGGCTTGATATCCTGAAAAAGCTAAATGAACACCGTGTTCCCTGCGGGGTGATGGTAGCAGCGCTCATCCCTGCGCTGAACGACAAGACCCTCGAGCACGTCCTCGAGGCCGCGGCCGCAGCGGGCGCGGGCGAAGCGGCCTACGTCATCATGCGGTTGCCGAACGAGCTGCGCGAGCTCTTCAAGGAATGGCTGGCGGAGCACTATCCCCAGCGCGCGGAGCACGTGATGAGCGTCATTCGAGACCTGCGCGGCGGCAAGGACAACGACCCGCGCTTCGGGACGCGCATGAGCGGCACGGGCAACTACGCCGAGCTGATCGCCAAGCGCTTCGACATAGCGTGCCGCAAGTACGGTCTCAACTCGCGGGAAGCACCGCGGGCGCGAGCCGAGCTCGATTGCTCGCGCTTCAGGCCGCCGCCTATCGATGGTCAAATGACGCTTTTCTAAAGGTTATTTTTGAAAAACCTGCGGCCGGTCTGGCTGGCTGTCGGCTGGGGGCTGGTCGCGGCCATCATATGGCTCTCGCTCACGCCTTCGCCGCCGAAGGTCGACTTCGAGCAGAGCGACAAGGTGGGTCACTTCATCGCGTACGGCGGCGTGATGTTCTGGTTTTCGCAGCTCTACGGCCGGCGAAGCACGCAGCTCGCCTATGCGGCCGGCTTCGCCGCGATGGGCGTGGCGCTGGAATTCATCCAGGGCTGGACCGGCTATCGCAGCTTCGAGCTCCTCGACATGCTGGCCGATGGCATCGGTGTCGCTCTCGGCTGGACTGCTGCGCTCGTCATCCCCAGGGCGTTGCCCGGAGCGCGGTAAGCACGAAAAAGGGGTCGGAGGAATTTTCCTGTAACACTTCCGGCAAGCGCGCATGCGCTGCAATGTGTTGCAGGAAAATTCCTCTGACCCCTTTTTCTTCTCTTTCTTGAATCCGCGCACCGAGCGGCTGCTCGCCGCGCCCATCGTGCCGACGCTCGCGCGGCTGTCGGCGCCGGGCGTGCTGCTGGTCGCGTTCCAGTCGCTGGTATCGATCGGCGACACCTATTTCGTCGGCCGCCTCGGCACGGCGCCCCTCGCCGGCCTCGCGCTGGTGTTCCCGTTGATCATGCTGCTGCAGATGACCTCCGCGGGCGCAATGGGAGGCGGGGTCTCTTCCGCTATCGCGCGCGCGCTCGGGTCTGGCAACCTGCCGACCGCACGGCGCCTCGTCGTCCATGCGCTCGTCATCGCCGCCCTCATGGGCGGGGCGTTCAGCGTCCTTGTCCTCGCTCTCGGTCCCGCGATCTACGCCCTGCTCGGCGGCAGGGACGAGACGCTCGCGAACGCAACGCGCTACAGCACCGTGGTGTTCGCCGGCGCCATCACGGTGTGGATGGCGAACACGCTCTCGAGCGTGCTGCGCGGCACGGGCAACATGCTGGTGCCCGCTGTCACCCTGATCGCCGCCGCGGTGGTGCAGGTGCCGCTCTGCGGATTCCTCGTCAGCCGCATCGGCATCGCCGGCGCCGGCTTCGCCTACATCGCGAGCTTCGGCATCGCGGCCGCGGCGATGGCGGTCGTGGTCTTCAGGCGTTCGAGCGCGCTGCGACCGTCGCGCGGCGACCTGGGCCTGGACAGGCGCCTTTTCCGCGAGATCCTGCGCGTGGGCGGCATTTCGGTGCTGTCCTCGTTCCAGACCGTGCTTACCGCCGTGATCCTCACCGGCTTGGTCGGCGGCTACGGCGCCGCGGCTCTCGCGGGCTACGGCGTGGGCTTGCGCCTGGAGCTGCTGCAGATTCCGCTCGTCTTCGCAGTCGGCCAGGCGATGGTGGTGCTGGTAGGCGTCAACATAGGAGCGAAGCGCCCCGGGCGCGCCAAGCGCATCGCCTGGATCGGGACGGCGTTCGCCGCCTCGATCAGCCTCGCGATCGGGCTCGTAGCGAGCCTTGCTCCGCTCGCCTGGGTGGGGCTCTTCAGCTCCGATCGCGGTGTGCTCGAGAGCGGCTCGCACTATCTGCGCGCGGTGGCGCCGTTCTATCCGATGCTGGCCGCGAACATCGCGCTCTATTTCGCCTCCCAGGGCGCCGGCAGGGTCCTGTGGCCGGTCCTCGCCGGCACGGCTCGCCTCGTGATCGTCATCGCCGGCGGCGCAGCGGCAGCCTCGCTCGGCGGCATCTTCATCGTGATCGCGGCCGCGATGGCGGTATCCGGGCTGCTGACGATCTGGTTCGTTGCGCGAACCCGCTGGTCATAGCAAGATGAACCATGACCGAATCGATATCCGAATCGATATCCGAATCGCTCGCCGCGGGAGCGCAGCGGGCCAAGCTTTCGCCGGCAATGGCCGCAGTGGCGGAAAGGCTTCTCGTCGACGTTGCGGGGCTCTGCGTCGCCGCTCGCAAGGCCGACTACGTGCAGGCGGCGCTCGCGGCCTGGGAGGCGGACGGGCGCTGCACCGCCATCGGGCACGCCCGCACGCTGGACGCGGCGGGCGCGGCGTTCGTCAACGGCACCGCCGCGCACGGCGAGGACTTCGACGACACGTTCGAAGGCGGACCGGTGCACTCCGGCGCCGTGATCGTCCCCGCGGTCCTTGCGGTCGCCGAGCGGGAAAAGATTTCGGGTTCAGATGCAGCCCGTTCCATTGCCATTGGAGTAGAAGTGATGTGCCGGGCGAGCCTCGTAGCGCCCAAGCTCATCCACAAGGCAGGCTTCCATCCCACGGCGGTGCTCGGCGCAATGGGTGCCGCCGCAGCCGTTTCAACGCTGCTCGGGCTTTCGAAAGGCGAGTTCGTGAACGCGCTCGGCATCGCAGGCTCGATGGCCTCGGGAATCATCGAATACCTGGCCGAAGGCGCCTGGACCAAGCGGCTGCACCCGGGCTGGGCAGCGCAGTCGGGCATCCGCGCCGCCGACCTCGCGCGCTCGGGCTTCGTCGGTCCGCGCTCAGTGTTCGAGGGAACACACGGCTTCTTCCACGCCTTCGCGCACACCACGCAGGGCGAGTGGGCGAAGCTCACCGAAGGCTTCGGCAGCCGCTGGATCGCCGAGTCGCTCGCCTTCAAGGTCTACGCCTGCGGCACGATGACTCATCCGTACGTCGACTGCGCTCGCCGACTGGCCCCAAAAATCGACTTGAACCAGATAGCGGAAATCGTCTGCGAGGTCGGGGAAGGCACGGTGCACCGCCTGTGGGAACCGCTCGCGGCCAAGCGCCAGCCGCCGAACGCCTACGGCGCCAAGTTCAGCCAGCCCTACTGCATCGCCGCCGGCTTCGTGCTGGGCCATGCCGGGCTCGAGGCCTTCACCGAGGAGCGCGTGCGCGACCCGCGGCTGCTTGCGGTCGCCTCGAAGGTGCGCTACGAAATCGACCCCGACAACCCCTACCCGGACGAATTCACCGGCCACGTGCGCGTGCGGATGAAGGATGGCGCCGTGCTGGAGGAGCGCCAGGCGCACTTCCGCGGCGGCGCGCACGAGCCGCTGTCGCGCGCGGACCTCGAAGAGAAGTTCAGGCTCAACTGCGCGTACGGCGGCTGGCCCGCCGCGCGCGCCTCCAGCTTTCTGGACTTCGCGACGAGCGGCCTCAGCGGCCGGGTCGACCTGTCGGAATTTCGCTGAAGAACGCCACCAGCGCATCGAGGGTGGCGTCGGGCGCCTCGGCCATCAGCGAATGGCCCGAAAGCTCGACCAGCACGGTCTTCGCAGTGGGTAATTTTTGCAGCAGAGCAGCTGCGCGCGGCGGCGTCATCACGTCCCGCTTTCCAAGCAAGAGCAGCACCGGGCACTTCACGCCGGCGAAGTCCGAGGCGTAGTCGTCGCACGCCTTGAGGTCGTTGTAGAGCACGCCCGGGGCGAGGCGCGCGAGCCGCGCCAGCGCGTCGCCGTACATCCACATCCCGGGGTTCGGGTTGCCGCCCAACGGGACCTGCGGCGCGTGGCCCCAGATCGTCTCCATGTCGAACGCCGCCTGGTCGTTCCTGCGCGCCGCTTCCAGGAACGCCTCCGAAACCTTCATCGGGTAGGCGACGCCGATGCAGGCGATCCGCTCGACCCGCTCGGGCCGGCGGCTCGCCGCCTCGAGGGCGACGAGCGCACCCATGGAATGGCCGACGATGCCCGCCGTGCCGATGCCCTGCGCGTCGAGCACGCCGAACACCCAGTCGGCGATCGCGGCGACGGTGGGAAGCGGCGGCCCTTCGGAGCGGCCGTGGCCGGGGAGGTCGAGCGCCAGCACGTTGCGGCCGTGATAGCCGAAATAGCGGCTCTGCAGGCCGAACAGCGAGTGGTCGAGCCCGGCGCCGTGCACGAACACGAGCGTCGGTTTCTTCGGATCGAACGCGTGCGAGGCCGTGTAGGCGAAAGCCCGTCTGCGGTCGACGACGAGCTCCATCAGGCCTTCGCCGCCGCCCGACTTGCTGCCTGGAGGGCGCGGTCCAGGTCCTCGATCAGGTCGGCGCTCGCCTCGAGCCCGATCGACAGGCGCACCGTGCCGGCGGTGATGCCGGACTTTGCGAGATCCGCGTCGCTCATGCGGTAGTGGGTCGTGGTTGCCGGGTGAATCACCAGCGACTTGGCGTCGCCGACGTTGGCGAGGTGGGAGAACACGCGCAGCGACTCGATGAACTTGCGCCCGGCGGGCCGGCCGCCCTTGATCTCGAACGAGAACACCGCGCCGGCGCCTTTCGGCAGCAGGCGTTTGACCAGCGCGTGGTCCGGGTGAGACTCGAGCTCCGGGTAGATCACTTTACTTACTTGAGGATGGTTGGAGAGAAAACCGACAACGGCCCGGGTATTCTCGACGTGCCGCGGCATGCGCACGTGCAGCGTCTCGACGCCCTGGAGGATCTGGAACGCGGTCATCGGCGCCATGCAGGCACCGAAGTCGCGCAAGCCCTCACGCCGCGCGCGCAGCAGGAAAGCACGCGTGCCCGACTCCTCCTCGAAATCCATGCCGTGGAAGCCCTCGTAGGGCGCGGTGAGCGTGGCGAACTTGCCGGAGGCCTCCCAGTCGAAGCGGCCCGAGTCCACCAGCACGCCGCCGATCGCCACGCCGTGGCCGCCGAGGAACTTGGTCGCCGAGTGGTAGAGCAGATCGGCGCCGAGCCCGAAATGGTTCATGAGATAGGGCGTAGTGAAAGTCGCGTCGACGAGCAGCGGCAGCTTGGCCGCGTGCGCTATCGCCGCGACCGAAGGGATGTCGAGCACGTCGAGCCCGGGATTGCCGAGCGTTTCCCCGAACAGCAGGCGGGTATTGGGCCGGATCGCCTTCTTCCACGCATCGAGCTCTCTCGGATTGACGAAGGTCGTCTCGATGCCGAAGCGCTTCAGCGTGTAGCCGAGCAGGTTGTGCGAGCCGCCGTAGAGCGAGCCCGAGGCGACTACGTGGTCGCCCGCGCCCATGAGCGTCGCGACCGCCAGGTGCAGCGCCGCCTGGCCGGAGGCAGTGGCAATCGCGCCAACGCCGCCCTCGAGCGCCGCTATCCGCTCTTCCAGTACGGCGACTGTAGGGTTCGAGATGCGCGAGTAGACGTGGCCCGCGCGCTCCATGTTGAAGAGCGACGCGGCGTGCTCGGTGTCGCGGAAGACGTACGAGGTGGTCTGGTAGATCGGCACCGCGCGGCTGCCGGTCGCCGGGTCGGGCGACTGGCC